>ORMF011886728.1_pt1 | contig 10110 bp, 10 predicted proteins | sample 1779871 | NCBI WGS metagenome assembly ORMF01 (sample SAMEA104232316, study PRJEB22302) | groundwater metagenome | biome: forest; feature: aquifer; material: groundwater | place: USA | collected 2011-08-07 | depth 5.4 m | reverse complement strand
TAAGGCCGCTCGCCGGAGCGGGCTGCCCTGGGGTGGTTTGCGTAGGAGTTCCAGGAGGCGGACATGTCCAACCGATTTCTCCAAACCAGTTGGAAGAGCGCCAGCCCGACGGCGGTCGCCTCGCGGTCGCGCCACCATCAGCCTGGTCCTTGTTGGCGCGCGCGCCAGGGCGGTGCTCTCGCAGGGCGGCTCTCGTCAAACGCCACCGGGCCCCGGACACCCCTGCGGTGTCTCCAACAGCTTTGGTAGGAGGATTTATGGCAAAGCACCTGGTTCGGGGACTGTTGCTGGTGCTCGCGATAGCGATGGGCTTGCTCTCCAGAGATGCACCCCCTGTTCTGGCCCAGACTGGCCTTATATGGACTACGGCTCATCTCTCCCAGGCCCGTACTTACCTGGCAGCAACCGCTGTGGCTGGCAAGGCACTATTCGCCGGAGGGCAGTCGGGCCCCGTACTAAACCTCGGTCCAAGCGCCGTCGTGGATATCTATGATGGTGTGACAAGGAGGTGGAGCACTACCACGCTCTCCCACGGACGCTATACCCTTACGGCGACCACGGTGGGCGACAAAGCCCTCTTCGCCGGAGGGTTTGAGGGTGCCCGAAGTAACGTTGTGGACATCTTTGATGGAACCACGAATAGCTGGAGCACGGCTACGCTGTCTGTGGCCCGCAACTGGCTGGCGGCGACCGCTGCGGGTGGCAAGGCGTTCTTTGGCGGAGGCGGTCCCGATGGTGGGCCTCCGACCAACTTGGTCGACATTTATGACGGCAGCACTGGCCTCTGGAGTATTGACGCTCTTTCTCAGGGCCGCGACTATCTTGCCGCAACCTCTGTCGGGTCCAAGGCCATGTTTGCTGGGGGACAAACGGGAAGTGGCTTCAGTAATGTGGTAGACATTTATGACACTGGCAGCAACACTTGGAGCACCGCTGCGCTCTCTCAACCGCGCTCCGCGCTCGCAGGGATCACCGTCGGCACCAAGGCCCTGTTTGCCGGTGGGCATGGTCTCCTGGGTAACCCGCGGGTCGGTGGCGCCGGGGGTGCAGACCGGGTCGGGCAGGTCGCCGCGGGCGTGGCATTGGCCGGGTGCTGGCGTGCCGGCGAGCGTCGGGACCGCAGTGGGCGGTGCGGGCGTGTCGGCGGGCGGTGGCGCGACCGGGGCCAAGGTGGGCGGCACCGGGGCCGCTGTGGCCGCCTCGGGTGCGGGGCTGGCGGGTAATGGCGGTGCAGTTGGTGAGGGCGCCCCGCTGGCGACGGCGGTCGGGACCGCGAGCGGTGGCGGGCCAGGGTCTGGCGTCGCACAGCTGGCCAGCAGGAGTGCTGCTGCGAGGAGTGCCGGCCAGCGGTTCATCGAACGGACGCGGTGGACGTGCTGCTGCGCTACGCGACCGGCAGGCTGCAGTTGGTGGACGCTGAAGGCAACCCGGCCGCGACCGCGGAACCGGGCACTGACTTGCCGATGGTGCTGCGCAATCAGGCGGATGTCCTGAGCGGCGCCGTCAGCTTCAGCGCAGGCCGTCTCACCGGCCGCGGCGCCCCTGCGGGCCGGCTGGTGGTGGCCAGGCTGTACTTCCGGGTGCTGCAACCGCTGCCCTCGAACGCATTGCCCGTCGCGTTGGACTACGTGTCGGGGGATGCGCCGACCGGCGCCTTCTACCGCGGACGCCCCCTTGCGCTCCAGGAGGAATCACTGGGCCAGCGGTAGTCGCCGCAAGCGCCGCCGGAGCGAACCCGCCGCTACGCTAGCCTGGCGCGCCCCCGTGCGTTGGCGTTCTGATAGGGCACGCCGGGTCGCGCCACCATGTGCTGCTTGGCCGCGGCCAGCCAGTCGGCCCCCGCCTCGACGATGAAGCCTGGCGAGCGCGCGAAGTAGGCCTCCGGGTTCGTGGCTCCCGGCGGCGAGGTCCCCTGATCGCGGTAGGCCACCGCCGCCCGCATCAGCATGCGCCGGGGGGCAATGACCCCCATATCGGGGGTGCCGAGGTGCTCGCGCGTGCGGTCCATGATGGGGCCCATGCCCTCCTGCACCGACAGGTCCTCCGTGCCAATGTTCCCGCCGTCCACCCCCGAGAACTTCTTGGTGCGCTGGAACTCGCGGTCCAACAGGTAATCGTTGGTCCTGTTGGCCTTGGCCCGCCACGCTCCGCCCGGCTGCGTGGTGGCCGGCAGCAGCTCGTCGGCCGCAATGAAGCCCCCGGGCAGGTACTGGCGCCGTCCCACCTGACGCGCCTTCTCGGCCAGGTACTCCTCGGTGATGGGACGCACCGGGTTCCAGACCACCGACACCCGTAGCGTCGTCTCGTCATCCATGGGCACCCAGGCGTTCCAATGGCACAGCTCGTCGCCCGGCGAATAGGTGTAGAACGGCATCTGGAACAGGTTTACCCGCCAGTACTCGCTGCCGTCCGCCATCGGCCGCTTCGCCCCAATCACCAGCCCGTTCTCCACCCCCACCACCTCGAAGGCCGGGCGGCGAGCGTCCGACGCCAGCGACATGGCGATGGACTGGCCGGGCTCTCGCGAGAGCTGCGAGTGCAGGAACGATGCGTGGCTGGAATCGATGCCACCCTCCAGGGCCTGCAGGTAGTTGGTCTCCTGGTAGCGGCGGCCGGTGCGGATGTGCGAAGCGGGCAAGGTGTTGGCTTCGAACTGCGGCAGCGGCGGCGGTTCGCCCTGGCCCATCCATGCCCACACCACCCCACCCTGCTCTACACAGGGGTAGGCCGTCGCGCGGATCTTGTGTCTGAAGTTGCTCTCGGCGGGCTCGTTGGGCATGTCGACGCAGGCGCCGGAGAGGTCGAACTTCCAGCCGTGGTACACACAGCGCAGGCCGGCCTCCTCGTTGCGCCCGAAGAACAGGCTGGCCCCCCGGTGCGGGCACGCGTTCTGTAGCAGCGCCGCGGCGCCGTTGCTGTCGCGGAAGGCCACGAGGTCTTCGCCCAGCAGGCGCACGCGGTACGGCGCGCCGCCGGCTTCCGGCAACTCGGCAGAAACCAGCGCAGGCATCCAGTAACGCCGCATCAGTTCGCCCAGGGGCGTGCCCGGCCCCACCCGTGTCAGCATCTCGTTGTGGTCTTGACTCAGCATGGTGACCTCCAGCCCTGATGGGGCGTTACTTGGCTGCTTTGATGTTCTCGACCTGCCCCCAACTGCCGGTGATGGCGCCGGGGAAGGTGTAACTCGCCACCGTCTTCGGGTCATAGGTGATATCGACCGGGAGCCAGAACAGCGGAACGAACTGATGGCTGGTGAACTCCAGCTCGCCGGCCTGCTTCCAGAATTCCTGGTTCCGCTTCGCCTCGACGGTGCGTTCTACCTGCGAGACCAAGCGGTCCATCTCGGCCAGATGCACGCCGTTGCCCGGTGGCCCAATGGTACTGCTGTATTGCGACAGGCCCGCCCACTGCTCGGCGCCGGTGCCAATGACGGCTGCGTGGTTATCGAACTTGTAGTTGCGCTGGTTGGCCGTGCGCAACACCGAGTCCATGTTGTCGAGCGTTGTCTGCACTCCCACCTGTCGCCAGAAGGCCACCACCGCTTCCGCCAGGTCCTCGGCGCCGGAGTAACCGGACGCAGGGCCCACCAGCATGGTCGTGGTCAGCGGCCGGGCCGGCCCGTAACCGGCGTCGGCCAGCAGCTTCCTGGCGGCATCAGGGTCGTAGCCGTACTCATCCTGAAACCGCTTCTCCCAACTCGGGTCCCAGCCGCGCAACGCGGGATGGTACGAGTTCAGATACATGGGCTCGGCCTTGCCGCGAAAGAAGGCCTTGTTCAGGTCGTCGCGGCGAATGGCCTTGCTGAGCGCCCTGCGCACCCGCACGTCCATGAGCGGGCTATCGGGATAGCGGTAGCCCTTACTCGGATCCTTGAGATCGTTGAAGTAGCAGCAGTAGAAGTTGATGAACGTGCGTGAACCTGGCGCGGTGCCGCGTGCGTTCCGGTAGCCGCGGCCCAATGCGTCGGCCTGCAGGTCCTCGGGCAGGCTGGCCAGTTGCACCTCGCCCGCCAGCAACGCTGCCATGCGGGTGGATGCCTCCTTCACCCAACGGAACTCGAACTCTGGGAAGTCGGGCGTGATGCGCCAATGCTGAAACGGCGTGCGCTCGTAGCGGATGAACTCGTTCTGACGCCGCTCTTTGAACTGGTAAGGCCCGGTACCGGCCCATGGCTCCATGTCCATGGTGGGCGTGCCCATCCCACGGGCGTGCTCCGGGCTGTACTGCAACAACGCGGCCGACTGTTCCGACGCGTAGTAGAAAAACGTGCTGTTGGGGGCGGTGAAGTGGTAGACCGCTTCGTAGTCGTTCACGACTTCAACACCCGAGATGTTGCGCTGGAAGTACAGCACGGCGCCGCGTTGTTCGGGCTGGGTGGCCCGGAAGACCAGGTTCGGCGCCAGGTCTTTTGCCGTGAACTCGCCGAAGCCCTTGTGGTACTTCACGCCCCTCTGCAGCTTGAAGCGGTAGGACGCTCCGTCCGGTTCCAGCGACCACTCGGTGGCCAGCCGCGGTACCAGCGAACCGTCCTTCGCATCCATGGCAATGAGGTCCTCGTACATTGGGCGCAGCGGCCACAATGCCGGGGCGCTCATGGGCCCCATGTCGTTGCCCTCCGTGGCGGGCGGTGCCACCGCCAGCACCACCCGCTGCACCTTTGGGCCAACCGGCCCAACGGTGTTGCCCGCGGCCGGCGACACCGTTGGGCTGGAGCAGGCGGCAAGCGTTGCCAGCGCTAGGCCGGCCAGGCACACGGGCGCCATGCTGGCAATCCGAGTCATGAGATGGCGAAGAACGGTCATGGCAATCCACCTACGGCTAGATAACCACCCCGCCATTGATGGCGTAGACCTGCCCGGTGATGTAACGGGCATCTTCGGACGCAAGGAAACAACACAAGGCTGCCACCTCATCTTGGCGGCCCTGGCGGCCGACCGGGATGCGCGGCGGGGTACGCCCGCCTTCCTCGTTGCTGCGGGCCGGGCGATCGGGACGTGGCTCGCTGCGGGCGATCATGGCGGGCGACACCGCGTTCACCGTGATGCCCCTCCCAGCGTATTCCATCGCCAATGTCTTGGTCAGCCCCACCAGTCCGTGCTTGGCGGCGGTGATGTGGGCGCGGTGGGGGGCGCCCGTCTGGCCCGCCAGGCCGATGAGGTTGAGGATGGTGCCACGCCCCTGCCGCAGCATGCCGGGCAGCACCGCCTGGGTACACACGAACGAGCCGTAGAGCACCGTCGACATCACCTCGTGCCACATGTCGTCGGTCACCTGCTCGAAGGGTGCTTCGGGACGGGGCGCGGGGCAATTCACCAGGACGTCGATGGGCCCGAGCTCACGCTCCGCGTCCGCCACCATCGCGGCCACCGCCGCCCGGTCGCGGATGTCGGCCAGGCGCCCGATGGCCTTGACGCCCAGCGCCTGCGCATCGGCAACCGTCTTTTCCATGGACGCACGGTCGCTGAGGCCGTTAATCACCACATCGGCGCCGGCCGCCGCAAACCCCAGCGCGATGGCCCGTCCCATGCGGCGCCCCGAGCCGGTAACCAGTGCCACTCTGCCAGCCAGCTTCATCGTCTGTCGTGCTCCTAGGTAGTACGCCATTCTAGACTATTCGCGCGGCATGCCGCTCCTTCGCCCGGCTGGGACACCGGGCTATCGCATTCTCTCGCCCGCCATCAATACCCGCTCATCCTGAGCGAGTCGAAGGACCGGACGAGACCACCGGCAGGATAGAGCGCCGTGCCTCCACCCAGGTTGGGTGGTTCGACAAGCGCCGTCCTGAGCTTTGTCGAAGGGCTCACCACGGGCGGAATCCCAGGCCTCGGCGAGAATGCGATAGCCCTGGCCTGGGACACTCCACGGTTGCCCGCCGCTCAAGCGGCGTCCTATACTAACCAGGTATCCCCGCACCTCCTGGGGTAGCCAAGTGGTTTAAGGCATCGGTCTGTAAAACCGAGTATCGCTGGTTCAAATCCAGCCCCCAGGACCATCCCACCCTTCCACTTTCAGGCCACAGCATGCCCACCGCCGCCGAGAAGCTGAACCTCATCAGCCGTAACACTGAGGAGGTCTTGACCGCTCAGGACGCCGAACGGCTGGTCATGGACGGCAAGCCGCTCCGCCACTACATCGGCTTCGAGATCTCCGGCCGCATCCACCTGGGTACCGGCCTGCAGTGCATGGCTAAGGTGCGCGACTTCCAGGCCGCCGGCATCGACTGCACGCTGTTCCTGGCCGACTGGCACACCTGGATCAACGACAAGCTGGGCGGCGACTGGCCTTTCATCAAGGCCGTGGCCACCGACTACTTTGCGGAGGGCCTGAAGGCCTGCCTGCGCAGCCTGGGCGGCGACCCCGACAGCCTGACGCTACAGATGGGCAGCGACCTCTATCAGCAGCGGGCCGATAGCTATTGGTCAACCGTCGTCGAGATCAGCAAGCACACCAACCTGGCGCGCATCCAGCGCAGCATCACCATTCTGGGCCGCAAGGAGGGCGAGTCGGTCGACTTTGCCAAACTGCTGTACCCGGTGATGCAGGTGGCCGACATCTTCGCCCTGCAGGTGAACGTGGCCCACGCCGGGCTCGACCAGCGCAAGGCCCACGTCATCGCCCGCGAGGTGGGCAAGAAGCTGCGTATCAACCCGCTGCTCGACTCGGCGGGCAATGCCATCCCGCCGGTGGCGGTGCACCACCACCTCATTCTGGGGCTGCGCAAGCCGCCGGTGTGGCCGGTGCCCACCGAGAACCGCCAGGACCTGTGGGCCAGCATGAAGATGAGCAAGTCCGAGCCCGACTCGGCCATTTTCATCGACGACAGCGCCGACGACATCCGCCGCAAGGTGAACAAGGCGTTCTGCCCGCCCGAGGAATCGGAGTTCAACCCCATCCTCGACTGGGTCCGCTCGCTCGTCTACGGCGCCGCCGGGCAGGCCATGCGCATCGCCGACCAGCAGGGCGCTACCACCACCTACGGCCGGTACGACGAGTTGGAGACGGCCTACATGACCGGCGCCCTGCACCCCGGCGACCTGAAGCGCGGCATGGCCGACTGGCTCATCGAGACGCTGGAGCCCGCCCGAGAGACCCTGGGGAGCGCCGAACTCACCGACATCCGCAACCGCTTGGAAGCCCAGACCACCGGCCGCCGGCGCTAAGGCTTCTAGGCGGAGCCTCCGGCGGGCCGCCCGCCCTCGAAATGCACGCCACGGCGCACGCTGGCGTGGAACCGCCGCAGCGTCCGCCAGTTCTTCATCACGATCTTCCAGGTCGGCAGGTCGTACGGCCGGTCGGTGAGCGCCCGCAGGCTCGCCATCACCTGCTTCTCCAGCAACGGCCCATGCCCGAACGACGCCATCTCGGCCTCCACCTCACGCAGCCGCCGCAGCGAGGCGTCCAGCTCCCGGCGTTTCTGGCGGTCCCACATGAGCGGTCGGCTGATGCGGTCGCGGTTGTTGATGGCGCTGTCGCCCAGGAACAGCACGGCGGGGCTGTTGAGCAGCAGACAGATGCTGCCGGGCGTGTGGCCGGGGGTGTGCATCACGTGCAGGCCATCGAAGCACGGCAGCACATCGCCGTCGACCACGGTGCGGTGGATGGGGATGGTGGGGAAGTTGATGGCGTAGGCGCGGCGTTTGGGAGCGCCGACGATCCAGCGGTACCAGAGGGGGATGTGCTCGCCCTCGGTGCCCTGCCGCAGGGTCAGCCCGCCGCCGGCCGCCGGCAGCGCCTCATCGGCGTGGGCGATGATCTCGGCGCCGGTCAGGGCGTGCACCTCGGCGGCGCTGCCCGAGTGGTCGAAGGGGGGGTGGGTCAGGATGATCCCCCGCACGTCGCTGGGGCTTCGGCCGATGGACTTGACGTAGTCGACGATGCGCTCGCCGTTGCCGGGGATCCCGGTGTCGACCACCGCCATCTCATCGCCGGCCAGCAGCACGCAGTTGCTGCCGCTCACGTTGTCGACCCTGTGGATGCGGGGCGCAATCTCCATGGTTCCGCCTGTTGGGTTGGGGTGGGCTCGCGCGCAGCATAGCGGAGACCGCACTGCCCCACAAGCCGCCCGCCGGCGGCGCCGCCCACGCTGCCGCCCAAGCGGGGGCACAACCGCTGCCGCCGGTGCGCTATGATGGCGCTAGCCGCCCTACTGGCGTACCCCCTTCGGAGCGTGCGGGAGTAGCTCAGTGGTAGAGCTCCTGCCTTCCAAGCAGGCTGTCGCGGGTTCGAATCCCGTCTCCCGCTCCGAACGCTCTACCTAATCCGTAGCTAGCGGGTGTAGCAACCACTGCTACAAAACCTGCTACAGAACCGGCCACCCAACAGAACGGCCCGCCAGCGTGGATGCTGAGCGGGCCTTGCAGTACACTAGGCTCGTTCGGCGTGCTACCACACGCTGGACCAAGGCTCCGGGCTGTTACCAGCAGCGCCGGGGCTCTTTATTTCGTACACCCGCAGTCTAGTCGCCGGTCGCGCGACAGTCAAGGACGGGTCAACGGAGGAAGCTTCGTCGGCAGCCTGTCATCGCCGCTGATAGTCCGGGCGTTGTTCAGGCAGGAATCAGTCACCGCGAAGGTGAACTGCACCGACGATGGCGCGTTGGGGCCGGGGCCCAAAAGGGCAGGCAGGGTCTTATAACACTCGGTAACGGCATCCACCTTCTGCTTGTCCGTCATGGCGGTAACGGGCTCCGGCCGCGCCGCCTGCCCGGCCAAGTACCCGCTGCCCCACCCTTGGGGCCACATAAGGCCGGTGCCCGCGGCGACGCCAACACCGAAGCTCCACAGTGCTGCGAGAACGACCAACACTACACTACGCATCACGGCCCCCTTAGCTCGCCAACGGGTGGCGGTCCGATTGTCCTATCTCGACGCGAAGCCTACCATGCGCGGTATTCGGACGTATGGAGGCGCACATGAGGGTGGGAGTGCTGATGCTGGCGTTAGCGGCGGTTGTGCTCAGTGCTGGTGGTGGTGCGGCCGCGGGCTATTCCCTCGGTTGGGGGAGTGGCTACCAGAGTGGACAGACAGCGATACCCAAGGCCACAGCGATGACCGACAGGGAGAAGCAGTCCGCATATCTGGAGTGCGAACGCTTGTTTTACCCGGTTACCCTGGAGCAGCTCCGTATGCGGCCGGAGAACGGCGGCGCCGAGCGCGCGTGCTTGGAGTCACTGGCGCGTCTGACCGGGGACACAGCGTTTCGGCAGAGCCTAACCGCCGCCCCTTAGAGGCCAAGGGCGACCACCATCACGGGGCGGGGGGAGTCACTCCCACGGCCAGTGCCCATGCGCCTCGAAGAACCGCCGGCGCGCCTGTTTGCGGTGCCAATGGCGGCTGTGCGCGTCGGCTCGCTTCTCGGCGTCAAGGTGCCGCCCGGCGAGTTGCAACCGGCGCACGTCCGTCATGGCGTCGTAGACCCCCGGAGAGCGTGAGCGCAGCCGCATCAGGTGCACCCGCAAGATCCCGACGTGCACGCCCATGAGCGCCGCCGCCTCTTGGTAGGTACGGGCCGTTGGGCCACCCACGAGTGCTACCGCTGCGTCACGTTGGCGGGCGGGTACAGCCTCCAGCAGGCACAAGAGCGCGTCATACAGTCCCGGTACTTTATATAGTGCTGTCACAACAGTTGCACAGGCGAGTGAACGCTCATGCCGTTGTTGCAGCCATTGCCTGCGCGCCGGGCTCCTCGGCTTGCGTGGTCTCGGGGCGGGCGGATGCCACCACGCGGCGAAGTCGAACGTCCAGCCGTCCATAACGGCGCTCACGTTCGGCGCTTCTTGGACAACATGCGGGTGAGCCGGTCCAACAGCCCGATGCTGTGGAGCACGAACAGCGCATCGGCCCGCTGTTCGGCCTCGCGGAGCCGTTGCACGTTGCGCTGAAAGGTACGCCAGTGCTGGTGCAGGGGCTTGGGTGGGCACAGTGGCGCGCTGCCCGGTTGCCCGCCGAGGTTGCGCCGCCACGCGTCGCGCCGGTCGAGCGCCCGGTGATAGGGCGTTAGGGATTGTGATTCGTAGGCGAGATGCGCGCAAAGCCTACAGCCGAAACCGTGCGCCGCCAGGTACACCACTGCCACCCGGCGGCCGCACCACGGACACTCCCACCACGGGCG
>ORMF010170816.1_pt1 | contig 10111 bp, 10 predicted proteins | sample 1779871 | NCBI WGS metagenome assembly ORMF01 (sample SAMEA104232316, study PRJEB22302) | groundwater metagenome | biome: forest; feature: aquifer; material: groundwater | place: USA | collected 2011-08-07 | depth 5.4 m | reverse complement strand
TCCCTGCCAACCCTAGACCGGCGGCTGATCCGCTCCGAAGCATTGAGGCTCCGGATTGATGACATCATCTGGAGCAAGCCCCCGCGCATCACTCTTTCGCGGCCGTCTTTGCTGTCCGCAACCGTATAATGACGCCGTAGCCTAAGATTGTTAACCCGGGCCGTTTTCCGCCAAGTGATTTGCCAGCTGATGAAGTGCCAGTTTCTGACCGCCCCCTGCGCCGGACTCCGCTTTGACAAGCGCGAAAAATCCAGATAAGTAATGGTCGGGAGTACCGGCGGGGAGTGAGTAAGGCGAAACCCAGACAATCATTTTTGAACAGCATTTGCGGCGATGAAATGCACCCCCAGGGGTGCATTTTTTTTTACCTGATCGGGGGAGTAAAAGTTGCACGCACAAATCGAAATCCTAGCTTCGCTACAGTTGGTGGATCGTGAAATTCGGGAGCAAACCGGACTCAAGCAAGGGCTGATGGGCGAGCTCCGGACCAAAGAGACGGAGATCGAGGCGAGGAAGAGGGAGGTCGAAGCGTTAACGGCTCTTTTCTTGGAAAAAGAAAAACTTCGCCGGGAAAAAGACCGAGTATTTCAGGACGAAGGCAAAAAAGTTATGGATAAGCGGATGCGGATGAATCGCATCAAGAACATCAAAGAGCTACAAGCGCTGCAGCGGGAAATCGATCAAATTAAACAAAGCAATGTCGAGCTAGAGGAAGCCCTCATCCAGATCATGGTGGAGATCGACGGAATCAAAGCAAACATAAAGGCCAAGGAAGATGAGATGGCGCAGATACAGGGTGAGTGGCAACAAAAGCAGCAAGAGCTGCAGTCCCAAATCACCGGCATTGATCGAGCCGTTTCCGAGGCCGCCACGCGCCGCCAGACCATTGCATCCCAGGTGGCGGGAGATCTGATTTCCCGGTACGAATTGATATTCTCCCGCCGCGGCGGCACCGCCGTGGTGGAGGTCGCCGGCGGCATCTGCCAGGGCTGTTATATGAACATCCCGCCGCAGTTGGGAAACGAGATCATCAAGAGCGACAAGGTCCATCTTTGCCCCAGTTGTCAGCGCATTCTTTACTGCCGGCCGTCGGCGGAACAAGAGAAGACGGCTTGAGTGTCCCTCGGACGCTATCTCACACCGATTTTTTTAGCGTAAACAGGTTGGAGTTCTTTCCTTATTAGACTTGGTATCTACAGTCGCGTTCTCTTAAATGGAACGATGCGCCGTTCATGCGGCGCTTGCGAGAATTTGATCGGCTAGCGATCGAGTCCGAGCATAGGCATGGCAGGAGTTGAGAAAGAATGGCTTCTGATGGTGGATGGCGCGGCACGCGGCAACCCGGGAGAAGCGGGTTGCGGGGGGGGCGATCTGCGACGAGACTGGCGCGGTTGTGAAAGAGCTCAGCCGATACATCGGGCACGCAACCAACAACGTCGCCGAGTATGAAGCTTTGTTGATGGGCCTGGAAGCGTTTGTTCAAATGGGCAGGAATAGAATCCGCGTCCCGAGTGATTCGCAGTTGTTGGTTCGGCAATTAAACGGCGAATATCGCGTCAAAGACGAAAAGCTGAAAGTGCTCTTTCAACGGGCGGTGAGTTTGTTGCGTCGCTTTGACGGGTATCGTATTCTGCATGTGCCGAGAGAATTAAACAAGCTAGCCGACTGGCTCGCCAACCGGGTCATCGATGACGCCGTAAGGAGCAATTCGGTGGGCTAAAGTGGATCAAGCGATCGCTCTCCGCTTTGGGTGGAGAGAGGAAAGTCCGGACTCCGCAGGACAGGGTGGCCGTTAACGGCGGCCCCGGGGGATCGGGGGAAAGTACCACAGAAAACATACCGCCCCGTGAAATAAGGTGCCTGTGGCTCCTCTAAATGCTGAGGAGCAAATCCAGGTCGGATTCCCCGGAGCGTTAGGGGAGGAACTTTGTTTCACGGGGTAAGGTTGAAAAGGCGAGGTAAGAGCTCACCGGTCCGCCAGTGATGGTGGACGCTTGGCAAACCCCACCTGGAGCAAGACCAAATAGGAGGGTTGGGTGGTCCGCCCATAACCCTCGGGTAAGGTCGCTCGACCCCGTGAGCAATCACGGGGCAAGATGAATGATCGCTGTGACTCCGTTATGGGTCACGACAGAATCCGGCTTAACGATCCACTTTAGCCCACTCTCACTCTCAAATCGCTCTACTCCCACCGAACTTATTCCAATCACTCGGTCCGGCAAAGCCAGCTCTGTCGGATGCGATGAGAGATTCATCCACCCCTTTGGCTTTAATCACTGCGGGTTCATTCCCAGCAGTTTGCTGTGAACCCACTTCGCCTGAGCATCCGACACCCAGTAGCTTGCTGCGGGGAAGTTCGTTTTGGCGGATCAAAGAGACTGGCCCGGCATCTTCAGTGGTCTGTATGTTGGGGTAGCCTCAATGGTGGCACCAAGATGTTGTTGACCTGTTAGAGCCGGCCAAAAAACCCTGAAAAATAAGAAATTTTTGTTGACAGCCGAAGCATAGAAAGTTATAAGTGGCCTCTAAGTGGGATAAAGTGGGGTTGTTTCCCATTTTATCCCAATAGTCGCAACTAAATTTATGTTTCGTGGGAGTTATGAACATACGCTCGATGGCAAAGGCCGCTTGAGCGTTCCGTCGAAGTTTCGCGACGTCTTGGTCGGGAAAGGCGACGAAAGGGTCGTCATCACTAATTTTGTCGTCGATGGGATGCGTTGCCTTGACGTTTACCCCATCGATGAGTGGCTGCGCTTTGAGGAAGAGGTTTGCAAGAAGCCGAAGTTCGAACGCCGCATGGTCATGTTTCAAAACTTTTATCTCGGCGGCGCGTGCGAGTGCGCGCTGGACAAACAGGGGCGCATTCTGATTCCGCCGGTGCTCAGAAAATACGCCGATCTCAAGCGCGATGTGGTCTTGGTCTCTGCCCTCGAGAAGTTTCGCGTGTGGGACCAAACAGCATGGAAAAAGATCTTCGCTGATGCGGAAGAGAAATTAATGCAGGATCCGGATTCTCTTAGCGATCTGGGACTCTAGCAAAAGCGGATAAAAAAGCGTGCGAGGGGTTTGATGAAAGGAGCTGAATCAATGTTAGCGCGAAAACCTATCCAGGATATATCGGTGCTCGATGTCGCCGGCGATATCGATTTTCGTGAGATGATTCGCATCAAGAACGCTATCGGTTCATTGATCGAAAAGGAACGAATCAAGGTCGTTCTCAATCTCAAAGCGGTCGATCACATCAATTACCTGAGCATCGGAGTTTTGCTCGAGCGATTGAAACTTCTAAGAAACCTCAATGGTGACCTCAAGCTGTCGGGCATGAGTCCGTTTCTCCGCGACATATTCAAGGTGGTGGGCATGGATCGGTTCTTCGAAGAATACACTTCGCTGGAAGACGCGGTCGCAAGTTTTGACGACGACTGGGAGGGCGACGGGACCAGTCATTGAATGGTGTACGAACATGTACCGGTCATGGCTCGGGAAGTGGGGCAATTCCTCAATGCCGGGCCGCACCGGCGTTTTTTGGACGGCACGCTGGGAGGAGCAGGCCATAGCGAACAGATTCTGATTGATAGTAGTCCGGACGGGCAAGTCCTGGGATTGGATTGGGATGACGAAGCATTGGTGGAAGCTCGGCGGCGGTTGGCAAGGTTTCAGGACCGCGTGACGTTGCGCCAGTCGAGTTTCTCGGCGGCCCGGGAAATCTTGTCTGAGATCGGCTGGCATTCCGTGCACGGGGCGATCTTGGATCTCGGCGCCTCGTCCCATCAGCTGCGGTCCGAGGAACGGGGCTTCAGCTTTCGTTCGCAGGCAAGGCTCGATATGCGCATGGACCGGCGCCAAGCGCTGGACGCCTATCAAATCGTCAACTCGTTTCCGGCAGCTGAATTGGAAAAGATCCTCAGGACTTTCGGCGAGGAACGCCAAGCGCGGCGCATCGCTTGGAGGATCACGGAGGAGCGCCGGAGCAAGCCGCTAGAAACCGCGGCGGAGCTTGCCCAATTGATCGAGCGGGTGAAAGGAAGCCGTGGTCAGGGTCATCACCCGGCGACGCAGTCCTTTCAGGCATTGCGCATCGCGGTGAACCAGGAATTGCGCCATTTGGAACTTTTTTTAGCGGACGGATACGAGCTGTTGGAGCCCAACGGCCGAATGGTGATCATCTCGTTTCATTCGCTCGAGGATCGTTTGGTGAAGACAGCATTTCGCAAGTGGGGCCGGGATTGCATCTGTCCGCCGCGGGCGCCCACCTGTCGCTGTGGCTGGAGTCAAAAAGTCAAGCTTCTCACCCGGAAACCCATGGTTCCATCGGCTAGTGAAATAGAATTCAACCCCCGTGCCCGCTCTGCAAAGTTGCGCGCGGTGGAGAGAATCTAGAGAATTGATCATGCCAGCCGCAGAGGGTGTCAGACTAAGAGTAAAGAGCCGAACGGAAGCGCGAACTACCCGGAGCGAGCGGCGCCGCCATCATTGGGCCGTGCTGTCGTTGTCTCTCTGTTTGGTGGGAGTCGTTCTGCTGCATGTCTGGTTAAGGCTCCAGGTGGTCCGGATGGGCTATGCGCTGTCGACCACGAGCAAGCTGCAGAGCCAGCTCGAACAGGAGCGGCGGGAATTGACGGTGGAGTTAGCGACGTTGACGTCGCCCGATCGTTTGGAAGCCATGGCGCGCAAACGCCTCGGACTCGTGGCGCCTGAGAAAGGCCAGGTGATCGTCCTCCCATGAGACGATCTTATAAAGGGATTCGTTTCCGGCTCGGCTTGGCGAAAATCTTGTTTATCGCCTTGGTGGCGATCGTCGGCGGGCGCGCTATCCATCTTCAAATATGGCAAGGAGAAAGCTTCAAACGGCTCGGCGAACGGCAGCACTTGAAAGAGTGGATCGTGCTGCCCAAGCGCGGCGCCGTGTTTGACCGCGCTGGTGAACCGCTGGCGGTGAGCTTGGAATCCCAATCTGTCTATGCCCGGCCTCACCGCATCCAAGATGCCATAGGGATAAGCCGGAGTTTGGCTCAAATACTGAGTCTCGATCTCAATGAAGTCAGGCAAAAACTTCAGGCGGCGAAGCCGTTTGTCTGGATCAAGCGGCAGGTTTCTCCCGCCGAAGCGGATCGCATCCAGGCGCTCAACCTTGAAGGCGTGGGAATGTTTTACGAGCCTAATAGGTACTATCCGCAGGGACAGCTCGCGGGACAAGTCATCGGATTCGTAAACCGCGACTCCGTGGGCTTGGAAGGATTGGAGCTTCAGTACAACGATTATATTCGCGGCGAGGCCGGATCGTCGCTGATCGAGCGCGATGCCCTTGGCCGCCGGGTCTTGGTCCAAGGCGTCGAAGGTCTACAGATCCCCCCGGGCGGCGATATTCATTTGACGCTTGACAGTTCCATTCAGCACCTGGCGGAAAAGGAACTTGAGGCGACCATTACCAAATACCGCGCCAAGGCCGGCGTCGCCATCGTCGTGGAGCCTTTTACCGGAGAAGTGCTCGCCCTGGCCAATTTTCCGTCTTTCAACCCCAATAATTTTTCCCAGGAAACGGCACAGCAGCGCCGCAACCGCGCGGTCACGGACGGCTTTGAGCCCGGTTCGACGTTTAAGACCGTGCTCGCGGCGGCGGCTTTGGAAGAGGGCGTGGTCGGCAAAGAGGATCTTTTCTACTGCGAGATGGGAAAATACGCCTACGCCGGGAAAATCATCCACGACACCCATCCGTACGGCTGGCTGCCATTTTCCAAAATTCTCCAGGTGTCGAGCAATATCGGCTTTACCAAAGTCGCGGAGAAGCTCAAGAAGGAACGCTACTTTAAATACATTGAAAAATTCGGCTTCGGCCAAATAACCGGCATCGATTTGCCGGGAGAAGTGCCCGGTTTGCTGCGCAAGCCGGAGACTTGGTCGGCGGTGGACCTCGCCACACATGCCTTCGGCCAAGGGATCTCTACGACCCCGATGCAGTTGGCGATGGCCTATGCCGCGGTCGCCAACGGCGGCTTTTTGATGAAGCCCTACGTCGTGCGCCGCGTGCTTAGCCCGGAGGGCGAAATCTTGGTTGAGAATCAGCCTCATGTGGTGCGGCGGGTGATATCGGAAAAAACCGCGCGAATGCTTGCGTCCATGCTCACAGAAGTCACCAACGCCGGCGGCACGGGGACGATGGCGAGCGTCGAGGGGTTTGAAGTGGCGGGTAAGACCGGCACGGCGCAAAAGGCCGATCTTGCCCACGGCGGGTACGCCGCGGGCAAGCGCGTCGGATCGTTCGTCGGATTCGTGCCGGCGGAAGATCCGCGGCTGGTGGTACTGGTTCTCGTCGATGAGCCCGAGGTCAACGTCTACGGCGGCGTGGTGGCGGCTCCGGTCTTTCGCAACATCGCCCGCGGCGCGCTGCGTCATCTGACCGTCGCGCCCCAGCAGCCGGATGCCTTGCCGTCGCCGGTTGCGCAGGCGGGAATTCCCATTCGGCCCCCGCCAAAAAAAGAAAACAACGACGCGTTCGGCGCGGGTTCGAATTCCGTGCCCGATTTCGTCGGTCTCAGCCTGCGGGAGGCGGTGAAAAAGGCGCGTTCGATGAACGTCAATGTGCAAATGCACGGAAACGGTTATGTTATCAAGCAGGCGCCGGCGCCGGGCGGCCGTTGGAATGAAGCAGGAGTCCTGGTTTTGAACCTGCAAGGTTGACAGCGATGCGCCTCAAGGAACTCTTGATGCTAGTCGAGGTGGAAGAGATCAATGGAGATCGCAATCAAGAGGTAAGCGGCCTGGCCTATGACTCTCGCAAGGTCGGCGCCGGCCAGATCTTCTTCGCCATACCGGGCGAGAAGTCCGATGGCCATGATTTCGTTCCGGAGGCGATCAAGCGCGGCGCCGCGACGATCGTTTGCGCGCGAAGAACGGCGCAAACGGAGGGGGTTGCTTTCGTACGGGTAAAGGATGTTCGGCGCGTCATGGGGCAATGGTCGGCGCAGTTTTATCAGCGGCCCAGTCAAAAACTAAATTTAGTGGGCGTTACCGGAACTAACGGCAAGACGACTGTCACCTATCTGATCGAATCGATGCTTCGAGCCGCCGGCATCGAGCCGGGCGTCATCGGTACGATCAACTATCGGTATTGCGGCGATGAGGTTCCGGCGCATCATACGACGCCGGAGTCGCTCGATTTGCAGGAACTCATGGACAAGATGCTCGGTGCGGGCGTAAAAGCGGTCACCATGGAGGTTTCCTCCCACGCCTTGGTCCAGGAGCGAGTGCGCGGGTTGGATTTCGACGTCGGTGTGTTTACAAATCTGTCGCGGGATCATCTCGATTATCACCGCGACATGGATGATTACTTTCTGGCTAAGAGCAAACTTTTCACCGACTACCTCAAAGTTAGCGCGAAGCGAAACAAAGCGGCGGTGATTTACGCCGACGACCCGCGCGGGCAAGAACTGATCGCCAAGCTGGGTGGCGAGAACTTGGAGATCTGGAGCTACGGCGAAGGCCGGCAGTGGGATATCCACCCGCTGAACGTCGTGCGGGACGTCGCGGGTCTTCGAGGGCAAATTCGCGCGAAGAACCGAACCATCGAGTGTGTTTCACCCTTCATCGGCGCGGCCAACCTGCAAAATATTATGGCCGCGGCCGGTGTCGGCTTGGCTCTGGGGCTCGATACGGACGCCGTCGCCAAGGGAATCGCGCAACTCCGAGTGGTGCCCGGCAGATTGGAAAAGGTGGCGAACGATCTCGGCGTCACGATCCTGGTTGACTACGCGCATACGCCGGATGCGTTGGAAAAAGTCCTCGGGGCGGTACGTCCGGTGACGCCGGGAAAACTCATTACGGTATTCGGATGCGGCGGTGATCGAGATCGTGGCAAACGGCCGCTGATGGGCGAAATCGCCGCGCGGCTGAGCGACGTCGTAGTCGTCACTTCCGATAATCCGCGCACTGAAGATCCATTAAGCATTTTGGCGGAAATCGAAGGCGGAGTGCGCAAGACCAGCTTGAGAAAGTATTCCGCGCCGGAACCCGAAACCCGAAACCCGAAACTCGAAACAGGTTACTATGTTGAAGCCGACCGGCGCGCGGCGATTCGCATCGCCTTGGACGCGGCGCGGCCGGGCGATTCGGTGCTGATCGCGGGCAAGGGCCACGAGGATTACCAAATTCTCGGCACGAAGAAGATTCATTTCGATGACCGGGAGGTGGCGCGCGAAGAGTTGGGCGGCCTGCCACCCCGTAAGCGCCCAGCGCGGTTGAGCCGCATGTGAAAGGGAAAAGATTGCACCACGAAGGACACGAAGAGCACAAAGTTTAAGAACAAAATTTCCGAAACCTTCGTGTCCTTCGTGATCTTCGTGGTGAGCAAGGGTGTTCGGGTCATGGTCCAGGCAGCGGGAATAGCCAGCGGAAAATTTGCGCAAGCTGCGAAAGCTTTCTGAGGATAATAGAACGAGGGATGGGGTGGAGCCAAGCAGAAATTCTCGCGGCGACCGGCGGCAAGATCGCGCGCCAGGGTCATGGGACACGATTCGGAGAAGTCGTGACGGATTCGAATAAAGTCAAGAACGGGTCGGTCTTTGTCGCCCTCAAGGGAGAAAGGCACGACGGCCATCGCTTCGTCGGCGAGGCGGTGCGCCGCGGCGCCCGCTGCGTGATTACTCATCGGTCGATGCCCGTGTCTGCGTTGGGACAGGCGACAGCGGTAAGGGTGCGCGACACCTTGAGGGCGTTGGGCGACCTGGCGCATTACCGCCGGGAAAAAATCGCCCCCAAGGTGCTGGCGATTACCGGCTCCAACGGCAAGACCACGACCAAGGAGATGGTCGCGGCGATTCTCGAAGAAGCGCGGCTCGACGGTCAATCGCTACGCGGCAGGGTGCTGAAGACGGACGGGAACTTTAACAATTTGGTCGGTCTGCCGTTGACGCTGTTGCGCTTGCGCAGAGGGGACAAGGTGGCCGTGGTCGAACTCGGCACCAACCATCCCGGCGAGATCCAGCGGCTGGCTGAAATCGCCGACCCCGACATGGGCATCATAACGTCAGTGGGAGCGGCGCATCTCGAAGGGTTGAATAGTTTGGCCGGTGTTGCCCGAGAAAAGGGCGCGCTTTACCAAAATATCCGCGCCGGCGGCGCGATTGCCGTGAATCTCGACGACCCCTGGGTAAAGCGCCTCGGCGCGCGCTTCAAGGGGAGAAAAATCACCTACGGCAATCGCGGCCATGTGCGCGCGAGGTCTCAGCGCATGCGCGGCGCTCAGGGCCAGGAAGTTACTTTGCAAGCCGGGCGCGAACGATGCCGAGTCGGGCTCAATTATTTGGGCCGGCACAACATTACCAACGCGCTCGGCGCGGCGGCGCTGACGCTAGGCGCCGGTGTCGGCTTGGTCGCCGTTCGTCGCGGCTTGGCGAAAGTCAGGCCGTTTCCCATGCGCATGCAAATCGAAATTTGGCGCTGCGTCGGTATCATCAACGATACCTACAACGCCAATCCCACTTCGATGAACGCGGCGCTCGAGACGCTCACCGAGATCGATTGCCGCGGACACAAGATCGCGGTTCTCGGCGACATGTTCGAGCTAGGCAAGCACAGCGCCAAGGAGCACCGCTCGTTGGGCCAAAGAGCGGCCAAGGCGGGGGTCGATGCTTTGTATCTTCTCGGCGATCGGTCTGTGGAGGTTCGCAAGGGCGCGTTGCAGAGCGGCATGCGGGCGGAGCAAATCATTATAGGCCGCGATCACACCGACCTCGCGCGACGCCTGCGCGATCGGGTGCAGCGAGGAGACTGGCTCCTGTTCAAAGGATCCCGAGGCATGAAAATGGAAAAAGTTCTGCACGAGCTCAAGGGCGAAAAGACCTAGGAGATTGGACTTGCTTTACCATTTGCTCTTTCCGCTCTCCACGAGTTACTCCGGCTTCAACGTCTTTCGCTACATCACCTTCCGCGCGGCGATGGCGGCGTTGCTCGCGCTCCTCGTGTCGTTTTTGTTGGGTCCCTGGCTGATTCGCGCGCTGACCGAAAAGCAGATCGGCCAGCACATCCGCGACGACGGCCCGGCGTCCCATGCGGCCAAGGCCGGCACACCGACGATGGGCGGGGCGCTGATCCTGGCGGCGCTGGTGCTCTCCAC
>ORMF011862302.1_pt1 | contig 10113 bp, 9 predicted proteins | sample 1779871 | NCBI WGS metagenome assembly ORMF01 (sample SAMEA104232316, study PRJEB22302) | groundwater metagenome | biome: forest; feature: aquifer; material: groundwater | place: USA | collected 2011-08-07 | depth 5.4 m | reverse complement strand
GATCTCAAGATTTTCCTGCTGGGTGATTTGATAGATATTGGAGGTGTGAATCAGCTTGCCGGCCTGCGTGGCAAGCGTTTTCGCCAGCCTGGGGTGGGCATGGCCGAGCGTGTTCACGGCGATGCCGCCGAGGGCGTCCAGGTAGCGCTTGCCCTGCGCGTCCCACAGCCAGACGCCCTGGCCGTGGGTGAAGGCCACGGGCAGTCTGGCATAGGTGTTCATTACGTGCGACATCGCCACGTCCTAAAAGGCTGTTTCAGAACGACTGAAACAGCCTCCGAATTAGGGGAGTATGAGGCTCCAAGGTCGGGGTGGTCCCCTTCCGTTCCCCCCTCGGTCCCCTCATTTTGTAACAGGTTCTAAAACAAAACGCACACGGCGGCAAATGCCGCCGTGTGCCCGAAATTCCTGTAAATTATTTTAACACACTGCCACAGCCATCAGCATAGCGTTAGCACCGCGGCTGCGTTGGTGAAATGGTGGGCTCGCGTCTACCTTACTGCGGCGAGGTGAACGCTCTTGCCGGGTTTGTGCACCGTGCATTCCAGTATCTTGCAATACTGATACATCTGGCGCAGTTTGCGCTCGGCATCTATTTCGTCCCTGCCGTGTATCAACAGGTTATCCACAATCAGTCCACTGCGCGTGCGAATGCGGAACCCATATTTTATAATTGCTGAAGATGACACAAAGCCCCCCTCATTCAAGCGCTTAAGGGATTTATAGCATATGCCTTCTATCAACTCAACGCAAATTTATGTTCCAACGGTATTTTTTCTCATTTTCCGCTTTTTTGCCCAGGATTTGTGCGCAGGTGTGCCGGTCGATCGCCGGAAACAAAACGGCCGGCGTTAAGCCGGCCGTTTTGTTCGCGCAGTTCGATATCTAAGCCATCGCCTTGATGGCGGCGGCCAAGCGGCCCTTGTGGCGCGCGGCCTTGTTCTTGTGGATGATCTTCTTGTCGGCGATACGGTCGACGATGCTCGAAGACTGGCTCAGCGCCTTCTTCGCGCCCGCTTTGTCCCCGCCTGCGATTGCCTTGTTCACGTCCTTGATCGCCGAGCGTAGCGTCGAGCGCAGGCTGGTGTTGTGCCGCCGCTGTTTCTCGGCTTGGCGGGAACGCTTGCGCGCCGAATCTGTATTGGCCATGATGAAACCCAGGTAAGGAACACGAAAGGGCGCAATGATACTGATTTAGCCGCTGTCGCGCAAGCGCATTTTAGTTCCGGCATAACGCGTTTCACGCATTAGCCTCCACTGAAACTTCGTTTTCGTATAATCGGGGCATGAATCTTCTGCGCGCGCTCGCCACGGTGGGCGCTATGACCCTAGTGTCCCGTATCCTCGGCTTCGTGCGCGACGCCGTGATTGCGCGCCTGTTCGGCGCCGGACTCGCCACGGACGCGTTTTTCGTCGCCTTCCGCATTCCCAACCTGCTGCGGCGCCTATTCGCCGAGGGCGCCTTCTCCCAGGCCTTCGTCCCCATCCTGGCCGAATACAAGACCAGGAACGGCGAGGTTGAGGCCAGGCTGCTGGTCGACCGAACGGCGAGCGTGCTTGCGCTCGTCCTTGTCGCGGTCAGCGCCATCGGCATCCTCGCCGCGCCGTGGATCATCTACGTCAGCGCCCCCGGATTCTCCGCCACGCCGGAGAAATTCGAGCTCACGGTGGCGATGCTGCGCATCACCTTTCCCTACCTGCTGTTCATCTCGCTCGTGTCGCTCGCCGGCGGCATCCTCAATACCTGGAGCCGCTTCGCCGTTCCCGCGTTTACGCCGACACTGCTCAACTTGAGCTTCATTTTTTGCGCGCTGGTGTTGGCGCCGTATTTCCGGCCGCCGGTGCTGGTGCTGGCCTGGGCGGTGCTTCTTGGCGGCGTGCTGCAGCTCGCGTTCCAGCTGCCCTATCTGGCAAAAATCGGCATGCTGCCGCGCCTGCGCCCGGATTTTTCGGACCCGGGTGTTCGGCGCATCCTCAAGCTCATGGGGCCGGCGGTGTTTGGCGTTTCGATCGCCCAGTTGTCGCTGCTGATCAACACCATCTTCGCTTCGTTTCTCGCCAACGGTAGCGTGTCCTGGCTCTACTACGCCGACCGGCTGATGGAATTCCCCACCGGCCTGCTGGGGGTGGCGCTGGGCACCATCCTGCTGCCGAGCCTGTCGAAGTATTACTCGAGCGATGCCACCGAGCAGTACAGCCGCCTGCTTGACTGGGGTCTGCGCCTGACTTTGCTGCTTGCGCTGCCGGCGGCCGTGGCGCTGGCGCTGTTGGCGGTGCCGCTCATCAGCACGCTGTTCCGCTACGGCCAGTTCAGCGTCGAGGACGTGTGGATGACGCGCCAGGCGCTGGTTGCCTACAGTATCGGCCTGCTCGGGCTGATTCTGGTGAAAGTGCTGGCACCGGGTTTCTACGCGCGCCAGAATATTCGTACGCCGGTGAAAATCGCCGTGATCACGCTCGTTGCCACGCAGCTTATGAACCTCGCCCTGATCGGGCCGCTCAAGCACGCGGGCCTCGCGCTGGCGATCGGCCTGGGCGCGTGTCTCAACGCCGGCCTCCTCTACTACAAGCTGCGCCAGCACCGCATCTACCGGCCGCAGCCCGGTTGGCCGGAGTTTACCTACAAGCTGGCGCTGGCGCTCGCGGTCATGGCCGCAGCGCTGTGGGGAGCGATGGGCAGCGACGGCTGGTGGCTAGGCGCCGCCTGGCAGTACCGGGTGGCGGGCTTAGTTGGTATAGTGTGCCTGGGCGCGGGCGTCTACTTTGCCAGCTTGTGGTTGCTGGGTTTTCGCATTAAGGATTTCGCGCGCCGCGCCGCAGATTAATCAGTCGTCAGGCTATGGAATACCGACTGGACCAGTTTTCCGCGCTGTTGTGCAGGGAGAATTTCAGCCTTGCCGAGGCCTGCCTGCTGATCGCGCAGGATGCTTATCCCGACCTGGACGTCGTGCATTACCTGGCGCGCATCGATGCGCTCGCCGCGACGGTGAAGAGCCGCCTGTCGAGCGACGCATTCGCCGAGCAGAAGGTGGTGGTGCTGAACCGGTATCTGTTCAACGAGCAGGGCTTTTGCGGAAACGGCGGCGACTATTACGATCCGCGCAACAGCTACCTCAACCAGGTGCTGGAGCGGCGCACGGGTATCCCGATCACGCTGTCGATCCTGTACATGGAGATCGGCCGGCGCCTGGGCCTGCGCTTCCAGGGCGTGTCCTTCCCCGGGCATTTTCTGGTCAAACTGCGCGTGACCGGCGGCCAATTGGTGCTCGATCCTTTCCTCGGCGGGGAGGCGCAATCGGAATCGGACCTGCGCGCGCGCCTGGCGCAGGTGCTGCCGCAGCGCGACGCCGACGCGCTGCCGCTGCCGCAGTTTCTGGAAGTGGCCTCGTCGCGGCAGATTCTGGCGCGCGTGCTGCGCAACCTCAAAGGGATTTACCTGCAGTCAGACGAGGCGCAGAATACGCTGAAGGTGATGCAGCGCATGGTCATGGTGGCGCCGCATGCGGCCGAGGAGGTGCGCGATCGGGGCCTTGCCTACTACAAGCTCGACTGCTTCCGCGCGGCGCTCGCCGACTTGCAGGATTACCTGGATCGGCGCCCGGAGGCGCCGGATGCGGGCGAAATCAAGGACCAGGCCGCGGCGCTGCGGCTGGTGTGCGCGCGGCTGAACTAAAGAACAAATTCGAGCCCAAAGGGTGCAAGGCATGCAAGGAAATTTTGCATTGTTTTCCTTTGCGCTTTTCGCGGCCTTGGCGTTGAAATCATTCCCGTGCAGGAGGTAGAAGATGAAACTCAGCAGCTCAAGCTTCGGCGACAATCAGCGCATTCCCGGCGCCTGCGCATTCGCGGTGCCGAATGCGACCGACCACATCAAGTTGTCCTCCAACCGCAATCCGCAGCTCGGCTGGAGCGGCGCCCCGGCGGATACCAAATCCTTTGTCCTGATCTGCCGCGATTGCGACGTGCCGAGCAAAGGCGATGATGTGAACAAGGAGGGTCGCAGCGTTCCGGCCAGCCTGCCGCGCGTGGACTTTTACCACTGGGTTCTGGTGGACATCGCCTCGAGCATGAGTTCGATCGCAGAAGCCGGGTTTTCGGATGGCATCAGCGCGCGCGGCAAGAAGGGACCGGAGGCGAAGCACGGCACGCGCCAGGGGCTCAACGACTATACCGCCTGGTTTGCCGGGGACAAGGACATGAGCGGCAACTACTTCGGCTACGACGGGCCATGCCCGCCCTGGAACGACGAAATTCTGCACCACTACGTGTTCACGCTGTATGCGCTGGACAGCGCCCGCTGCCCCGTGAGCGGCATGTTCAAGGGTGGCGACGTATTGAAGGCGATCGAGGGTCATGTGCTGGCCAAGGCCAGCCTCACCGGCATTTATACGCTCAATCCCAAGCTCAGCTAGTGCTGGATGGAAGAAGTCGCATGATGCAGTTCGAGTTGAGTCCGAGACGGGTGTTTGCGGGGTTCGCGCTGATTCCCCTCGCGCTGCTTGCGGAGGCGCTGATTTTGCAGCACCTCAAAGGCCAGGCCCCGTGCCCGCTGTGCGTGCTGCAGCGCGCAGGGTTTCTGCTGGTCGCCCTTATCGCGCTGGTAGCGGCAATACACCAGCCGCGGCGCCGCGGCGCCGCGATCTATGCTGCTGGAATGGCGCTCGCCTCGCTCTCGGGACTTGGGGTCGCGATATGGCATGTGTGGACGCTGCATCACCCCAAATTCGGCTGCGGTATCGATGCGATGGAGCAGTTCGTGAACAGCCTGCCGACGGCCAAGCTGTTGCCCTGGTTGTTTCATGCGAGCGGCGAGTGCACGGCGCCGCATGAGCCGATCCTAGGGTTGCAGGTGCCCGAGTGGTCACTCATCTGGTTTTGCTTGCTGTTTCTCGCCGCGATTTTTTTCGCTTTTAAAGGCTTTTCTGCCGCGCGCGCTGGTGCGGTGGCTTGAGTTCGGCCGCCGTCGGCGCGGGTCGGATTCGTATTCCGGAGGTGACGGAAAGCCGCTATAATTCAGGATTTTAGCCTTTCAAAGCTGATCCTGAACATGCGGGTTTGCCGCACCATTTCCGAACACAGCCATTCGCCGACAGCGCTCACCATCGGTAATTTCGATGGCGTGCACCAGGGCCACCAGGCGATGCTCGCGCGCCTAAAGGACCAGGCGCACGCGCTCGGTCTGCCGGCCTGCGTGCTCACCTTCGAACCGCACCCGCTCGAGTTGTTCGCGCCGCAAACGGCGCCGACGCGGCTCACCTCGCTGAGGGAGAAGCTGGAATTGCTTGCGGCGCACGGCATCGAACGCGTGCATGTCAGCCGCTTCAATCGCGCCTACGCCAGCAGGTCGCCGCAGGATTTCATCGAGCGCGTGCTGCTCGCCGGTCTGGGCATGCGCTGGCTGCTGATCGGCGACGACTTCCGTTTTGGCGCCAGGCGCGCCGGCGATTTTTCCCTGCTGCAGGAGGCGTCGCGGAAACACGGCTTCGGTCTGGAGGCGATGCCCACGGTAGAATTCGAGGGCGTGCGCGTGTCGAGTTCGGCGGTGCGTGCGGCGTTGGCCGCGGGCCGGCTGGCCGAGGCCGAGGCGCTGCTCGGCCGGCCCTACAGCATCAGCGGCCGGGTGGTGCATGGCGACAAGCTCGGCCGGAGAATCGGCTTTCCCACGGCCAACGTGCAGCTTCGGCACAACCGGCCGCCGTTGTCCGGGATCTTTGCCGTTCGCACCCTCGACGCGCAAGGGCACAGGCGCGACGGCGCCGCGAGTCTGGGGCTGCGCCCGACGGTTGACGACAGCGGTCACGCCAAGCTGGAAGTGCACCTGTTCGATTTCGCCGGCGACCTCTACGGCAAGCATTTGCGCATCGATTTCCTGCATAAGATACGCGACGAAGAAAAATTCCCCGATCTCGAGGCGCTGAAAGCGCGCATCACGCAGGACTGCGACATAGCCAAAGAGCTTTTGGCTGCGAAAGAGCGCGCGTGAACGCGGAATTCATGGCGTGTGTTTGTCCGCCGCCATGCGCCTGAATCCACTAATAACCGATCGAAACCTCCGAAATGCAAAATGGCTGATTACAAGAACACGCTGAACCTTCCCGACACGCCCTTCCCGATGCGCGGCGACCTCGCCAAACGCGAGCCGCAGTGGGTCAAGCAATGGCAGAACGAAAAGCTGTACCAGAAAATCCGCGCCGCCTCCAAGGGCAGGCCCCAATTCATCCTGCACGATGGGCCGCCTTACGCCAACGGCGACATCCACATCGGCCATGCGGTAAACAAGATTCTCAAGGACATCATCGTCAAGTCGCGCAACCTGGCGGGCTTCGACGCAGTCTATGTGCCCGGCTGGGACTGCCACGGCATGCCGATCGAGCGCGAGATCGAAAAGCAGCACGGCAAGCACTTGCCGGTGGAGAAGACGCAGAGCCTGTGCCGGGCGTATGCGACTTTGCAGATCGAGCAACAGAAAAAGGATTTCCGGCGACTGGGCGTGCTCGGCGACTGGGACCATCCCTACCAGACCATGGCCTACGGCAACGAGGCCGACGAAATCCGCACGCTGGGCAAGCTGCTGCAGAAAGGCTACATCTACCGCGGTCTGAAGCCGGTGAACTGGTGCTTCGACTGCGGCTCGGCGTTGGCCGAGGCCGAGGTCGAGTACATGGACAAGAAGGATTTTGCCATCGACGTCGGCTTTGCATTTGCCGAGCCGGAAAAAATCGCCAAGGCTTTCGGCCTGGCCAAACTGCCGACCGAAAAAGGCTGGATCGTAATCTGGACCACCACGCCCTGGACCATCCCCGGCAATCAGGCGCTGAACGCGCATCCGGAACACGTCTACAACCTGGTTTCAACCGAACGCGGGCTGCTGATCCTGGCCGCGGATCTGCAGGACACTTGCCTCGCGCGCTATCAGCTTGCCGGTGAGACGCTCGCGTCGTGCAAGGGCAAAGCGCTCGAGTTGATCGGTTTCCACCACCCGTTCTATGAGCGGCTGGCGCCCATCTATCTCGGCGAGTACGTGACGCCCGACCCCGGCCCCGGCATCGCCCACGGCGCGCCCGCCTACGGCGTGGAAGACTTCGATTCCTGCCGCCGCTACGGCATGAATGACGGGCAGATCCTCACGCCGGTGATGGGCGACGGGAAATTCGTCTCCTCGCTGCCGTTCTTCGGCGGCATGATGATCTGGAAGGCCAATCCCGGGATCGTGAAGAAAATCGCGGAAGTCGGCGCGTTGTTCCACTCAGAAGACTATGTGCATAGCTACATGCATTGCTGGCGCCACAAGACGCCCATCATCTACCGCGCCAGCACCCAATGGTTTGCCGCCATGGACGAGCCGCCGGGCTTCGGCGGCGCAAAACCGGCCGAGTCCTTGCGCGCTACCGCCTTGCGCGGCATCGACAACACGCGCTTCTATCCGGACTGGGGCCAGGCGCGGCTGCACGGCATGATCGCCAACCGTCCCGACTGGACCCTGTCGCGCCAGCGCCAATGGGGCGTGCCCATGCCGTTCTTCATCCACAAGGAAACGAGCGAGTTGCATCCGCACACTCTGGATCTGCTGGAGCAAGTGGCACGGCGCGTGGAGCAGGGCGGCATCGAAGCCTGGCAGACGCTGGAGCCGAAGGAACTGCTCGGTGCGGAAGCGGAGCAATACGTCAAGATCAAGGATACGCTCGACGTGTGGTTCGATTCCGGCTCGACGCATCAGACGGTGATGGGCGGGCCGGACGGCAAGACGACCGGCGCCGGCTCGCACGGGGCCGAGCTGCAGTTCCCGGCCGACCTCTACCTGGAAGGCTCCGACCAGCATCGCGGCTGGTTCCATTCGTCGCTGCTCGTGTCCTGCATGTTGAACGGCAGGCCGCCCTACAAGGCGCTCCTGACCCACGGTTTCGTCGTCGACGGACACGGGCGCAAGATGTCGAAATCGCTCGGCAACGTAATTGCGCCGCAGAAGGTGTCCGGCACCCTGGGGGCGGAGGTGCTGCGCCTGTGGGTGGCCGCAACCGACTATTCGGGCGAACTGTCGATCTCCGACGAGATCCTGAAGCGCGTGGTCGAGGGCTACCGCCGCATCCGCAACACGCTGCGTTTCCTGCTCGCCAATACCGCCGACTTCGACCCCAGGGCGCACGCGCTGCCGCCCGAACAATGGCTGGAGATCGACCGCTATGCGCTCGCGCTCGCGCAGTCGCTGCAGCAGCAAATGATGCGCGACTACGACCATTACGATTTCCATTTCGTGGCGCAGAAGCTGCAGGGTTTTTGCTCCGAGGACCTGGGCGGGTTTTACCTCGACATTCTCAAGGACCGGCTGTACACGGCCGGCAAGGACTCGAAGGCAAGACGCTCGGCGCAGAACGCGCTGTACCAGATCCTGCAGCGCCTGGTGCGGCTGATGGCGCCGATCCTCTCTTTTACCGCGGAAGAGATCTGGGCCGTGACCGCCGGCGGCAAGGACGAGACCGTGTTCACGCATACCTGGGATGAATTCCCGGCCGCGGGTTATTCGCCGGAACTGCTCGAGCGCTGGGGGAAAATCCGCAGCGTCCGCGCCGAGGTGCAGAAGCAACTGGAGCAGGCGCGCGTCGCCGGAAAAATAGGCTCGTCGCTGCAGGCCGAAGTCGAGATCCGTGCCAGCGGCGACAAGCTGGCGCTGCTGCAATCGCTCGAGGACGATCTGCGCTTCGTGCTGATCACCTCCAGCGCGGTGGTAACGCCGGTCGCCGCGGCCGCCGATGAAGCGGTGAGCGTGACCCCGAGCGCGCACGCCAAATGCGAACGCTGCTGGCATTATCGTGATGACGTCGGTCGTGATGACGTCGGTGCCGATGCCGGGCACCCCGGACTCTGCGGCCGCTGCGTGTCCAACCTGTACGGCGCCGGCGAACCGAGAGCGTATGCGTAAGCTCGCTCCCTGGTACGCTCTGGCGGCGCTGGTGGTGGTGCTGGACCAGCTTACCAAGTATTGGATCAGCGCCAGTTTTGGCCATGCCGAGGTGCGCGCCGTCACCGGCTTTTTCAATCTGGTGCTGACCTACAACAAGGGCGCGGCATTCAGCTTTCTCGCTGCTGCCTCCGGCTGGCAGCGCGGCTTTTTCATCGGCATCGCGCTCGTCGCGATCGTCGTGATCAGCGTGCTGCTGGCGCGCCACGCGGGCGATAAACTGTTCTGCCTTTCGCTCGCCCTGATCCTGGGCGGGGCGATAGGCAACGTCCTCGATCGCGTCGCGCTCGGCTACGTCGTCGATTTTCTCGATTTTTATGTTGCCGGCTGGCACTGGCCGGCGTTCAACCTGGCCGATTCGGCGATCACCGCGGGCGCAGTGCTGCTGGTCGTGGACAGTTTTCGCCCGGGTGCCGGGCGAGCGGGAGCATCGCGATGAGCGCGCAGAGCGCGCAATGCTTGTTCACGTCCGAATCATCGGCGTGCCTTGGGTCGGTGCTAGAATGGAAGAAATCTCATGGAAGTGCTACTAGCCAATCCCCGCGGCTTTTGCGCCGGCGTCGAGCGCGCCATCAGCATCGTTGAGCGCGCGCTGGAGCTGTACGGCGCGCCGATCTACGTGCGCCACGAGGTGGTGCACAACAAGTTCGTGGTCGATGACCTGCGCGCAAAGGGCGCGGTGTTCGTCGAGAAACTGGACCAGGTGCCCGCCGGCAGCACGCTGATATTCAGCGCCCACGGCGTGTCGCAGGCGATCCGGCGCGAAGCCCAGGCGCGCGGCCTCAAGGTGTTCGACGCCACCTGCCCGCTGGTAACCAAGGTGCACGTCGAGGTCGCCAAGATGCGCGAGCAGGGCCGCGGAATCGTCATGATCGGCCATCGCGGGCACCCCGAGGTCGAGGGCACCATGGGGCAGGCGACGCACGGCATGTACCTGGTGGAGACGGTCGCGGACGTCGAGCGGCTCGAGGTCGAGGATCCAGGCCAGCTTGCCTACGTTACCCAGACCACGCTCTCCGTGGACGATGCCGCGGCCATTGTCGAGGCCCTGAAAAAGCGGTTTCCGGGCATCGCCGGACCGAAGAAATACGATATCTGCTACGCCACGCATAACCGCCAGGACACGGTGAAATCCATGGCCGCGCAGTGCTATCTGG
>ORMF012389587.1_pt1 | contig 10114 bp, 6 predicted proteins | sample 1779871 | NCBI WGS metagenome assembly ORMF01 (sample SAMEA104232316, study PRJEB22302) | groundwater metagenome | biome: forest; feature: aquifer; material: groundwater | place: USA | collected 2011-08-07 | depth 5.4 m | reverse complement strand
TGAAGGTGTCCACGAGAAGCGCCGCCCTGGGCCTGTCTCCGCCGGCCTCCGCCCGCTTGTCGCGTCGCCGGAACCACGTCCGGAACGTGGGCCTGGCAAACGTCGGCAGACGCCGCGCCGGGTGGATTCCCGCGAGCTCCAGCGACTTACGGCCAAGCGGAGACGCGAGCAGCCAGTTGGAGAGCGGCGCCGTGGCGCATCCCAGCCGGTTCAGCGCGGCGATGTTTGCGAACAGGCGGGCACGCAGCGGGTATCCGTTGGCCCGGTAGTAGTGGTCAAGGAACTCGTACTTGAGCTTCGCCATGTCCACGTTGGAAGGGCACTCCGCCTTGCACGCCTTGCACTCCAGGCACAGGTCAAGCGCCTGGAACATGCGGTGACTGGTGAAGTCAGAGGCGGGCAGAGCGCCGGTGAGGACTGCGCGCAAGGCGTTGGCGCGCCCTCGTGTGGAGTGTTCTTCCTCGCGGGTGACCATGAACGACGGGCACATGGCGCCGTCAAGCGTCTTGCGGCACGCGCCCTGGCCGTTGCACTGCTCCACCGCCCCGTAGAAGCCGCCGTCCGCCGAAAAGTCCAGCTTCGCCGCCACGGGCTGCACAATCGTGCGCGGGCTTGCGCGCAGGTTCTCGGTCATCGGCGGGCAGTCAATGATTTTGCCGGGGTTCATGATGCCCAGCGGGTCAAACGTCCGCTTCAGGTCGCGAAAGGCCTGGTACAGCGTTGGGCCGAACATCTTCTCGGTGAACACCCCGCGCACGATGCCGTCCCCGTGCTCGCCGCTCAGCGAGCCGCCGAACTCCAGCACCAGATCGGCCACCTGGGTCGCTATGGAGACCATCCGGTCAAGCCCCTCCTGGAGCTTCAGGTTGACGAGGGGCCGGATGTGCAGGCAGCCGACGCTGGCGTGGCCGTAGTAGACCGCGGTGGTGCCGTTGGCGCGGACCAGCTCGTCAAAGCGCCGGACGTACTCAGGCAGCCGCTCGGTCGGCACCGCGGTGTCCTCAACGAACGGGAGCGGCTTCGCGTCGCCTTTGATGCCCATCGCCAGCCCTACCCCGGCGCGCCTCACGGCCCACACGTCCTGCTGCGCGGCCGGGTCCAGCAGCTTGACGCGGGCGTAACCGATCCTGCTCCGCTCGGCCCTTTCGGTCAGGCGGTCCAGCGATTCCGTCAAGGCCGCCAGGTCGTCGCCATCAAGCTCCACGGCCAGCAGGGCGGCAGGCTCGCCCTGCACGAAGTGCAGCCGCCGCGCGAGCGACAGCTGCGTTTTGGCCTGCGCCAGCAGCACGTTGTCAATCAGCTCTATCGTCGCGAGTCGCTCGCCTTGCTGCAGGAGCCAGACCGCGCCCTCCATCGCCTCAATGAGCGAGCGGAAGTGGAACACGGCGAGCACGGCGTGGCGGTAGCGGTGGACCAGGTTGACCTTGGCCTCCACGATGGTCGCGAGGGTCCCTTCCGAACCCACGAGCAGGCCAGGGAAATTGACCGGTGACTTGAGGAGCTCGTCCAGGTTGTAGCCGGACACCCTGCGCGGGATCTTTGGGAAGCGACGCTCAATCTCCTGCTGATGCCGTTGCGCCAGCGGAACGGCATTTCTGTAGACCTCGCCTTCAACTCCGGCGAGCGACTGCCTCGCAGCCAGCTCGCCCCCGCTCAGAGGCTTGATGGTGGCGATCGCGCCGTCTGAGAGCACGACCTTGAGCTCCAGCACGTGGTCAACCGTCTTGCCGTACAGGATGGAGTGAGAGCCGCAAGAGTTGTTGCCTATCGCGCCGCCGATGGTCGCACGATTCGCCGTGGACGGGTCCGGGGCAAACCGCAAATCAAGCGGGCCCAGGGTTGCGTTGAGGTCATCTATGGCGATGCCAGGTTGCACGCGGGCCCACCGCTCCTCACGGTTGATCTCCAAGACCTTCCCCATCGCCTTGGACATGTCCATGACGATGGCGTGGTTGACACACTGTCCCGCCAGGCTGGTGCCCCCGCCGCGCGGAAGGACCGGGGTACGCGTCTGGTGCGCCAGGCGCACCGTCGCGGCCACGTCCTCCTCGTCCTGGGGGACGACGAGCCCAACCGGCTCCATCTGGTAGATGGATGCGTCGGTGCTGTAGAGCGCGCGAGTGAAGGGGTCAAAGCGGACTTCCCCTTTGACCACCTTGCGGAACTCATTGGCGAGCGTCAGAGCCTGCCGGTTCACGGCCACGTTGGTCCTCCACAATGCGGCGAGTGGCGCGGCGGTCGTCCCTTCGCGGTAACCATCGGGGGCGCTTTGCTCGGTCATTGGCGCCTTGTTTAAGCCAAGGCGTGTGTCCTGTTGTTTGAGGGAGTCTAGCGGAAACGGTGCACTGGTGCCAGTGGTAACCTAACGCGCCGCCCTCCTTCGCTTCGCTCAAGGACAGGCTCTTCCTGACGCGGGAAGGGGATGAGTGCGTAGCGGCGCGGCTTTCGGCGTAACCTAGTAGAATACTTGAAGCCAGAGAAGCGGGCGATCCAGGCGCGCCAGGTCCGACACTTCCACCATGCCACCCTCGCATGTGGCGAGGGCATCGCGAAGGCGCCAGGCATTGATATCGCGGATTGGCCCAAAAGGTGTGAGAGCGGGTGGACTCCGGTGAGTGATCATGGCACAAGACCGTAAGAGCGAGATTTCCGGCAACAACCCGGACGGCTCTATGCATGACCGAAATCCAACCGGCGTACCGCCTCTCCTGGATCGTCTCGCCGCGCTGAGCTGGCGGGTCCTCCTCGTAGGCGCGGTCGCTGCCGCCGCCGGAATTGTCCTGGTCAAGCTTACCGTGATCTTGGTGCCGGTCTTCGTGGCCCTCATGCTCGTCACCTTGCTGATGCCCCTCCTCCACTGGCTCCGGCGCCGCGGCCTCTCACGGTCTATCGCTACGGTGTCCATCGTGCTTGCCGCCCTCCTCATCGCTGCGGGGCTCTCTGCGGTCGTTGTGCCCACAGCCATCACACAGGCGCCCAGGCTCGAGTCCTACCTGTCGGACGCAGTCACCAGCATCCAGACGTGGATGACCGACGGACCCCTTGGGATTTCGGCTGAGAAGATGGAGGAGTACACCGCACGTGTGACTTCGTTGATCCGCGACAACTCGTCGGCGATCAGCAGCAGGGTGGTGGGCGGAGCTCTAGCGGGCATCTATATCTTCGTTGGCATCGCCCTCACCGCCATGCTCACGGTCTACTTCTTGCTAGATGGCGACCGAATCAACGCCGGCCTCCTCGGCTTGGTTGACGCACAGCGCCGGGGGGCCGTGCGAGCCCTGGCGGAGCACGCCTGGCGGGCTTACAGCAAGTACATCCGCGGTATGGTCACCATGTCAACCATCGATACCGCCGTCATTGGGGTGGTGCTGTTCGTAGCCCGCGTCCCCTCGGCCATTCCGCTGATGCTGCTCGTGTTCGTGGTCGGATTTCTCCCCGTGCTCGGCTGGGTGGTGGCAACGGTGGTGATCGCACTCGTAACACTCGCGTCCGGCGGGTTGGTAAAAGCTGGGATCGTGGTCTTGGTTATAGCGCTCTTCTACTTCATCGAAGGGAATGTGCTCACGCCGAAGATCATTGGCAAGGCCGCATCCCTCCATCCGGTGGTCACCCTGCTGGTCTTCACCGCAGGAGGGACGTTGGGAGGGATCATCGGCGCGTTCTTCGCCGTCCCCGCCACTGCGGTGCTCGTCGCGGTGATCAAAGAGACGCGCTCGCGCCAGACAGCCTTGGCCGGCGCCCAGTCCACCCATCAGGATGTGTCGCCGTCGTCAACACCAGGATGAACAGTGCCGCCGTCCCCTTCTTTAGGGTGCTCCTCCTAAGAAGAGTAGGCAGTAGTCCGCACGGTCACGCCTTCCCGGCCCCCCAACGCGGAGGGAGCAGATTTACAGGACTGTTGACGTAGCAGGAGGCAGCAATGGACACCGTGATAGTAGCCCGAGACATCAGCCTGACCATACTCGCCTTTTTAGGGATTGTGTTCATGGTCGCGGCCTTGATCGTCATGCTCCGGCTCTACCGGGAGGTGACCCATGTCATGACTTCGGCACGGCGGATCGCCGAGGAGGGCGAAAAGGCCTCCAAGATCATCACAAACGACATCATTCAGCCTATCGCCAGGCAGGAAGAAAAGGCCTCCGAGGTCATCAGAAACGACGTCCTTCAGCCTATTGTTCAAGGCGTCACCCTGGCAACCCTGCTTGGAACTGGGCTTGCGTTTTTGAAGGACCAGTTGGAACGGAAAAAGGCGGGACACAAGCGAAAGTAGCATCCGGCACTCTTGATGGGCGGTGTTGCTCTTGTTGCTGCGTTAGCAGGTCTGCCTCAAACCAGCATGAATGGGGAATCCCCGCTAGAGCAGTTCGGCGACCCAGCGATGTGCCATGCGAAGGTCGCCGCAGAGGTGGTCAAGCGCTTGACGATAAACCTTCGGGTGCTCCTTCAGCTCCGCGACGAAGGTTGAGCGCGGGATGAACAGGAACTCACACGGCTGCAACGTGACAAGGGTGGTGGAGCATGCCTGCCCGTCAATCAACGAGATGAGCCCGTGCGAGTCCCCGGGTTTGAGCACCTGGACCGCCGCTTCGCTATCCTTCTGCGTGGAGCGGACCACCTCTTTGGCGGTCCCGCTGCGCACAACGTACAGGCCCTCGGACAACTCCTCTTGCGGACAGACCAGTGTGTCTGCCGGGAAGGACTGGATCAATGCGCCCTCCACGAGGGCATCGCGGCAGCTCCGTCACTCGTAGATTGGATTGGTGAAGAAGGGGAGCGCTTGGAGAATGACTTGCAGCCTCTCCTCCGAGGTCCCGGTCAAGGGCCTGCGGCCACTCATTTTGTTGAAGGCGGAGGCGACCGCATCCTCCAATTGATGTATGCCCACGGGTCCTCCTTCGCCTACCGCCCCTCAAAGCGGGGCTGGCGCTTCTCCATGAAGGAGCGGATGCCCTCGGCGTGGTCGCGGGACTTGAGCAGCTCGCGCGTGGCGGTCAGCTCGCGGTGGAGCTGCTGCTCCATGGTGGACTCCAGCCCGCCGTAGACCTGGTGCTTGATGACCGCGACGGCCAGCGGCGAGTTCTCGGCCAGCTCGCCCGCCAGCGCGCGCGCCGCCGACAGCGCCTGCCCGGCTGGCGCAACGCGGTCCACCAGGCCCAGCTCGTGCGCCTCGCGGCCCGACATGAGCCGCCCGCTGAGCAGCACGTCCAGCGCCCGCGCCAGGCCGATCATCCGTGGCAGCAAGTAGGACGACGCCTCCTCGGCGGAGACGCCCAGCCGCGGGAACCGCGCCCCAAGGCGCGCGGCCTCGGCGGCGACGCGCAGGTCGCACGACATGGCCAGGCCGAAGCCGAGGCCGACGGCGGGGCCGTTGATGGCGGCGACGACGGGCTTTGCCATGCGCGAAATCGTCCACGCGAAGGTCTGCGACAGGTCCGCGCTCGCGGCGTGCGCCAGGCCGGGCGGCGGCTCCTGCCCCTCGCCGTCGGCCCTTTGGCGCAGCGCGGTAACGTCGGCCCCGGCGCAAAAGCCGCGCCCGGCGCCCGTGATGACCACGGCACGCACGCGCGTGTCATCGTCGGCCATGCGCAGCAACTCCACCAGCGCGTGACGCATCGCCGGCGTCATGGGGTTGAGCTTTTCCGGGTTGTTCAGTGTGAGCGTGGCAATGCTGTCCGCCACGTCAAAGAGCACGATGCCTTCAGGCTCCGAAGCAGGTCTAACCACGGGGCCTCCTGCGGATTGGACCGCGCTGTGTCGCCGACTGGCCGGTGCGGAAACGGCGCTCCGCCGCGAGCGACGCCAAACGGCGCTCTCACGCCTTTCAGGTTGCCGGCAGGGCAACCAACGAGCCCCGGTTAGGCGTCACCCGAGCTGCTCGCGAGGTTCGCCGCGGGCTGCGGAGCTTCATCGCGCTGCCCGCTGTCAACGGAGGGGGCAATCGCCCCGTTCCCTTTGCGCACCAGATGGCTTCCCACCTGCACCCAGCGTTCGTACAGCAAGGGGCTCGCCTCAAGGAGCTTGCGCAGCGTTTTGTAGCGGGACGCCCGCAGGCTGGCCGCCCCGAGCAGCCTGGCGGCCCGCTCGGCGGCCCAGGTGCCGGGCACCTGCTCGCGGCCCGTCTCGCGCGCACGCGCCTCCAGGGCCGCGTCCAGCGCCGCCTCCCAATCGCCGTTCGGCGGTGCGGCGGTCGGCGGCGCGCCATTCGGCGATGCGCCGGCCTTCGCATGCTCCGGCTCCGACAAGGGCGCCGCCTTCAGCTCAATCTCTGTATCGCCCTGTCCAGGGGGGTGCTTCACGATCACCTCGCCCGTCCCTTCAAGGAACTGGGTGAAGGTGCGATACCCCAGGGCGCGGAAGTTAAAGCTCGGGTCAATGCGGGTCATTCTTTCGTGCAGCCGCGAGCCGTACACCTTGCCCTCGTTGTCCATTGCGGCGTGCAGCGCGCGGAGCAGCAGCGACACGGTCTCTTCTCGGGGGTCCGGGCGCCCGTCCGAAGGCTGGGCTTGTTGTTTCGTCGCGCTGCGGCGGCGCACGGGGACCGGCTGCTTCTCCGGCTGAACCTCGTCCAGGAAAAAGTAGCGATCGCAAGAGGTCACCAGCGTGGAGGAAACGATGGCCCGCCGTCCCGCCCCGATGACGGTCTTCCCGGCGGAACGCAGCACGGTCACCAGCGGCACGAAGTCGCTGTCGGACGACACGATGACGAAGGTGTCCACCGGAGAGCGGTACTGGAGCTCCACGGCGTCAATGGCCAGGCGGATGTCGCATGAGTTCTTGCCGGAAGCGGACGAGCGGAAGACATGGATGGGATCAAGTCCGAGCTGGAGGAGCTGATCGCGCTGGTTGGCGGCTTTGGACCAGTCCGCATAGGCGCGGCGGATGATGATGCGACCCAGGTCGGAGAGCTGGTCCAGCAGCGGACGGATGAAGTCCAGGCCGACGTTCTCAAAGTCTATGAGGAGAGCGATCTGCGCTTCGCCCAAATGTCACCTCTCCGTGTCTCGCGGGCTCGGGGCCGCCCAGTTGCGTTCCCACGGTCATTCTACCACCCGCGTCGCCCCTACTGCGCACGCAAGCGCATGATGTCCTCGTCAACGTCCGCCTAGCCGTCAAAAACACGAGCAGGCCCGAGACTCCTCGGGCCTGCTCGTCACGCGCCGCGCGGTTACGAAGTGCGTTCTACTTTCGCCCGCCCGGGTACTTGCTGGTGTCGTGCATGCCCAGCCACGTGGGGCCGTTGAAGCCGGTGAACCACATGGTCTGGTGGCTGGCGCCGTTCATCTCCCACGGTTGCATCATAATCCAAGCCGTGGCCACGCCGATGCGGAGGAAGTACACCTGGCTGGCCTCGTACTGGTCAAACTCCCACAGCAGGGCGCGGCGCTTTGCCGGGTCAAGCTCGCCACGGGACTTCTGGTACAGGTCATCAATCTTGGGATCGCTGATCTTGGCGAAGTTCTGAGCGCCGCCGGTGATGAACTGGGAAAATGCGTCGTCCGCTGTCCCCCAGCACGAAGCAATCCAGCAGGCGCCGGTGTTGATCAGGCCCTGCCACGTGCCCGCGTAGTGGCTGGACTGATACGAGACGAAGTCCACGCTCTTGAGCTCCAGGTTCACGCCGATGGCTTTCCACATGGACTGGAGAGCCAGGGCGTAGTCCTGGTACGTGCCAAAGTTGGAGTAGAAGTTGTGCTGGGTCGTAAACCCGTTGGCGTAGCCGGCCTCCTTCAAGAGTGCCTTGGCCTTCTCAACGTTGTACTGGTAGGCCTCACCTGCCTGGTCCGGGGTGAGGAAAAACCCCGGGCCATAGTAGTCGCGGGGGATTATGGTGGGGAACAAGGAGAATCCTTCCACTCCAAGCTGCCACAGCGCTGGATAGTCAATGGCCATAGCCAGCGCCTTGCGCACGCGCACGTCCGCCAGGGGGCCCTCCATCCGGATCTTCATCATCGTGGCGACGCCGCCAATGCCTCCCGACGCATGGACCTGTGCGCCGGGGATACGGGAGGTGGTGCTCTTCATTTGGCTGAATGCGTTAGAGCTGTAGTTGTCAAACTTGCCGGTGGTGAACCCGGCCTGTTGGGCCACGGTATCGGGAATCTCAAACAACGTGATGCGGTCCCAATACGGCAAGCCCTTGAGGTAGAACTCCGGGTTCTTGGTGAAGACGATCTTCTGCCGTGGGGTAAACTCGCCCATCAGGAACGGTCCCGGGGTGATGATGCTGTCCACCATGCAATGTTTGTCCGGGTCCTCGTAGCACTCCTTGGGGACCACACCCATGGACGTGTGCGCCATGTTGGTCAGGAAGTCCGACTGTGGCGATGTCATCGTGACCTTAACCGTGTAGCGGTCCGCAGCCACGATGCCTTTGACCAGGGCCAGGTTGACCTTAACAATGCCCTTTTCTTTGGTGAGGTTCAGGAACCAGGCGATGTCCTCAGCGGTTACCTCGCGGTCTGTCCGCTTCATCAGCGCGTGCTGGGGCCACAAGATACCCTTGCGGAGCGTGAACACGTACTCCGTGGGGGAGGGCTGTGCCCACCGTTCAAACATGCCAGGCACCAGCACGATGGAGTCTTCGGCCGAGTACTTCCCATCGCACTTGGAAAAGTCCGTCCGACCCACAATGCTGCACCGGCCAAAGTCGGTGTACATGAGCATGCCGGCGTACGTTGGGCGACTCAGGTTCAGGATGCCTAGCACATCCGCGTACCGCTTGGGGTCGGCAACGGACACGCCAATGTGCTCGCCGCCGTACTTGGCCTGCGTCCAGAGCGATAGCTTCTTAATGCTGTACTCCTGCAGGTACTGGTACCCCTGCAGCTTGCTGACCCTGCTGGGATAGAACGCAGGGCCGCCAGCGAGCAGCGGCTGGCCGTCCACCGGCTGGGCGGATGCCGTGGGCGCAGGAGCTGCGGCAGGCGCGGGTGTGGTTGCCGGGGCCGTGGCCGCCACGGGCGCTGCTGGAGCTGCGGCTGGCGCGGGCGCCGCCGCCTTATCCGACTTGGCGCAGGCCATGCCCAGCAACAGCACAGCGAGGAGACCCACGAAAACGGGGAGCGTGCGTGACCAGTTTCGAGGCCCCATTGTTTCCCTCCCAGACAACCATTTGCACCGCCGTGAGTATACGCTGCCCAAGCGCCTTGTCAACGTATGTGCCTCAATTGATCGTTATTGCCTAGTTCCACGACGCTTTTCGGCTCGCTATTTTCCCCTTGTCACCAGAGGCCGATGTCATGCGTGCGAGAACCGGCCCCTCCAGGAGGGGCCGGCCCTGAGGGTTCAGCAACCTTCCGCGCGAGACTGCTTGCCCTTTCTCAGCAGCATCGCTTCGCGGTGTTGGGTGAAGGGCGAGCCCTTCTACGGCACCAGCATCGCGCGGCTGATGTTGGTCTGGCGGTTGAACCACTCGGCATCCCTGAACGCGTCGTTCACCTTCGCCAGCGGGTAGGTGTTGGACACAATCTTCGTGTACGGGCGGCGGTTCAGGTTCTTGACCATCATCTCCATCATCACCGGAAGGAGCTGTGGCCGGTACATCAGGGAGCCCATGATCTTCTTGCCGCGAAGCACGGTGGAGGGGTCAAACGCCACGGTCCGTCCTCGCACAATGTCGCCGATTTCCACGAACGTCCCGCCGTTCGTCAGGTACTCAATCCCGTCCAGCAGCAGCTCGGCGCGCCCCACCAGCTCCACCGCGATGTCCGCGCCGCGGCCGTTCGTCAGCTCCATGATGCGCTCCTTGCGCTTCTGGAGCGTGTTGAACTCCTCAATGTTGATCGTGTGGTCCGCCCCGAACTCCTCCGCGAGCGACAGGCGGTTGGCCAGCCGGTCCAGGACGATGACCTTGTGCGCGCCCATGTCCTTCGCCATCGCCGTGGCGTTCAGGCCGAGCCCGCCCGCGCCCATGATGACCACGTAGTCGCCTTCCTTGCACCCGGCGCGGCTCAGGCCCTCGGTCACCGTCCCCATGGCGCAGTTGATGAAGCCGAGCGCGTTGTCCGGCAGCTCCGGCGGCACGGCGAACACGGGCTGCGTCGGCCCAATGTAGTAGTAGTCGCCGTACGTACCCGTGAAGTAGGGCCAGGTGCCCGCGCCGCCGCCCAGGGTC
>ORMF012237209.1_pt1 | contig 10116 bp, 8 predicted proteins | sample 1779871 | NCBI WGS metagenome assembly ORMF01 (sample SAMEA104232316, study PRJEB22302) | groundwater metagenome | biome: forest; feature: aquifer; material: groundwater | place: USA | collected 2011-08-07 | depth 5.4 m | reverse complement strand
CCGTTTTGGCTTCAGATGGTCGGTACGGGGATTACGACTGCGTTCGCACTCCATTTTGGCGCCGCGTTAACGCACGCTCGATGGCCCGCGGTCACTTGCCTTAACATGTATGCCGACGACCTGATCACACAGCATATCGAGGTAGTGAACGGTTATGCGCGGGTTCCGGAAACGCCCGGCCTAGGAATTGTCGTGGACGAAGAGGCCCTGGAGCAATTGAGACTCCCGTCGTCTGACCCGAAACCGGAGGCGCGTCGCCTACTGACCGTAATATGGCCGGATGGGCGTCGCGTCCATTACGCCCACGCCATGCAGATGTACAACGACTTTTGGGCCGGTAATCAGCCTGTGTTCGAGCCGGGAGTTACACTGAATTGGCGAGATGACGACGGCAGCAAGGAGTTCGACGACCTTCTGACCTTAGCTGACGAATCGCCCGTAAGCAGAGAAAAGCCTCGGCCGTATTAGGCACTGCAATTCCTCACCTGCCCCGACGGTTACGCGGCGAGGGAGCTTCGGGCCTCCGAACGGAATCCCTGAACTGCATAAGCGTGAAGCGTAATTCCCGGCGCGACCTCTTTTTCGCCGACGTCCAGGACGTGTACTTCGGACATGACGGCGCGGAATGTGGCTTCCGCGATAAGGATCGTGTCCTCCTCGGGCGTCGCTTTCGTTAGCGCCTCCAGCTTGTGTGCTTCGAGAACGACGTCGCCTAGAACCGTATACTCCATATGCTCGGCGGCGCCGAAGTGCCCGACGATAGGCTCGCCCGTGCTGATTCCGATGCCGACTCCGAGCTCCCATCCGTGCTGCTCGTCCAGCCGAACGTATAGATCCTGCAATGTGGCCGGAATTTCCATTGCGGCGCGCACCGCATTCAATGCATGTTTTTCATCTTCGATAGGCATGCCGAAGAAGGCAAGCACGCTGTCGCCCAGATACTTGCTCACGATCCCGTTGTTCTTGACAATGACGGAATTCACCACGGAGAAGAACTCATTCAAAGTCTGCACGGTCTCGCCGGGCGGCAAGTGCTCCATGAGAAGCTTGAAGTTACGAATGTTCAAGTACAGAACGCTGACGGCGTGGCGGGCGCCCGTCATAATCCGTTCCGATGAGTGCCCGAGGGCACGTGCCGCGACCGGCGCCGGCACGAACTGCTGGAACATCGATCGGAGCTTCCCTTCCCGAACCAGCCGCTCCCGCAGCCAGAACGTTGTGTCCTGGAGCGAGCGGGCGAGATCCCCGATCTCGCCATTCTGGTCGGTAATGAAACGGGCGTTCCATTCGCCTCGGCGCAGCGAGTCACTTGTGTCGATCAATTTGTAGATCGGGCGGCTCACGGAACTACGTACCTTCCAGCCGGTCAGTATCACGCACAGCAAGCCAAGCACGGCGACGATGGCAGCCACGGTGGTAAAGGTCTTGTTCGCCTGGCGGTGCGCAAAATCGGACGGAACATAAACCACGGTCGCGCCAACCACCTGATCTCGTTTCCAATTGTATCCACGATTCGCGAACACCTTTCGCCTGCCGACGGGAGCCACCTGAAGTGTGGAATGACATTTCAGGCACCGGTCCTGCGACATCACGATGGGTACGGCGCTCAGCATATATCGGCCGTCGCGCTTGTCAATCTCGTGGTCGATACGCTTACGGGATGGGGAACTCTGAAACGTATTTATGATCTGAGCCTCAACGGCGTCTGCTTCGTTAGCCGGGTTTGTTGGATTTGCAGCAACTTCTCGGTAGGTATATGGAAGCTGACTATCCAGAGCGTTGTAGGTTTCGGCAAACCGCTTGGCTGCATAGGGACAGAAGTTATCGTTTGCGCCGCCGGGGGCCAGCAGTCGCGCGCGAGAGCCCTGCAGAGTGCCGATCAGCATGGAGGCTTTCTCCTGTGTCTCGCGGTCGGCGTTCCGATGCAGCAGCGCATAGCCCGCAACACCGGGTATTACGCCAGCCAGCAGAAATATAAGACAGGCGAGCACGGGAATTCTAACGCTCAGACTGCCTCCGTTCAGGGGGCCATGTACTTTTCGCATGAGGATGTTGCGGTAATAATCCGGTTACTTGGCGCCGATCAACTGACTGGCGAAGAGACCACGGCATAAGAAGGGGCGATCCATCAGCGCTTCCATGAGTACTTCGGCGATCTCCGATGGCTCCGCGTGAATGCCGAATTGCTTCAGCGTTGATTGAATCTCGGCTATTACTTTCGCCTGTGGGACGCGCGTGCGACCATTCTGAGCGGAAACTGGCGCCGCGTGATATCTGCCGCCATTCTCCTGCCTCGCCTTTCGCGTATTCGAATCATGCTGCCGCGCGGGAGAAAGCAGGGAATGCATCGCCGCTCTGATATCGTTCCGTCGTTCCATAACCAGCATCCTCCGTCAGTATTTCTAGCGCCAGGGCCCTGTAACTAAATGAACCGTTGGACTCTGGGGCGTATTCGAAAATCGTCTGTCCCGTTGCGGGCGCTTCCGCGAGCCGCACGGTTCTAGGGATAACCGTCTCATAGACCAGTCCGGGCAGGGCGTTGCGCGCCTCCGACAAAACGTCATTGGCATGGATCGTTCGCCGGTCAAACATCGTCGCTACCACCCGAAGCCTGAGACTGCGGTTGGTCGTCTCCTGGATCGCCCCGGCGATCTCCTGGACGTCCGCGAGTCCGCGGAGGGACAGGAATTCGCACTGCAACGGCACCAGCGCCACGTTCGCGGCCGTCATGGCATTGCTCGTTCCGTGGCTAAGAGAGGGTGCGCAGTCGATCAGCGCATAGTCGTAGCAACCTTCCACCACCTGGAGGGCCCGCTTGAGACAGTTGGCCGGATCCGAGAACTCGGGAATGTCGATGAGCACGTTGGCCAGGGTCGCACTTGCAGGGATGACGTGCATTTTGCCGGCACAAGGGACGATAGCGCCAAGCACGTTCTCCGGGTCTTCCATGACGTTGGCGATTGTGACTGCGCCGGGTTTCCGTCCGACGGCCGCGGTCAGACTTCCCTGTGGATCGAAGTCGATCAAGAGTACTCTCTTGCCCTCAAGCGCGAGCGCCGCGCCCAGATTGGCGGTCGTCGTGGTCTTCCCCACACCGCCTTTCTGGCTGGTTATCGCATATGTGTACATAAGTAAGGCCTTCCATTACGTCGTGCGTCAAGCGCGCACTTCGTTGGATGCGTCAAGCTGACCGATCTATCCGCTATGCCGCCTTCATATCCTGAATCCACTTCGACAGGACACCATCTTTCAAATTCCGCAGCAATATCTCGTTTTGTCTTTCCAATTTCTCGGCAGCATCGTCTGGATCGCCGTCGTACGTCTCTATCCGCAGGAACTCCCGAGCCCGCTGCAGCGATAAAGGATTTACCGGCGGAGCTTCGATCGGGACTTCCCGGATAGGAGACTCCATTCGTTCCGGCCATTCCTTGCTGAGCGCGACCCCGGATGCCGACTGCGTTGGGACGTCGAACGTTACCGGCCCGGACTCCAGTTTCTCATGAAGCCTTTTCGCCTTCATCGTCGCCGACAAAAACGGTTCATCGGCAAACAGCTCGTCTATCCGGCGCTTGCGCTCATCCTTAACTGGCTCGAGTTTTTCGCTCATCTCACGCCGCCCTTGCTGATTTGGATTTCCTTGCCGCGAGATCTACAGAAGCAAGCGTGACGTGTTCGGGCAAAATCCGATCGGATCCCCGCAGGAAAGCCTCTTTCATCGCGGCTTCCGTGACAACGACGATGTCTCTCGGGACTCCGTGGCTATAGCGATAAATCTCATGCACCGTCTCCGCGGGACAGAGATAGATGGGATCGGGAGCTTTTGCACGGGTAAAACGATGCAGAAGCATGGCATCGGTTTCCGTAGGGGATAGCGGCTCCAGGGTTGATACGGACGCGATCCGGCTTTGCAGCGCCGGATAGTACGTAAGCTTGTGGTCGATGTTGGGCTGGGCGGACAGGACGATCTGCAGCAGGATCTTGTCGCGGGTCTCCAGGTTCAATAGGTCCCTAAGCACCGGCATGGCCCTCGATGAAATGGACTGTGCCTCATCGACGAAGAGGACGACAGTCTGGTTCGAGTCGTAAGTCGTTTCCAGCAGCCATTCCTCAAGCCGGTTCACCATTTCGCGGGCCGAATACGAGCGCTCGAGGCCGAACGCGCCCATAACCTCTGCCAGGAGCGTTCTCGGGCTGGTGATTGTCCCGGTGTTCTGCAGCTTGGCGCAATTCCAGCCGAACTGGCTCGGCCAGACCGCCATGAGATAGTCGATTAGAAATGATTTGCCCTGCCCCACGCCGCCGCGAATCAAGGCCAGGCCCCCGTGTTCCTCTACGGTCCACCGGGTCTTTAGTACGGCCTCTTTATGCTGCGACGAGAGATAGAGCCATCGTAGATCATGGTTTCGCGCAAATGGAGTTTCAGCGAGACCGAAATGCTTGATGTACTCGGTGGCCATGCAACACCTCTTTAGTAGATTACTGGGTCCGTTGTTCCACAACCCTGTCGAAATCTAACAGGGCAATTAGAAAAAAACCTGAAAGAAATACCAGGGCGAGTTTGAATAGGGATTTCCGCGCTCATTAGGATTGTCGGGTGACTTGCAAGAAATCCTGAGACCAAGCGCTGCTGGCCCACTCGCCCGGTCGAGGAGAACCACTGTAGGAATCGATTTCAACCTGTGGAATGGATTTCACAAAGTTGGAATGGGCGGCGACTCAAATGGCGTGTGGGGAGACGTGCCAGCACCATATCCATAGTGAAGCTCTATTGTATTGCTTTAGAGAGGTGTAGACCAGCAGTGGATCGGATCGAAGCCGATGGCACACAATCCGTTAGAACTTCAATCCCAGCCGCGCTTCGGCTTTGTAATCCCTGGTCGGCTGCAGTAAGCCATCCTTCTCGTATGTGGTGAGGATGCCGCTGAACATTAGGTCCAGGATGGAGCCTACACGGTGGCTGAGGCCGATGGAGTAAGTGTCTGTTGCGAGGAGGTTGGCGTCACGTACGAGAGATTCCTTAAACGCCGTTACGATGGAACTGGCGCGCGCGAATCGCCAGCCCAGCTTCAGGTCGAGAGTCGAGTTATACTTGGTGGCGAGTAAATCGTCGTTGGCGCCATACGTCCCGGCAAAGTCAACGGCGCCGATCGTCGATTGGATTCCGACATTCCGATTAATCGTTCGCGTGATAATGCCCTTGTCGTCCTCCGGATTGTTCGTGTAGCCGCCGGTCAATCGGAGCGATTTGCCGAAGACATTCAGTCCCAGCCGCAGATCGTAAGTATCCGGTACATCCTGGAGCGGGATTCCATCCTTGGTGGCATCCCGCAGCCGGAAGCCGCCCTGTATCTCAACGGCGGGGATCGGCTTAGCTCTGGCCGACAGGCCCCCGGCTAAGGTTTCGGAATTGCCGGCTGACTTCACCCGAACTTGTCCCGACAGTGATAGAAGCGAGCCCGGGGAATAGTCAAGCGATGCCTCACGCGAATGTTCGGCGCTGGTTTTGTTATAAGTTTCCGTGGCGCCGGCTTCTAATTTGATCGCCTTCGCCGGCGTCGCTTGCAACTTGAGGTTGGCAGAGTCTTCGGTTCCCGCAGGCAAAATGCGGTTCTGGAATGATCCTTGGAGGTTAAGATTTTCCGCCGGTTGGCTGCGGACTGAAACGGACGAGGTTTGCGCGACGGAAGCGGCATCTTTCGAGCCGTTTTGGGTACGCTCCACAACAGCGGTCGCGGAAAGGCGGGCGCCGAGCTTCTGGTCGAGTTGAAGCCGGTCCGCCACGCGATCGGATACCTTGCCGCCCGTTTCAATCGACGTAGATGATCGCGTTGCTTGGAACTGCGCGGCGCCGAGAGTGCCTGCAAGCCGCTGCCCAATTGTGGTGGTCGTAATCCCCTTCCCATCAGGTGGCAGTTCCGACATCTGCCTGAAACTCGCGGATGCCTGTATACCGTGGATCGGCCTGAGCGCCCCCGATGCTTCGATGAGCTGCAGACCTTTCTTAATCCCCGTTTCATCGCCGCCTTCGAATCCCTTACCGCCGCGCGTTAATCCGAAGTTGAACTGGCCGATCTCAGTTTTGGTGGAGTCGGAAAGCTTGAATCCGCCGCGGTCGCGCAGATTGCCCCCTTTCGAGTCGAGGTAAAGCTTACTGGTAAGCGACGATCCCTTGCCGTAGGATGTACTGCCGGCCAGACCTAACAGCATGAGGCTGCTGGGCGACGATCCCTGAGCTCCCGCCTGGCTCGAGGGGCGGAGGACTGCGTCGAAACTTAGCGCCGATGAACCGGTATCGAATAGTTTGAACTGGATGGGCAGCGACGGATTGGGGTTGTTTGCGACCGCCTTGCCGGGCGCGCACCGGTAATCGATTCGAGCGATCGCATTCGTTCGCAGCGGCTTCATAAACTTCAGTACGCCAGCGAGAGGATCCAGAGAATAGTCGAGATCGCGGGATAGCCGGCTGCCGCCGGCCATTACGGACTCACTGTTGAGCTCGATCATACGCCAGGACAGTAGGTAGGGTCCGACGACATTCTTCCCAATAAACACGTCCGTGATCATCTGCCCGCCCGGAAGCGCGGGACCCTTCATGGAATCGGCGATCGGCCCTCTCAAGGCAGGAATCCCGAATACCTGCGCGCCAGCCGGGTGCGTGAACGCGACGGCAATGACACAGGCTATCGATAATTGGCGTTTAGTAATTGACGATATCTTCATATCGGCATACGAACGGGCAGGCGAAAACATGCTCATGCGAAACTCGCACAACTATATTATAGACGACGAAGTGGCTGATCTTCTGGTTGCGGGAAAGATTGCGGCATCGGAGGCAACCATTTCCCGATCAATTTTGGTCTTTTTTTGAAATGCGGCAACATTGAGGAGATGCGTGAACGTATAAGGAACTGACAACCACATACGTTCTCGCGCAAGCTACGCGCCCACCGCGAGAGCCCTACCAACCACAGGAATTGCGCCCGGACTTCCCCCATTTGTCCGGGCGCAATTCCGTGTATTGGAAGAAGAAAGCGTATAGGACAAATAGGACCTATACCGGATGCATGTCTCGGCGCATGTGCTCCATCTCAATCTGCATCTGCTCTATCCGTTGAAGAAGGTCGAGGATAATCTCCACGCCGGCTAGGTTTACCCCCATATCCTGAGTGAATCGTCTGATCTGTAGAAGCCGCTCTATGTCAGACTGGCTGTACATTCGGTTCTTATTATTCACGCGGCGAGGGGCAACCAGGCCGAGTTTTTCATAGAGACGCACCGTCTGCGGATGCAGGCCCGTGAGCTGGGCGGCGATACTGATGATATAAACAGGTTCCTGTTGATCTTGATTTGTCATTTACATACTCCAAGCTACGCCCGGGTCTTATCGCCATGGAGCCGTGCAAGCTCCTCGAGCAGTTTGCGCTCTTCATCCGTCGGATTCTTGGGGACTGTGATTCGGACTCGGGCATAGAGATCTCCTGGCCGTGCACTGTTCCCAGCGGGAATTCCGTGTCCCGAGACGCGCATTTTCTGACCGCTCTGGACTCCGGGCGGAATTGGCAGCGTGCGCTCGCCGGAGAGTGTCTTAACCTGCGCTTCTCCACCGAGCGCCGCCACCGTATACGGTATCGAAACATCTGTATATAAGTCGTGTCCCTGTCGCTCAAACTGGGGATGGGGCTTGAGACGCACCAAGAGATACAGATCTCCCTTTTTCCCTCCCGGCCCGGCCGCCCCCTCGCCCTTTAGTCGTATTCTCTTCCCCTCCGTGACGCCCGCGGGTATCTTTACATCTACGGATCGCTGGCGCCGTATGCGGCCGGCTCCATGGCATTGCGAGCATACGACTGCCGTACGGCTGGCGGGGGCGGCCCCCCCCCCGGCGCCGGTCCCGCCGCACTTGGGACAGACGTCCTCCACACTGATCGTCAGCTTCTTGGTCGCGCCGTGCACCGCTTCTTCAAGAGTTAGATCCAGGCCGTACTCGATATCTTCGCCATACTCTGGTACCCGGGATGCCGCGCCCCGTCTGCCCGAAAAGATCGATTCGAAGAGGTCGCCCAGGTTGGCGCCGAAGTCGAACTCTACGCCTGAGCCGGGCTGGGCGCCGGAGCCCCCGAAACCGGAAGCCCCGCTGTACTGCTTCCACTGCTCGCCGTAACTGTCGTACTGAGATCGCTTCTTCGTATCGCTGAGGACCTCGTATGCCTCACTGATATCTTTGAACTTCTCCTCAGCGGATTTATCGCCAGGGTTGACGTCGGGGTGGTACTTCCGGGCGAGCTTGCGGTAGGCCGACTTGATCTCTTTTAAGTCCGCCGTCTTGTCGACCCCAAGGATCTTATAGTAGTCTTTGTAAGTGGGGCCGTTCATGGGAGTGGGAGTCGTGGGAGAGTAATGAGTGATCAGTGTTCAGTGATCAGTATTCAGTGATTCAGACATCCGCCAATCGCGACGGCGAAAGACGTTTGACTGATCACTGATAACTGATCACTGATAACTGATTACTTCTTACTTGTTACTCTACGCGCTGGGTTTGAACTCGGCGTCGATCACGTCCTCGTTCGGGACTTCGGCGTGCCCGGCGCCGTCGGGACCGGATCCGTCATGACCATGCTCGGGCGCCGTCTCAGGGCCAGGTCCGCTCTCGGTTCCCGCGTCCGACTGCTTATATAGCAGCTCAGCCAGCGTGTAACCGGCCTGTTCGAGCTCGCCGGTAAGCCGCGTGATTTCGTCGACATCGTCACCTTTGAGAGCTTCACGAAGCTTCTCGATACCGCTCTCGAGCTGGAGCTTCTGATCGCTCGGCACTTTGTCGCCCAGCTCCTTCAAGTTGCGCTCGACCTGGTAAGCGAGAGAATCGGCCTTGTTCCTGGCCTCGGCCATCGCCCGCATCCGATGGTCCTCATCGGCATGGGCTGCCGCCTCCGTAACCATCCGCTCGATGTCCGATTTGTCGAGGCTGGACGAGCCGGTGATCGTTATGCGCTGCTCCTTTTGCGTCGCTCGATCTTTTGCGGATACGTTGACAATCCCATTGGCATCGATATCGAACGTCACTTCGATCTGCGGGACGCCGCGCGGCGCCGGGGGAATTCCGGTAAGCTGGAAGTCACCCAGAAGTTTGTTGTGCGCCGCGATCTCGCGCTCACCCTGATACACTTTCACGTGTACGGAGCTCTGACCGTCTTCGGCGGTGGAAAACACCTCCGATTTTCGAGTGGGAATGGTCGTGTTCCGCTCGATCAGTTTCGTGAACACTCCGCCGAGAGTCTCGATCCCCAGGGACAACGGCGTGACGTCGAGCAGTACGACATCCTTCACTTCGCCTCCCAGGACGCCGGCCTGGATGGCCGCGCCGATGGCCACGACTTCGTCCGGATTCACGCCTTTGTTCGGCTCTTTGCCGTCGCCGAGCTTCTTGACCAGTTCGTAGATCATCGGCATACGCGTCGATCCGCCGACGAGCACTATCTCGTCGATGTCGGAAGGCTTGATCTTGGCGTCAGCAACGGCTGTATTGAACGGCTTGACGCAGCGCTCGGCCAGGTCGCGGGTCAGCTCCTCGAACTTGGCCCGAGTGAGATTGATGTCGAGGTGGACCGGTCCATCCGCAGTGGCGCTGATGAAAGGCAGGTTTATGTTGGTCTGAACCACGTTTGAGAGCTCGATCTTGGCCTTCTCAGCGCCTTCACGCATACGCTGCATGGCCTGTTTGTCTTTGGAAAGATCGATCCCGTGTTCTTTCTTAAACTCGGCCGCGACGTAATCGACGATACGCTGGTCCCAGTCGTCGCCTCCCAGCTTGGTATCGCCGGAGGTCGATTTCACTTCGAAGACCCCATCACCGACTTCCAGGATCGATACATCAAACGTACCGCCACCGAGGTCGAAGACCAGAATTGTTTCATTCTTCTTGCGGTCCAGGCCGTAGGCCAAGGCCGCCGCGGTCGGCTCATTGATAATCCGGAGCACTTTCAGGCCGGCGACCTCTCCCGCGTTCTTTGTGGCCGTGCGTTGGGCGTCATTGAAGTATGCCGGGACCGTAATCACGGCATCGGTTACCTTCTGACCGAGGTACGCTTCCGCGTCTGCCTTGAGCTTCTGGAGGATCAT
>ORMF011721039.1_pt1 | contig 10116 bp, 2 predicted proteins | sample 1779871 | NCBI WGS metagenome assembly ORMF01 (sample SAMEA104232316, study PRJEB22302) | groundwater metagenome | biome: forest; feature: aquifer; material: groundwater | place: USA | collected 2011-08-07 | depth 5.4 m | reverse complement strand
ATCGCCGACGTGCGTCGGGCGATGGGCCAGGCGAGCCGGGACACCGCGGGCGGCGACCTGTGGGAGGGCAAGCGTCGCTACGTCGTGCGCACCCTCGGGCAGTTCCGTTCGTTGGACGACGTGCGGGCGCTCGTGCTCGCGCGGCGCGACGGCGGCACCGCGTACCTGGGCGACGTGGCGGAGGTGCGCATCGGCTTCAAGAAGCCGACGGGCCTGGTGCGCCGTTTCGGCAGCACGGCCCTCGCGATCAACTGCGAGCGCCAGAGCGGGGCCAACGTGCTCGAGGTGATGCGCGGCCTCAAGGCCGTCGCGGCCGAGCTCAACGCGGGCGTGCTCGCCGCTCGCGGCCTCACGCTCACGCAGGTCTACGACGAGACCGAGTACATCGATTCATCGATCGGCCTCGTGACCGAGAACATCGTGTCGGCGAGCGTGCTCACGATCCTCGTGTTGCTGATGTTCTTGAAGAGCGCGCGCTCGACGTTCGTGGTCGCGCTGTCGATTCCGATCAGCCTGATCGGGACGTTCTTGGTCTTGGACGCCCTGGGCCGGTCGCTCAACGTGATCTCGCTGGCCGGCCTGGCGTTCGCGGTGGGCATGCTCGTCGACAACGCCGTCGTGGTGCTCGAGAACATCTTCACGAAGGTCGAGGCCGGCGCGACGCCGTTCGAGGCGGCGCGCTCCGGGGCGAGCGAGGTGTGGGGCGCGGTCGTGGCGAGCACGCTCACGACGCTCGCGGTGTTCCTTCCGGTGCTGTCGATCAAGGAGGAGGCGGGCAAGCTGTTCGGGGACATCGCGCTGGCGATCAGCGCGGCCGTGGGGCTGTCGCTCGTGGTCTCGATCCTCGTGATCCCCACGGCCGCGGCGCGAATCCTCACGGCACGTCGGCCGGGCCGGCGCGGGCTCGCGGCGCGGATGGCGGGCGGCCTCGGCAGCGGGATCGGGCGGTTGTGGGGCGGAGCGATGGCGCCGTTCGACTGGGCGGGCGGGGCGTTCTCTCGCGGGGTCGTCGGTGCGAACGCGTGGCTGCTCGGGGGCTGGGTGCGCCGCGCGGCGCTCGTGCTCGCGATGGTGGCGGCGTCGCTCGCGGGGAGCTGGGCGCTCCTCCCCAAGGTCGAGTACCTGCCCACGGGCAACCAGAACCTCGTGTTCGGGATCCTGCTTCCGCCCCCCGGCTACAACCTCGAGGAGATGGTCGAGATCGGGCAGAAGCTCGAGGCGGCGATCGAGCCGTACTGGAACGTCGACCCCGGCACGCCCGAGGCTGCCGCGCTCGACGCCCCGCCGATCGGCGACTTCTTCTTCGTCGCGCGCGGGCGCAACCTGTTCCTGGGCCTGCGCGCCGCGGACCCGTTGAAGGCGGCGGGCATGATCCCGCTCGTGCGCAAGGCGGGCGCGGTGGTCCCCGGCACGTTCGCGATCGCGAAGCAGGCGAGCCTGTTCGAGCAGGGCCTGTCGGCGGGTCGCACGATCGACATCGAGATCACGGGTCCCGAGCTCGAGACCCTGATCGGGATCGGGATGCGGGTGATGGGCGACGTGCGCCGCGTGTTCCCCGAGGCGCAGGCGCTGCCGCGCCCGAGCCTCGACCTCTCGAGCCCGGAGCTTCACGTTCGTCCGCGCTGGGAGCAGGCGGCGGACCTGGGGGGGAGCGCGGCCGACCTCGGCTACGCGGTGGACGCTCTGCTCGATGGCGCGTATGCCGGGGACTTCTACCAAGGGGGCGACAAGCTCGATCTCGTGATCCTAGGCAAGGCGCGGTTCGCGGGGCGCACGCAGGACCTGGAGGCGATGCCGATCGCGACGCCCGCGGGCGGTCCGCCCGTCGCGTTGGGGGCGGTGGCGACGGTCGAGCTGTCGAGCGGGCCCGAGCAGATCAATCGCCGCGAGCGTGCGCGCGCGATCACGATCCAGGTCTCGCCGCCGGCGACGGTGGCGCTCGAGGACGCGATGGAGCGGATCTCGAAGGAGATCATCGGTCCGCTCGTGGCGGGCGGGGTGTTGGAGGGCGGCCGCTACCGGGTGGCGCTCGCCGGCACGGCGGACAAGCTGCGCACGACGTGGGAGGCTCTGCGCTGGAACCTCCTGCTCGCGCTGCTCGTGACCTACCTGTTGCTCGCGGCGTTGTTCGAGTCGTGGGTGTACCCCGGGGTGATCATCGCGAGCGTGCCCTTGGGGGCCGTGGGTGGGATCGGCGCGTTGTGGCTGCTCAACCTCTACGTGTTCCAGCCGCTCGACGTGCTCACGATGCTCGGGTTCGTGATCCTGATCGGGACGGTGGTGAACAACCCGATCCTGATCGTGCACCAGGCGCTCGTGCGCATGGGCGAGGGATGGAACCGCCGCGAGGCGATCCTGGACGCCACGCGCACGCGCATCCGCCCGATCTTCATCACGACCACGACGACGGTGCTCGGCCTCTTGCCGTTGGTGCTGTTTCCGGGTGCCGGGAGCGAGCTGTACCGCGGGCTGGGCGGTGTGGTGCTGGGCGGCCTCGTGGTTTCGACCCTGTTCACGCTGCTGCTCGTGCCGGCGTTGTTCTCGCTGGTGCTCGACCTGGGCGCGTGGCTCGGGCGGATGTTCGCCGAGCCGCGGGACGCGGGGGGAGGCGAGGATGACCCCGAGCGCGACGCGGGCTACGAGGACGCGGAGCGAGTGGGGGCCGAGGAGTCGGAGGAGGCGTTGCCGGTCGGATAGGGAGTGGCCGCGCCTGGAACGTATGGACCCCGTCACGCGGGTGACCGGTGTTGACGGTGCTGCTTCGCGACAGATTTCCATCTCGCCCCTTGACGGTGACGGCACTCCGGGAACAATCCGAGGCGAGCGCGAACCCAGGGGGACACGATGGATCTCGCGAAGGTGTCGCAGAGCCGTTGGTTTCTCGGCGCCATTCTGGCCGTGGGTGCGGGATCTCTCGGCACGATCGTGTTCTTTGATGACTGGTTGTTTCCACCTACCGCTCCGCCGCTCATCCCGCGGGCGCCGTCCGCGGCCTCGGCATCGGCGTGGGCGCCGCTCCCGATCGGCTCCGAGCAGCCGCAGCAGGACGACCTGCGGGCGCTGCTTGAAACGTACGTTTCGCGACCGACGCCCGCGGCCCCGCGAGGCGCTACTCCTCCTGCTCCGCCAGCACCGGGACACCGCGATGACGCTGTTGGCCGACCAGGCCCGGACCGAGCGGGTGTCGACCCGGCTCCGCGAGCACATCGAGCTGGCGTCGATCATCGGTGGGCCTCGGGCCCTGCCGCTGTTGGTCGAGCTCGGCGATCGGTCCGACCTGCCCGGTGACCTGCGATCGGTGCTGGTCCGCGAGGTCGCGCGCTCGCGATCGCCCCAGGCGCTGGCCGTCCTGATCGACTGGTACGCGCCCAAGTACGCCAGCTTCGTGCCGAGCCGTGGTCAGCTGATCGATGCGGCGATCACCGTCGGTCTCGAGGCCGACCTCTCGTACCTGACGCAGCGCGCGGGCCGCGAAGCGGACGCGGGCCAGCGCGACCTGTGCCTCTCCGTCAAGTCCGGCATCGAGGCCAAGCTGGCGAGCCAGCGCGCCGCCCTCGCGATCGATCGGGCTACGGGCTCCGAGCTCGTCGAGCAGCTCTCGTCGGATTCGGCGTCCTGGGTCCGCCTCCGCATCGTGAAGAAGCTCGGAGCGAATCCCAGCCCGGCGGCCGTCACGGCGCTCGCCCAGTGCTTGCCCCGATCGCCCCAGCAACGGCTCGACACGGTCGAGCTCAACGCGCTGGTCGAGCTGGTGCGCCTGGCCGAGAGCCGCGACGATGCGCGCCTGGCCGTCGCCGGCTGGGCGCGCGCCATCGACGACTCGGCGATTCGATCGAGCGCCACGAGCGTGCTCGCGTTCTACGGTGGGGCCGCGCTCGCGCGCGAGCTGGGGTCCGCCTCCACGGGAACCGTGGCGCCATGGCTCGCTGCCGCAGCCGTCGCGATCCAGTCCCGCCTCCACGCCGCGTCGGGCAGCCACACGCCGCGCTGAGATCTCTTCCGCCGGGAGTCACTCCATGACCCGCGCCTTGCTCCTCCCCTGGACCCTCGCGCTCCTGGCTGCCTGGGCGCCACACGTCCTGGCCCAGGGCGAGCCGCCCAAGCTCAAGGTCGAAATCCAGGGTTCCGCGACCGTGCGGTCCGGTGAGCTGGCGACGGTGAAGCTCTCGTTCACCCTGGGCGGTGTCCTGTTTCCTCACACGGCGCGGCTCCAGCTCCGCTCGTCGAACCGCGCCTCCTCGTTCGAGGGGTTGATCGTCGAGCTCAAAGACGAGTCCGAGAAGACGATCACGGGGGTCTTCACCCAGGCCGGCGACCAGTCGGTCCGAGCGGACGTGATCGAGGGGCTCGTCACCGGTCCGACGCACCGCAGCGTCACCTTCACCGTGACCGTCGGCCTCCCGGCCGCGCTCGAGATCGACACGGCCGAGACGATCGCGGCGGGATCCCCCACCACCGTCGCGCTGCGCAGCGTCGATGCCTACGGCCAGGCGACCACCGATGCCGCAGGACCCGCATCGATTCGCTTCGCCGGGATGGACGTGTTGCTGTCGCTCTCAGGCGGAACGGGAAGCGCGACGTTCACGCCGACCCTGGCCGGCCTGTACACGATCCAGGCCACGATGCTCGACGACACCGCGATCGCGGGCTACCGCGTCGCGTTCGTGCGAGCGGGCGTGGTCAGCTCCCTGACGGTGGAGAGCGGCGCCGACCAACGTGGCGCCATCGACCGCCCACTGCGGGAGCCGTTCGTCGTGCGCGCGTTCGACGCGTTCGGGAACGCGGTCGCGGGCACGTCGATGGTGTTCCGCGTGGCGAGCGGGTCGCTCGGCTTCGCGGGCGCCGGCGAGACGTCCGTGCCCACCGACAGCCGCGGCGTGGCGGAAGCCGTGGGCACCGGCACGGCCCTGGGGGCGTTCGTGGTGCGCGTCGAGTCCGCCGAGGCTCCCGCGGTGTTCGTCGAGATCGCGGGGGAGATCGCGCGCCTCGTCGACCGCTTCGTGATTACGGGCCTCGCCGGGTCCGCGGTCGCCGGCACGGCGCACTCCGCGACGATCGTGGCCGAGACCTCGACGGGCGAGCCGGTCGTCGATTTCGCCGAGACGTTGCTCCTGGATATAGGCGGGGCCGGCGTTCCGCCAAACGGCGCCGTTCCCGGGGCGACGTCCGTCGCGGCGATCTTCAGCAGCGGCGAAGCCACCGTCGCGTTCACGCTGTACCGCGCGGGTACCGCGTCTCTGTCGATCAGCTACCCCACCACCGGCGCGGCGACGACGCGCACGATGGTGATCGTGCCGGGCGCGGCCGTCGGGCTCGCGCCCGAGAGCTACACCGCCCAGGCGACGATGGGCAAGAGCGTGCCGATGAGCGGGATCGTCGCCGACCTCTACGGCAACGCCGTGCCGGGGGCCGGGGTACCGGTGTCGCTCGAGATCGAGGTCATCGCCGCCCTTGGCGATGAGGGCGCGTTCGAGGCCGGACCTTCGTTGTTCGAGCCCGCGACGCCGGGCCGCCTCGTCGCGAGCTTCGGCGGGTACTCCTACATCACCGGTGGTCCGGCCACGACGAGTGCGATCTACGACGGCAGCCGCCACATCCTCCTCCCGAGCCCGGGTCCCCTCGTGTCTCGCACGGGCGCGACGCTCACGGCCCTGAGCGACGGCCGCGCCTTGCTGTTCGGTGGGCACGCGCCCGGAGAGCCGCCCGGCGAGCTCGCGACGCCGTTCACCGGGATCACCGTGCCTGTCGTGGGGCTTGCGCCGCCGCGGCGCGACCACCAGGCGACGGTCCTCCCGGACGGCAAGGTCCTCATCACCGGGGGCGTGTCGAAGGACGTGGTCCTGGGCGTGCCGGTCGACGTCGTCACCGCGTCGACGTTGCTGTTCACGCCGGAGACCGGCGAGCTCGTCGCTGGCCCGGCGATGCCCATGCCGCGGACGTCCCACGTCGCGCTCGCCTTCGGCGGCAAGGTGTACGTGCTCGGCGGCAAGGACACCGCCGGTCCCACCTCCGTGGTGTGCGTGTTCGACCCGGCCACCGCGACGTGGGCCACGCACGGCAGCCTGCTCGCGCCGCGTTCGGGCGCCCAGGTCGTGGAGATCAGTGCGGGGGTCCTGCTCGTGGTCGGTGGCACCGGCGCGGATGGGACACCGCTCGGGACGACCGAGCTCTACACCCTCGCGACCGCGGTTGCAGAGTCGGCCGGAGACCTCGCCGAGCCGTTCCCGGGTGCGCGCCTCGTGCGCTACGACGAGGACCGGGCGATCTGGCTCGGCGGCGTGAGCGCGGACGGCGAGGCGTCGCCCCAGTCGTCGTTGTTCGCGCGCGGCAGCGGCTGGCGTCCGGGCCCGCAGATGCTGCACCGCGACGCCGCACCGGTGGCGTTCGCGGAGACGCTGGATGCGGGCGAGGTGGTGGTCCTCCCGAGCGACGGTGCGGACGCCCAAGTCGAGTTCTACCGCGCGCCCCTGTCACGGCGCGGCGTGTTCGACAACGGCCTCGCGACCCACCTCGGTTCCACGGACTCGGACGGGCGCTTCCGCTTCGCCTTGCTCCCCGGCGCCGGCCCGCAGGTCGTGGTGGCGACGGCGCCCGCGCTGACCGAGGCGCGATTCCCGATCGAGGGGCTCGTCGTGCCGGGCGAGGTGGCGAAGCTCGCCTGGAGCAGCGTGCCGGCCACGATTCCCGCGGGAGCGCACTTCGCCCCGGTCCTCACGGCGGTCGACGCGGAGGGCGCGACCGTGCCCTACGACGGCCTCGTCGCCGTGACCGTGACCCACGCCGACCCGCCGTTCGCGACCGAGCTCGTGCTGGCGCTGGAGGACGGCGCGGTCGCGGTGCCGTTCGTCGGGTTCGCGGTGAGCGGCTCTCAGGTGCTCGTGGCCCGGCTCCTCGACAACCCCTCGATCCAGGGGCGGAGCGCCGCGATCGCCGTGGTGGCCGCGGATCCCGCAGCGATCGCGCACGTCGCGGGCGCCGGCTCGACCGTGCTGCCGGGCAGCGCGCTGCCCGACGTCCCCGGCATCGTGTTCGAGGTGCGCGATCGGTTCGCGAACCCGGTCATCGGCATTCCGGTCGAGCTCGTGGCGTCCGCGGGAGCGTTCGAAGGCGGGGCTCCGAGCGCGACGTTCGTCACCGGCCCCGATGGTCGCGTGCGGGCCGTGGGGTACGTCGCGCCGCTCGACCCCGGGCTCGTCACGATGGTCGCGAGCGTGGGGCCGATCGCGTCGGCTCCGATGTCGATCACCGTCCCCTCGCCCGTGCCACCCGACACCCTGAGCGCCGTGCACCCGCGCGCGCGCATGGGCGCGTTGGGCGCGGAGGTCGAGCTCATCGTGGAGGCCACGAGCCTCGGCCGGCCGATCGTGGGCGTGCCGATCCATTTCACGGTGAGCGCGGGGTCCGGCACGATCGGCCCCGCCCACGTGCTGACCGACGCCACGGGTCGCGCGTCGGTGCGTGTGGTCGCGGCCACCGAGGGACGCACGGCCGTGCTCGCGACGACCGAAGACGGCACGGCGCTCTCGACGTCCGTCGAGGCGTTGCACGTCGTGGCGGGGGGCGTCGCGTCGGTCGAGCTGGCGATGGCGGCGTTCTCGCAAGCCGGGCAGTCGCAGACGCTCACCGTCACGCTGCGCGACGAGATGGGTGAGCTCGTGTCGGGAGTCGAGTTGGTTTCCGTGGTGATCGGCGGGACCTCGTACGCGCTCGAGGTCACGGACGGCTTCGGGGAGCTCGAGTTCACACCGACGACGGCCGGGTCGTTCACCGCGAGCGTGAGCCTCGTGGGAGGCGGTGCGTTGGACGGCGAGGTGGGCACGATCGCGGGCGAGACGACGGCGGCGAATCCGCAGGCGATCGAGCTCGCCCCACCCTCGATCGCGACGCAGCCGAGCGCCGTGCTGGCCGAGGGAGCCTCCACCGCACGCGTTACGGACGCGCATGGCAACGTCGTGAAGCAGGCCGAGGTGTCGTTCCACGTCGAGACCTTCGACTCCACGTTCGGGGGGCAGACGTCGTTCGACGCGGTCACGGACGGAAGCGGCCACGTGACGCTGCCGGCCGTGTCGGTCGGGGAGATCGAGGGCGAGCACGAGATCAGTGCGCGCTCGGGCGCGGCGCGCGGAACCTTGTTGCTCGACGTGCGCTTCAAGGTCGCCGAGCTCGTGGCCACGATGTACGGCCGACGCACGCTCACGCGGGAGATCGTGCTCGCCCCCGCGGTGCCCGGCGAGACGCTGGTAGCGCCGCCGCGACACGTGGTGATGATCCGCCCCCGCCCGGACCTGCCGCCCGCGCCCACGGTGGTGATCGACGACACCCTGCCGGTGCCGAGCCTGGTGATGACCGTGCTCCAGGAGGGCGCGACCGAAGGCGTGTTCCTGCCCCTGCCGGGCGTGGTCGTCGAGTACGAGATCCTGGACGCGGCGGACACTCTCTCGTCCGACGCGCGCGCCGGGCTCGACATGAGCCGCCTCGTCACGCATGCGGTGCTCGTGGGTCAGCCCGTCCTCGTGCAGGAAGGCCTGTCGTTCGACGTGTGGCCCGTCACCGATTCCGTCCACCCGCTCGGCCACAAGGCGCGGTCCGTGACGAACGCGGAGGGCCACGCGGGCGTGGACCTGTCGCTGCGCATCCCGGGCGACATCGATCCGGGGGAGACGGACGCGGGCCGTCCGTTCGTGGCGATCGCAGTCACCGTGCACTCCGCGTTCGCGCGGGTCGACAGCGCGGTGGTTCCGCCGTCCCAGCGCTACGTGCTGGTGCTGCCGATCGATCATCCGCGGCTGGACCTGGTGACGCCCGCGGGCTTCACCGCACTCGAGCTCATCGCGGGCTCGCCGACCCAGATCACGGGCGAGGGGGAGACCTTGGCGGTGAGCGGCGTGACGCCGTCCTCGTTCCCGCGGGTCGAGGTGTACCGCCCTCGGCCGCTGGGCGCGATGGGAGAAGGCACGCCGATCCTCCTGCCCAACCAGCGCGTGTACCTGGGCGTGTATCTCGGCAGCGTGCGGCGGGACGGCGCGTTCTTCGTCGAGTGGAACGACCTCGTGACCACGGCGACGCCGGGCCTCGATTCGCAGCGAATGGTGGTCATTCCCCGAAGCGGCGCGGGCGAGTCCTCGTACAAGGTCGTCGCAAGCCTGTCGTCGGCGGTACCGCCATTCGACACGCTGCGCTCGGTGAGCTACACGCTCAAGGTCGAGAAGGACTTCCCGGAGATCACGGCCGAGGAGCTGTTGTTCACGCGGACGTTCAGGGGCCGACGTGCTTCGACCGCGGCTCCGTGCAGCGCCGCAACCTGTCCGATGGACGCTACGCCCACGCCTCCGAGTTCGGGCTGCCAACCCCCGTCAAGCTCGAGTTTCCGGGTCCGATGGCGTTTGCGACCTACGACCTCTGGACCGGCGCCGCGGATCCGGGGAGCCCCGAGTACACGCGGCTCTTCAACCTCGCGAAGGACCCCCCGGATCTCCCAAACCCGACCCCGCCGCCCACGCCGCCGCCCGGGGAGCCGCCGCTGCCGCCCGCGCTGCCCAATCCCGAGTGCGAGCGCGAGTTCGACCCGGCCGGGACCATCGGCGACGAGTTGCACGCGTGCCGCGAGGTGACGACGCTGCCGATGCGCGTGGGCTACCACTTCGAGCTGTGGGAGAAGGAGGTCGTGCCCGAGGAGGAGGAAGGCCCGGGTACGGGGTCCGACCCCGACGGCGGCTCGGTCGAGCCTCCGCCGCCGCTGCGGCGCAGCCGCATGGAGAAGGTGCTGGTGCTGGATCAGTACCGCCCGCGGATCGTGGTGGATGACGGCACGGGCACGCTGGTCCCGGTGACAGGCGGCCTCACGGCGGCCGACCTCGTCGATCCGGTCACGGGCGCGCTGCGTCCGCGCGACGAGTCGCTCGAGTACTGGGTCGAGCTCCGCATGGCGGAGGACACGCCGCACATGGCGGTCTCGCTCCTGGGCATGAGCCAGCTGTACGCGCGCACGAGCCAGCGGGCGCCGCTGTTCGTGGGCGACGCGCGGAACTTCCTCAACACCTCCGTGTCCGAGCTCAACCAGCGCACGCTGTCCCCCACCGTCGTGCGGCTCGAGAGCTACCGCCTGAAGTCCGGCCT
>ORMF011582224.1_pt1 | contig 10117 bp, 6 predicted proteins | sample 1779871 | NCBI WGS metagenome assembly ORMF01 (sample SAMEA104232316, study PRJEB22302) | groundwater metagenome | biome: forest; feature: aquifer; material: groundwater | place: USA | collected 2011-08-07 | depth 5.4 m | reverse complement strand
CCCCAAAGTCCGCTCGGGGGAGACGGCTCGCTCCATGATCGAGGTCACGGACAAAGACGAGGTGTTCGTCGCAAGCACGGCGTCCGGACAAAGTCGCGCAAGCTTCTCAAAAAGATCCCGCTTCAGCGCCAAGTCCTCCGGAGCGGCCTCGATCACCATATCCGCCCCGGCCAAATCTTCGAGAGCCGCAGCGGGAGAGACGCGATGGAACGCGCGCTCGGCCTGCTGAGCGCCAAGCTTACCCTTGAGCACCGCCGCGTCAAGAGATTTTTTTAACCGCCCCGGCAAAGCCCCGAGCGCGGCTGGGAGGGGATCGTATATCTTCACGCCGAAGCCCGACTGAGCGCACAACTGGGCGATGCCCAATCCCATCGTGCCCGCGCCGACGACGGCCACGCGCTGGATCACCCGGGAATGAAGGGCTCTTCCGGCATCTTCGCGGCGACCGGAGACCACGCCGGGACCTTGAGACCGAACTTTTCGGACTTGGACTTGATGTCGGCGGCGAAAGCCCGGCGGACCTCGTCGTTGTCGCGCTTCTTGAGGCCGTACTTGCGGTAGACGGCGTTTTTAGGGGAATGGGCGCGGCCGAAGATGTTCATCGTGCGCGGATACCACTTGTCGAAGGCCTTTTGGAGGTCGTCGTGAGTCTTGGGGTCCTCGGACAGTTTCTTGGCCCACTGGTCGCCGTGGGCCATGTGCATCTCCTCTTCCTTGAAGATGCCCTCCATGCCGTCGCACCACGGCTGATACGAGCAGTCGAGCGAGTCCTCGAGCTGGTGGCCCGCGCCGCGGTCCATGCAGAAGTTGAACATGATGAAGTCGAACCACGTCTCGATCGGGTAGTAGAAGATGTTGACGCGCTTGTCATCGGCGGCGCGCAAAGTGCCGATGTCGCCCGCCTCGACGCGCAGGGAGAAGTTGTGGCTCTTGTAGTGCGCGTCGACGTCCGCGCCCATTCCTTCGAGAAGGCGGTACATGACTCGCGCGTGGCGCACCTCGTCCTTGACGATCTGCGCGACCTGCAAAGTCTCCTTGATGTCGGGCGACTTCGTGATCCACGGCACGTAGCCGAACGCGCCGGCCAGCTCCGAGTCGGCCTGCATCGACATCAGATTCGTCAAATGGCCGCGGTAGTCGTCGCTCATCTCGTCGAGCGTCGAAATCTTGATGCCCGCGGCGATATTGCCGAGGAGTTTCTCCTCGCGGATTCTGTTCGGTTCGAGAGTCACGGTCATTCTCCTGTGAACTGAGGGGCCCGTTTCTCCAGGAAAGCGGAGATTCCTTCGGCATGATCTTTTGTTTTTCCCAGGAACGACTGGAGCTGAGCCTCGCGCTCCATCTGCTCCTCCAACGAAGGCGACTCCAAGGAACGGCTCATCGCGCGCTTGGTCAGAGCCAGCGCGAGAGGGGGGGCGGCAAGCAGCGAGTCAACGATCTGTTTGACGGCGGCGGAAAGCCCCTCCGCGGGCACGACGCGGTTGACGAGGCCCAAAGACAGCGCGGCCTCGGCCGTCATCGGCTGGGAAAGCCAAGCGTGCTCGAGCGCGCGAGAAAGGCCGAGCGCGCGCGGCAGGAGCCATGTCATCCCGGAGTCCGGGATCAGGCCTATTTTCGAGAAGGCGTTGAGAAATTTGGCCTCGACGGCGCAGATCTTCAAATCGCAGGCAAGAGCCAGGCTCGCGCCCGCGCCGGCCGCGGTTCCGTTCACGACGGCGACGACGGGTTTTTCGATGCGGCGAATTGAGAAAATCAAAGGATGAAAACTTTTTCTCAGCTCTTCGCCATGGTCGAAGCCGCCCTCCGCCATGCGCTTCTTGACGTCGCCGAGGTCGGTGCCAGCTGAGAAGGCTCGTCCCGCGCCCGCGACGACGACGGCGCGCACGCGGTCGTCGGCGTTCGCTTCGCGCGCGATCCGCTCGATCTCTTCGAGCATCTCGTAGGTGATGGCGTTCATCCGCTCCGGGCGGTTGAATCGCAGCACACCCGTCGTACCGTCGATGGCGTATTCCACATCAGACACGCGGCACCTCCAATCGCCCCGATCATCCGGGAATCCTCGTCCGGCGGCAACAGTGCCTTCCCCGGACGCCAACCGCCATGCAGTCCCCGATTCCGCATCGGGTACACGATCGGAGGCTAGTGTAGTGTTTCAGTTTTGATTCGGCGGTTGGAGGGGGCGCTGTCCCGATCAGGAATGGATAGACAACCGCACGGCCATTTTGGAGACACTACACTAGCGAAGCCGTCCCCCCAAGCAACGCGACCCGTCTCGGTATGGAGAAGATGCTTCGCTTCAGCATGACAACGGCGTGGCCTCCGTGTCGGAGTCGGGCGGCTGGACCCCTTTCTCAGCCGCCGGTTGGATCCGATGGCTTTCTACAAGCTTTACAAGCGCTTTGCGTCCCGGTGACACATCCGCGGCCCGGTCGAGCGATCCTGAAGGCGAGGAGGGCCGTCGGCGCGGCTGAGCGAACGATGAAGGCGATCCGGATCCGAGCGAGTTGCCCCTGCGAGGCGTGCGCGCGCCTCGCGGGCGTGACGACGATCCGCGTCGCCGAAGACCGGCGACCGGCGCCGGCCTGGGCCGCCAGCGCCATGCCGGGCGCCTCGCTCCGCATCCCCACCGCGGCTCCGGTTACGCCCCGCAGCGCCACGGTGAATCCCTGACGCCCAGAAGCCGCCCGAGCCGGTATTCTTGACGCGATGACGACCGCGAAGCAGAAGTACCGGATCACGGGCGGCAATCGCCTTCACGGGCGAGTGCAGATCAGCGGCTCGAAGAACGGCGCCGATTACGCGATCGCCGCCGCGCTGCTCTCGGCCGACGATGTGATCCTGCACAACGTGCCGGACATCGGCGACGTGCGGCAGATGGAGGAGATCCTCGAGCACCTGGGCGCGACCGTCGAGCACCCGTCGCCCTCATCGCTGCGGATCAACTGCGCGAACCTGACACAGTGGGAGGTGCCGGCGAGCATGGCGGCGCGCCTGCGCGCGAGCTTTCTCGTCATGGGGCCGCTGCTGGCGCGGCTCGGACGCGCCGCGTGCCCGCCGCCCGGCGGCGACGCGATCGGCATCCGCCCGCTCGATGTGCATCTCGCGGGCTTCCGCATGCTCGGCGCGACGGTGACGCAAAACGGCGACATGTTCGACGTCCACGAAGACGGCACGCTGCGCGGCGGGCGCGTGATGCTCGACTACCCGAGCGTGATGGGCACGCTCAACGTCATGCTCGCCGCCACGATCGCCGACGGGACGACGACGATCATCAATGCCGCGAGCGAGCCGGAGATCAGCAGCCTCGCGATGATGCTCAACGCGATGGGCGCGAACATCAGCGGCGCCGGCACGCAGATCGTCCGCATCGAGGGCGTACGCGAGCTGCACGGCACGGAGCACCGCATCATCCCGGATCGCCTGGAGGCCGGGACGTTCGCGCTGGCGGCGGCGATCACCTGCGGCGAAGTGGACCTGGACGGCGCCGTGCCCGAGCACCTGGACGCGCTGGTCTCGAAGATGCGCGACGCCGGCGCGGTCATCGACACGACGGACGCGGGCATGCGCGTGTCCGGGGCAGGCGGCTATCGCGCGGTGAACGCGCAGGCGCTGCCGTACCCGGGCCTGGCGACGGACCTGCAGCCGCAGTTGGCGGCGTTTCTCACGCAGGCGAACGGCGCCAGCACCATCCACGAACGCGTCTACGACAACCGCCTGCTCTATATCGCCGAGCTGCGCAAGATGGGGGCGAACGTCGTCGCCACGGGGCAGACGGCGATCATCACCGGCCCGACGAAGTTGACGGCTGCTCCCGTGTCGGCGCTTGACGTGCGTGCCGGCAGCGCCTGCGTGCTGGCTGCGCTCGTGGCCGAGGGCACGACCGAGATTGACGAGGTCCACCACATCGACCGCGCGCACGAAGATCTGCATGGTAAACTGCGCGCGCTGGGCGCAGACATCGAGCGCGCCTGAGCGGCTCAGGCACCCGGCTTCACTCTCGCAATTCCAGGTTCTGGGCCACGAGTTCGCTGTTTTCCCGTCCCCAGGAGGGGCCGTTTCATGTTTCCGAAGCGCATCGGCATCGACCTCGGCACGGCTAACGTGCTCGTCTACCTCAAGGGCCGTGGCATCGTCGTCAACGAGCCATCGGTTGTGGCGCTGGCGAACCGCGACAACACGGTGATGGCCGTGGGCCGCGAGGCGCAGGCGATGATGGGCCGCGTGCCCGGCAGCATCTCCGTCATCCGTCCGATGCGCGACGGCGTCATCGCCGACTACCTGATCACCGAAGCGATGCTGCGTTACTTCATCACGAAAGTGGTGGGGCGTTTCAACCTGATCAAGCCCGAGGTGATGGTCTGCATTCCCGCAGGCGTCACGAGCGTCGAGCAGCGGGCGGTGCGCGACGCCGCTGAGCAGGCCGGCGGGCGGCGACCCGTGCACCTGGTGCCCGAACCGCTGGCAGCGGCGATCGGCGCGCGCATCCCCGTGAACTCGCCCAGCGGCAACATGATCGTCGATATCGGCGGCGGGCGTTGCGAGGCGGCGGTGATCTCGATGTACGGCATCGTTGTCAGTGAGAGCGTGCGCGTCGCGGGCGACCGGCTCGACGATGCGATCGTGGCGTACGTGAAACGCCGCTACAACCTGGTGATTGGCGACCGCACCGCGGAAGAGATGAAGACGCAGATAGGCGCGGCGGTGCCGATGGGCGACGACGAGCTGAAGATGGAAGTGCGCGGCCGCGACCAGATCAGCGGGATGCCGAAGACGCTCACCGTCACATCGAGCGATGTGACAGCGGCGATCCAGGACTCGCTGGCGACGATCGTCTCCGTCGTGCGCAGCGTGCTGGAGCGCACGCCGCCTGAGCTGGCGTCCGACGTCATCGATCGCGGCATCGTGCTCACCGGCGGGGGCGCGTTGCTGCGCCACCTCGACGTGCTGATCGCGCAGGAGACCGGGATCCCCGTGCACATCGCCGAGAACCCGCTCGACTGCGTCGCCATCGGCGCGGGCGTGGCGCTGGAGTACCTCGACGTGATCAAGCGCAGCCTGCCGACCGAGGAAGAGACGCTGGTCGCGAGCTACTGATCTGGTCGCTGGTCGCTGGTGATTGGTGACTGGTGACTCGCTGATGGGCCCTGGCTCGACATCTGGCGCGTCCATCTCATCGCTCTTGGTCTCGGGTTCCCTTTCCGCACCGGAAAGGTCGAAGACTCGCAATGGCAAGGGCCGGGGGTTAGGTTCTCGGTCAGGCGGAGAGGGGTGGCTACAGGCCGAAGTGAGGTCTCCGTCCGCCGCGCCCTCGCCAACACATGATTGCTATTTCCGCAATTGGACTTCGGTTGACCCGGCTGGCCGGCGACGCCTACGCTCCAAGGACTCGGGCGGACCCCTTCGATGCGGGTGCTGCGCGCTAGATGGTACGGTCGGTCCGTACACCCCCTGGAGGTACCGTGGCGTTTGAAGAAGTGAAGCCTCTCGCGCCGTCGCGCAACGGCCGCGATCTGATCATCGACGCGCAGAACGTGGCCAAGACGTACCGCACCGACGATGTCGAGGTGAAGGCGTTGCGCGGGGTCTCGCTCCAGGTGCCGCGCGGCGAGATGGTTGCGATCATGGGGCCATCCGGCTGCGGCAAGACGACGCTGCTCAACTGCCTCAGTGGCCTCGACACGATCAATGATGGCGTGATCATGATCAACGGCGAGGACATCAACAAGCTCTCGGACAACAAGCGGACGGCGTTCCGGGCGACGCAGATGGGCTTCGTATTCCAGTTCTACAACCTGCTGCCGGTGCTGAGCGCGATCGAGAACGTCGAACTGCCGCTGCTGGTCTCCGGCACCAAGACGAAGGAAGCGCGCGCGAAGGCCGAAGCATCGCTCGACCTCGTGCACCTCGGGGAGTGGGCGAAGCACAAGCCGTCGCAACTCTCCGGCGGCCAGCGCCAACGCGTCACGATCGCGCGGGCGCTCGTGAACAGGCCGGCGATCGTGTGGGGCGACGAGCCGACGGGCGACCTCGATACCGCGAACGCCGACGAGATCATGGCGTTGATCACCGACCTGAATCGGCAGCACCAGCAGACCTTCGTGATCGTGACGCACGCGCCCGAAGTGGCGGCGAAGTGTCACCGCATCATCTTCATGAAGGATGGCGAGATCGTCCGGGAAGAGCAGACGCAGGCGCGGGCGTCATGAACGACCTCTTCGGCCTCTCGATGACGTACATCATGATCGGGCTGCTGATCGTGCTGGCGGTCGCGCTTTCGACCGTGGCCTGGGTGGCGCTGCGCAACCGCGTGTTGTTCTTTATCGGCGTGCGCAATATCCCGCGCCGCCGTGCGCAGACGACGCTCATCGTCATCGGCCTGATGCTGAGCACGCTGATCATCTCCACGGCGTTCAGCATCGGCGATACCGTCAACTACAGCATCACGAACCAGGCGTACGAGCGCCTGCACAGCATCGACGAACTGGTGCAGGTGAAGGCGGGCGACGCGACGATGGATGGGCCCCGCACGACGGGCGACGTTGTCGCCCCGGCGCCGATCCCGGGGGCGCAGGCGGCCACGCTGGCGCAGCAGTTCCGGTCGGTGGCCGGCGTCGATGGGGCGCTGCCTGTGCTGCGGAGCACGGTGCCGATGAGCAACCCGCGCTCCGGGATCACGGAGCCCGTGAACGTGCTCGTCGGCGTCGACGCGGCATCGATGAAGGGGTTCGAGAGCGACATCGAGTCGGTCGCCGGCAAACTGCTCTCGATCGGCGATCTCGCTGCGAACGAGATCTATGTGAACAAGTCGGCGGCGGACAAGCTGGACATCGTCACGGGCGACAAGATCCAGGTGTTCACGAAGGGACAGCCGCACGACTTCACGGTGAAAGGCATCGTGAAGGATCGCGTCCTGACCGGCACGGTCCGCAGCATCACACGCGGCTTCGTGATGGAGCTGAAGAGCGCCCAGCAACTCCTCGGCCGCCCGGACGAAGTGGACATGATCGCGGTATCCAACAACGGCGGCGTGCGGGACGGCATCAACGGCTCCAAGCAGATCACCGCGGCGCTGAACAACGTGATCGGCCCCGCGGGCCTTCAGGCCGATGCCGTGAAGCAGACCGACGTCACTGATGCCAGCCACGCCGCGAGCTTCCTCACGACGTTCTTCATCGTGCTGGGTCTGTTCGCGATCGCGTCGGGGATGATGCTGATCTTCCTGATCTTCGTGATGCTCGCGGCCGAGCGGCGCGTCGAGATGGGGATGATGCGCGCCGTCGGCACGAAGCGCCTGCACCTCACCGAGATGTTTCTCTCCGAAGGCATGGCCTACAACGTGATGGCGGCGGCCGTCGGCTGCGGCCTCGGCGTCGCCGTGTCGCTGGGCATGGTGCGCGTCATGGCGACGATCTTCGCGGGGTTCGGACTTAGCATCGTCTTCAACGTGTCGGCGCGCAGCCTCGTCGTGTCGTACTCGCTTGGCGTCGTGCTGACGTTCCTGACCGTGCTGTTCTCGTCGTGGCGCATCAGCAACCTCAACATCGTTGCCGCGGTGCGCGACATGGCCGAGTCGCCGGCCAGGCAGCAGCGGCCTTCCGTGCGCGGGTTTGGCGATGGCGTGCGCTACGCGATATGGCTGCTGTTCAAGCCGACATCGTGGCGCACGTGGTGGACGTCGATGCTGGTGTGCATTGGCGGCGTGATGCTGCTCGCGGCTTCCAGCGTCTTCTACATCGCCGCGATCGCGATCTACGACACGTCCTCGGCGGCCAGCGTCGGTTCGGTGCTGCTGTTCATCGCCGGGGCGCTCGTCTCGCTGAGTGCGCTCGTGATCGCGTTCACGGGCTTCTTCCGGATCTTCCAGACGGGCGGCCTCTTGCTGCTGCTGGGCATCCCGCTGATGGCGACGGGCCTGCTGGCCGGGCAAGCGTTTCCCGCGGGCGCGGGCATGTCGTTCTTCATCGCCGGCGCCGCCATGACGGTGATCCAGGTGGGTCTCCCGGCGAGGCTCGCCGCCACCACCGGCGGCATCGTGCTGCTGGTGCTGTGGTTGTTGCTTGCCGGCGGACAGTTGCTGCCAAATCTTCAGGGCGGCATCGAGATGTTCTTCCTGAGCGGCGTGACGATGATCCTGTCGGCGACGTTCGTGCTGGTGTACAACGCCGACATCATGCTGGGCGTGCTCACCCGCGCCGGCGGCCTCTTTTCGAGCCTGGTGCCATCGATCCGCACCGCGGTCGCGTACCCGCTCGCCAACAAGTTCCGCACCGGCATGACGATCGCGATGATCTCGCTGGTGATGTTCGCGCTCGTGATGATGTCGACGATGAACTCGAACTTCAGCCGCATCTTCCTGGGCGATGAGCCGCTGGGTGGCTACGACGTGGTGGCGACCGAGAACCCGAACAACCACATTGGCAACGTCAAGCAGGCGCTGGTCGCGCAGGGCGGCGATGCCGCCGTCGCCGCGGCGGCGATCCTCGAAGAGGATCAGGTTCGCATCGCCAATGGCCGCGCGGCGCAGGTGCGCAACACGCCCGGCCCAGACCCCACCCCGGACGACCTGAAGTTCCAGAACTACCAGATCGTCGGCCCCAGCACGGGGTTCATCGAGCACAACGGCGTCAAGCTCGATGGGCGCGCGGCCGGCCTCGGCAGTGACGCCGAGGTCTGGCGGCGGCTGGAATCCGACCCGAACGCGGCGATCATCGACACGAACGCGCTGAGCGGCGGTGGCGGCGGCTTCGGCGGTTCGGCGTTCGTGCTGAAAGGCGCGAAGAAGGGCGACAAGACGTTCGCGCCGCTCCACGTGCAGATCCGCGACGCGACCGCTCCCGACAAGGTGCGGGACATCCAGATCATCGGCGTCATCGGCCCGAAGGCGAGCGGGCTGTACAGCGGCCTGTACCTCTCGCCGGCAACGTTCGATGCCGTCTTCGCGCGGCCCGAGTCGAGCCTGTACCTGATGAAGCTTGCGCCCGGCACGAACGCCGTCAACACGGCGAAGGGGATTGAGAAGGCGCTTTCGAGCCGGGGCATGCAGGCCGATTCGCTGCGCAAGATCGTCGGCGACTTCCAGGCGCAGAGCCGCGGCTTTCTGTACCTGATCCAGGGCTTTATGGGCATCGGGCTGTTTGTCGGCATCGCGGCCGTCGGCGTCGTCGCCTTCCGCACCGTCGTCGAGCGCCGGCAGCAGATTGGCATGCTGCGCGCCATCGGTTACACGCGCAACGCCGTGGCGATCAGCTTCATGATGGAGTCGTCGTTCGTCGCCGCGCTGGGCATCCTCAGCGGCATCGGCCTCGGGCTGTTGCTGGCGTACCAGTTGCTCAGTAGCGACGAGCTGGGGCGGCAAGGCATCAGCGGCTTCTACATCCCGTGGCTACAGATCGGCGCGATCGGCGGCTTCGCGTTCATCGCATCGCTGCTGATGACGATCATCCCGGCGCGCCAGGCGTCGAGCATCCCGATCGCGGAAGCGCTGCGGTACGAGTAGGCGGCCTCACCCTCGCCACGGCGAGCAGGCCGGCCTCTCCGGCCACCCCTCTCCCCTACGGGCCGTAGGCACAGCGTGGAGAGGGGCTCATCCCGCGGCGAGTACAACCGTTGGCACAGCGCCAACGTCGGACTGTCCGGGGGTGCGAGCAACAGCACACCGTAACGCCGATCGCTCCGGTACCCTCTCCGGCGAGGCGGAGACGGTCGGCCGCAGGCCGGGGAGAGGTCTACGCATCCCGCAATGACAGCCGTTCTCTCCGGCAAGGCGAGCAACGGCACACCGCAACGCCGATCGCTCCGGTACCCTCTCCGCGAGGCGGAGACGGTCGGCCGCAGGCCGGGTGAGGTCTACGCATCCCGCAATGACAGCCGTTCTCTCCGGCGAGGCGAGCAACGGCACACCGTAACGCCGATCGCTCCGGTACCCTCTCCGCCTGGCGGAGAGGGTCGGCCGCAGGCCGGGGTGAGGTCTACGCCGCGCGTAATGACAGCCGTCCTCTCCGGGGGAGGGCGAGCAACAGCACACCGTAACGCCGATCGCTCCGGTACCCTCTCCGCCTGGCGGAGAGGGTCGGCCGCAGGCCGGGGTGAGGTCTACGCCGCGCGTAATGACAGCCGT
>ORMF010113496.1_pt1 | contig 10117 bp, 5 predicted proteins | sample 1779871 | NCBI WGS metagenome assembly ORMF01 (sample SAMEA104232316, study PRJEB22302) | groundwater metagenome | biome: forest; feature: aquifer; material: groundwater | place: USA | collected 2011-08-07 | depth 5.4 m | reverse complement strand
TCCGCGCCACCCTTCCAGCCCGTCCACACCTCCGAGCTGCAGATCACGACTGGTCCTTCCCCCCAGGCCGGATCCCGGGTCAGGATGATAGGGGCGTCGGCGGTGCCTGACTCGTTCGCGTTCAGCTCGCCGCGGTAGTTCACGCCCTGCTTGAACACGTAGGTCTGGGAACCCTTGCAGGCTGCGGCATTGGTGCCGGCATTGGGGTCCCAGGGGTGGTGCTTCCAGGGCGTCTGCCTTGAGAGGCCGTCGTTGGCATCGTTGCCTGACTCGAAGTCGATGTAGCGGACCGATTCAGCCACCTTGAACTGGAAGGGCTTCGGCACCCACTCCAGATCGCCGGTTGGCAAGACCTTCGTCTGCGGCTCCTGCAAGGCCCAAGGAGCCACACTCTGAGCATTTGCCACCCCGAACGCCACCAGCAGCAGGGCCAGCGTTCCGACGCACCCTTGCAGCCTATCCAGTGCGCTCAAGCTCATTGTTGGTGCAGTCTGCCGATGGCTACAGGCGGTGTCGAGCGGCAAGGTACGTCAACCCATTCTCGCACGAGCCCTCACCCGCTCCACACCCTGACCACCGACACGGATTGCCGATCCCTGAGGTCAGCCGGCCAGGACCTTACCAAGGCCGGTTGAGGTCGGGACGCCGTTTTTGGTTTTCCCGAAAGCGCGCTTGCAGGCTTTGGGTCGGCGCGGCTTCGCTAGGTACGGTTGCCGGATTTGACGCGGCTCTGATGGCCATCATCTCCTCGTCGATCACCCCGAGCAACTGTTGCCGGCCCTGCTGGTTCGCTGCTGAACAGGTGAACACCGCCGGAGGCTTTTCGAACCACGCCGAAATACGGTCCTTAAAGGCCGCGATGTTCATCTCCGCCGTGCCGGCGGGTACCTTGTCGGTCTTGGTGAAAACGAGGACGAATGGCACGCCGTGGCCCCCCAGCCACTCCACGAACTCGAGATCCATCCCTTGCGGCGTCAAACCGGAGTCGATTAACGCAAAAACCAAGCAGAGGTTCTTACGATTCTGCAGGTAGTCGATCACGGTATGGCCGAACCGGGCCCTCTCCTTCCGCGGACCGTGGGCGAAGCCGTATCCCGGCAGATCCACCAGCCGCCAGCATTTGTTCATCGTGAAGATGTTGATGAGCTTGGTGAACCCCGGAGTGGGCGAGACGCGGGCCAAACCCTGCTCGCCCGCGAGCATATTCAGCAGCGAGGACTTGCCGACGTTCGAGCGGCCGATGAAGGCGAACTCCGGCAACGACTCGTCCGGACACGACTCCAGATCCGGCGCGCTGCAATCAAAAATGGCGGATGAAATGTTCACGATGGAAAACCCATAGCCCATTGTCGCACATATCCGGTGTATTGATACCCGTATCTTCCGGCAAGGGGTTGGTCAACCCTTCCTGCCCGACGCGCGAGGGGCGCCGCGACGGCTCTTCTTACGGTCTTGCCAGGCCGCTCTCTTTTCGGGTTCGCGCAGGGAGCGGATCTCGAGCTGGAGTTTGAGGAAACCGTCATACCGTTCGCGAGGGAGCGTGCCGGCGGCCAGCGCGTCGATCACCGCGCACTTATTCTCCTTCGTATGGGTGCAGTCGCGGAAGCGGCAGCCGACAGACAGCGCGTCAACCTCGGGAAATGCTTGCTTCGATCCTTCACCCGCAATCCAGATGTGGAATTCCCTCATGCCGGGCGTGTCAATGACCACGCCGCCTTGCGGGAGAAAAATCATCTCCCGCCACGAGGTGGTATGCCGGCCTTTCGCGTCATTCGTGCGCACTTCCACGGTCGCCTGGATGTCTTCTCCGTAGAGGCGATTGATGAGGGTCGACTTGCCTACACCCGAGGTGCCGATGAACACGGCCGTGTCGCCGGGCTTGATCAGTTGCGCCAATTTCTTCACGCCTCGCCCGGTGAGGGCACAGACCGCGAGCACTAAAGCGCCACCGGCCACACGAGTAGCGTCCGCGAGTTTCGCATCAAGGTCGGCGCATAAATCGATTTTGTTGAGAAGGACAACCGGGCGGGCCCCGCTTTCATGCGCCATGACCAGCATCTGCTCCAGGCGCGCGGCGTTGAAGGTTGCATCCGCGGCAGCCACCATGAACGCTGTGTCAATGTTCGTGGCCAGGATATGCTCAGTGGTTGCACGGCCGGTCATCTTGCGGCAGAGCTGGGTGCGTCGCGGAAGGACGGCCTGAATCATGGCCTTCTCCTCGTTGGGAACGAGCTTGACCGCGACCCAATCTCCGACCTTGGGAAGTTTTGAATTGCACCCGCGAGCCTCGTGGATGCACCTGCCCGTGACTTGTGCGAGAAGTTCCGCATCAGAGGTCCAGACGCGGAAGAAATGCTTATCTTCCACCGCCACGCGAGCCGGAACCAGACCCTTGGCATAGTGGGGCGCGAACTGCCGCATGAGGTCTGCGTTCCAGCCCAACGTCGTCAGGTCCATAGCGCCGTGCGGATTGAATCATTCATCGCCTACAGCCTACACCCGCCCCCCATTCCGACGAAGGCCGAAGTTCGAGATTCCACCTTTGCCGCTTGGACGCTCGAGACCCAGTCCATGCAGCCGCTCCCTTATGCGTGAGCTTACGCGGAGGCACCCCCTCCAATCCGCCAGGTCGGGTTAGTGGCATTGAATTTCCTATCCTGCGGGGCCTCCGAAGGGTTTGAGGCTTCCGGAAGTCCGAACGGCACGGCACGGTCGCACGGTCTGCCGGCTTGGGAGCCGGCGACACAGCAGGCTTGGAAACCTGCCATGAAGGGGGGCGGCTCACGCACCCCCATGCCACTCAAGCCCGCGGATCGACACTGGCTTGACACGGACTTACCCGCACGACACGATTTCTACTGTGGCCACTGTGCGTAGCGAGAACAGCGCAAACGAGGTCCTTTCCGGCGGCCGAAGGCAAGCCCCGAAAGCGTCCCGTGTAGGGGTCCACTCCCCCCAAACAGCCTCGTCCCAGCGTCTGCTCGGCCCAATCGAATGTGTTGTGTTCTTCGCCCTGTTCTATGTGGGCCTCTGGAAATGGGTGGACGTGCGCTTGATCTACCACGGTGGTGGAGAGATCCCGGACTTTCCTGTGTTTTACTGGGGCTGGGGTTTTCTCCGCGAGCGGCTCGCCTACCCGGGCGGACCGGTACAGTATTTGTCGGCCTTGCTTGCACAGTCCCTCTTCCACTCGTGATGGGGAGCCCTCGTCCTGACGGCCCAGGCCTGCGGCCTGTGTTGGGCGGTGAATGTCATCTTGCACTCCATCGGAACTGAGCGGCTCAGATGGATCCGCTACGGTCTGCCCTTGCTCTTGCTTGGCTTGTATTGCGGCTACGGCCATTACTCGGTGCCCGTGACGACTTTGACGCTTGCCCTGATCTCTCTCGCTCTCTACCTGCGCGTTCGCGCGACCCAAGTATGGATTCGTCTTACGGTTCTGGTGATATTCTCCTTCCTGCTCGAGGCTGCCGCCCCTCCCGGTCTGCTCGTCTTCGCGCTCCTGGCTTCGGGAGTCGAACTGCTCTGCGGCGGCCGTTGGAGGTGGGTGCCGCTTCCGCTCATCCTTGCAGCCGCGGCCACGGTAGTCGAAGGCATGTTCCTGTTCGGTCTCGGGCCTGGCGAGCTGTGGGGGATGATGCCACCATTTGCGTGGAATCGCCGTCTGCTGAGCAGCCGCGGCACAAGCCTGGTTGCCCTCTCCTACTTGTACTTGCCAAGCTTAATCCTTGGGTTGCTGGTTTGGCGCTCTCTCCCGGCACCCGCACGGATGTTCCTGAGAGGAGGGATGACCTTCTTCAAGAGGGGGCGTGCGTCGAAGGGCGGCAGCGGCTCAGGGAGCAAGTCAGAATCAGGACATGTGAAGGGCATCCCCCAGCCTTCAGTATCTTCCGTCCCACCGCACTCTTCTGGCGGGATAGGTCTTTGGCTTGTGGAGACGGTCGTGCTTCTCATGGTGACGGCCGGTGCGCTCCGGTGGGGGCTGGACTCGCGAATGAAGTCCCTGTTGTCGGTGGACTACTCCGCCTGGCACCGGATGTGGCCAGAGGCGCTCGCGGCCGCTGAGGCGAATCCCGGGCACCTATACGTGTTGTGTGGAGTTGCCCAAGCCTCCTATCACACCGGACGCCTTACGAGTTCCGTGCCGGTGGTCCGCAAGCCAGCCGACCTGCTCCTGTTCGATGAGAGCCAGCGAGCCACGTGGAAGAAGAGCGACCTGTGGTTCGACTTGGGCCACGTCAATAACGCCCTCCATTACTTGATTGAGTCAGTGGAGTTTTACGGAGAACGCCCCATGCTTCTCCAACGTCTCGTCATAGTGAACCTGGCACTCGGGAATATTCGCACCGCGCGAATTTACCTGCAGGCACTCACGGCCGTCCCCTTCCATGCTCGGTGGGCGCGCGAGCGTCTCGCCCGGATGGAACTGGACCCGGCCCTCTCGGGGGAGGAGGAAGTGTTGCGCCTGCGGAGTCTAATGCCCAAAAAGGACTCGATTGTGCGGATCTCCATGGAGGACACACTGCTGGTGCTGTTGGACGCCAACCGCCAGAACCGGATGGCCTTCGAGTACCTCATGACCTCTTTCCTGTTGGGAAGGAACTTGACCGCCTTCGCCACCAACCTGCCGCGCATGGATGATTTCCCGGGCTTCGAGCTGACGCCGGTCTGGCAGGAGGGGATCGCGCTCGCGGGCAAAGGCCTGGGCCAGCACCCTGGCCTGAAGGCGCCCCCGCCCGATCGCGCGGCCTGGCAGCGCCTGGCGACGCTGCTGCAGATTCTCAACGCGGCCGGCGGGGATAAAGACGCGGCTCGCAGCAAATTACCGACCGAGTATGACCAGAGCTACCTTGCCTATTACTTCTTCCACCGTTAGTCATGGGAGGAAGACAAGCGTCGGCGCGGCGTCGAGCCGTTGGGCTGCCGCAGCTCGAATGCTCTTGATCGCGGGCCTTTGCGGCACACTCAAGGGCGGCCCGGCGGCGCCCAGGGAGGCGTCACCTGTACCGGAGGCGCCACGGCTGGAGCCGGATTATACGAGCCTGGTGATCCCCCCGAATATCGCCCCGCTGAACTTCTCCATCAAACAGCCTGGCGCTCGCTTCCACGTCAGCCTGCGCGGAAACGCCGGCGAGCCGATCGAGATCCGAGGAAAGGGTTCGAAAGTCAGGATTCCAGAAGAGAGCTGGCACCAGCTCCTGGCCTTGAACAAAGGCGGAGACCTGCGTGTGGAGGTCTTTGTGGGGGACGACCGAGACCAGTGGAGGCGGTTTGAGACCGTGACCAACCACGTCGCCGGGGAGGAAATTGATCCCTACCTGATCTACCGGAAGATCCATCCCGCACACAGCACCTGGAGCGAGATGGGACTCTATCAGCGTAACCTGGGGACCTTCCAGGAAACGCCCATCCTCGAGAACCGTCGGTTTGCCAATGATTGCTGTCATTGCCATATGCTGCGCAGCAACAACCCGAACACCGCCACAGTGGATATCCGAAGTACCCACTACGAAAACAGCCTGTTGGTCATCAGCAATGGAGTGGCGGAGACCATTCGCGGATCGGTGGGGTTCGTGGCATGGCATCCGAAGGGGAGCGTGATCGCCAGTTCATTCAGCAAGCCTCGGCTGATGCTGCACTCCTCGCGCAATGACATGCGGGACATCGCCGAGCTGGAGGGTTGGCTTGGCTACTTCACGCTCGGCTCGAATGTTGTGCGGCGGATCCCGGGGGTGTGGGATGAAACGCGCCTTCTGGCCTTTCCGGCCTGGGCGCCCGACGGGCGCTACCTCTACTACGGCAACGCTCCAAATCCATGGACCAACATGAACGCGCTCACTGCGACCTCCCACACGGTCGCCAAATACGACCTGATGCGTGTGGCTTACGACATTGACCGCGACCAGTGGGGCAAGCCGGAGATGGTCCTGCCCGTGAGCGAAAGCGGGTTCAGCGTGGCTCAACCCCGCATTAGTCCGGACGGCCACTGGCTTTATTTTTGCGCAATTAGCTACGGTTGCTGGCCTACCTATGATCCCGGGAGCGACCTCTACGGCATCGACCTGAAGGCGGGTCAGGAGACTGGCAAGTTCGCCTGTCGGCGGCTGGAGCTGAATTCCCCGGAGTGCGAGTCGTGGCTGAGCTGGTCCTCCAACAGCCGGTGGGTGGTTTTCAGCAGCAAACGCGTCAGCCCGCTCTTCAACCGTCCGCACCTGGCCTATGTGGGGACAGACGGCGTGTGTGGGAAGCCGTTCATTGTCCCCCAGGCCGACCCCACCTTCTATGATTCTCTGCTCAGGACCTACACGATCCCCACGCTCTCGACTGGCCCGGTCACCGTGCCCCAGCGCAAGCTGGTGGATGCGATCAAGAACTGGGGCGGCAGTGCGTTCGCGATGCCCGCCGGCAAAAAGGAGATCAAGACCGAGACCTATGAAGAAGGCCACTAGTGAATGATATCCGCTCGTGGTGGCGCCTCCTTCTGGCGGCAGTCCTAGTGATCTCCCTCCCTGGGGCGTTTGGCCTGGAGTGGGAGGCACAACCGGGCTATCGCAGCTCCTCTTTGCCCGCGCTTGGCGCGGGCAAGCCGGGCTTCACTTTGGTTGCGCCCGCTGCTTCGGGAATCGCATTCACCAACCAGTTGTCCGAGTACCGGCACGTGACCAACCACATTCTGCTCAATGGCGCGGGGGTGGCCGCTGGAGACGTGGATGGGGATGGCTGGTGCGATCTCTACTTCTGCCGTTCCGAAGGCTCGAACGCGCTCTACCGCAATCTCGGCAACTGGAAGTTCGAGGACGTCACGGCTTCGGCAGGTGTGGCGTGTTCGAATCTGACTTCGACGGGGGCGACGTTTGCGGATCTGGACGGCGACGGCGATCTGGACCTGGTCGTCAATACGGTGGGCAACGGCACTCATGTCTTCTTCAACGACGGGAAGGGCCATTTCACGGAGGCGCCCTTCGTCCTGAACGGGAATAGCGGCGGGATGTCAATGGCCCTGGCCGACGTCGATGGGGACGGCTGGGTGGATCTCTTCATCGCCAACCACCGCACTGCCTCGCTGATGGATGTGCCCAACGCACGGGTCACGTTCAAGAAAGTGAACGGCAAGCAGCAGTTGGATACGCTCAACGGACGCTCTCTTTCGGAGCCGGATCTTGCCCACCGACTGGTCTACGACCCGGTGGACGGAGTGCAGGAGCTCGGCGAAGTGCCCATGCTCTACCTGAACAAAGGAGGGACCAACTTCGAGGCGGTTTCCTGGACGGGAGGGACCTTTTTGGATGAGGAAGGCACGCCTTTGACCGAGCCTCCGAGGGATTGGGGGTTAGCGGCGGCGTTCCACGATGTGAACGACGACGGCTTGCCCGACCTCTACGTATGCAACGATTTCTTAACCGAGGATCATCTTTGGATCAACCAAGGCGCAGGGATTTTCAAGCTGATACCCCGGTTGGCACAACGAAAGACCTCGATGTCCTCGATGTCTGTGGACTTTGGCGACATCAATCGTGACGGGAATGTGGATTTTCTGGTTCTCGACATGATGAGCCGCAGCCACAGCGAGCGGATGCGCTTCAGCCGGGCTCGGCCTCCAGTGGTCCACATCCCAGGCTTGATAAACAACCGTCCTCAGTACGAGCTGAACACGCTGTTCCTCAATCGAGGTGATCAGACGTTCGCGGAGATAGCCCAGTTCAGCGGCTTGCAGGCCGCTGAGTGGGCCTGGAGCTGTCTCTTCCTGGATGTGGATCTGGACGGCTGGGAAGACGTGTTGGTGGTCAACGGCATGGAACGGGCCGCGCGCGATCTGGACGTGGCCGATTATATCAAAAAACTCCGTGCCAGCCGCAAGCTGTCGGACGCAGAGGTTTTCGAGGCGCGCCGCCGCTTCCCTCGGCAGGTGACCGCCAAGCTGGCGTTCCGGAACCGGCGAGACCTGACGTTCGAAGAAGTGGGGCACGCATGGGGTTTCGACGTGAAAGGCGTCTCGAGCAGTATGGCGCTGGCGGACCTCGACAACGACGGCGACCTCGACGTGATCGTGAATAATCTGAACGCCGCTGCCGGCATCTTCCGGAACGATACCTCGGCGCCACGCATCGCAGTCCGGCTGCACGGCTTGCCACCGAACACCCGGGGGATCGGCGCCCGTATCACTGTGAGCACCGACGGGTTGCCGGCGCAGACACAGGAGATCATTGCAGGCGGGCGTTATCTGAGCGGGGACGACTCCGAACGCTCATTCGCGGCGGGCACGGCAACGAATCGGCTTGCCATTGAGGTTCGGTGGCGCTCGAACCGACGCACCGTGATCGAGGGTCTGCCGGCCAACCACCTTTACGAAGTGGACGAGGCCAGCGCCAAAGAGGTAACGACTCCATCGAACCTCGCAGCCACCCAGGTCTGGTTCGAGGACGTGAGCACGAATTTGAACCATCAGCACCATGAAGAGCCGTTCAACGATTGGGCGGAGCAACCCTTGCTACCAAACAAGCTCAGCCAACTAGGGCCGGGAGCTACGTGGTTTGACGTGGATGGCGATGGCTGGGATGACTTGATCGTGGGGAGCGGCAAGGGCGGAACGCTCGCAGTCCTTCGGAATGACCATGCGGGCAGGTTTCAACCCATGACGAACGCCGCCTTGGGGCAGATCACGGGCCGGGACCAAACGACGGTCCTGGGGTGGTATCCCAAACCAGGCATGAAGACTCTCCTGGCGGGTGCTGCGAACTATGAGGACGGGCTGGCGCAGGGGATGGCGGTCCAACTCTACGACTTGAAGTCGGGAACGGTGACCGAAGCTGTGCCGGGCACGGAGACAAGCATCGGGCCATTGTGCATCGCCGACGTGGACGGGGACGGAGCGCTGGACTTGTTTGTGGGTGGGAGAGTGGTGCCGGGGAAATACCCCGTGGCGGCCCAGAGTCGCCTGTTCCACAATGAGCAAGGCCGATTGGTCGTGGACCCGGCAGCCACGAAGGTTTTGGCTGAGGCCGGGTTGGTGAGCGGCGCGGTGTTTGCCGACCTGTACGGAACCGGCCATCCCGCGCTCATCCTCGCCTGCGAATGGGGCCCGGTTCGGATCTATCGGGAGGAGTCAGGTCGCTGGGTGGAGGTGACCAAGACCCTGGGATTGGATCAGTACCGCGGTTGGTGGACCGGGGTGACCGTGGGGGACTTCGACGAGGACGGCCGTTTGGACGTGGTGGCTGGGAACTGGGGCCGAAACACGAAGTATGAGGCATTTCGAACGAAGCCGTTGCGGCTTTACTACGGTGAGATCCAGGGTCCCGGCACCCTGGACCTGGTGGAGTCCCACTATGATGAGGATCTGCGGAAGTACGTCCCGGAACGCCAATTCAACCCGCTGGCTCAAGCGATGCCTTTCCTTCGAGAACGGTTTGCGTCCAACCTCGCCTATAGCACCGCCGGCATCGAGGAGCTGCTTGGGGAGCGGCTCCCGGCGGCGAAAGTGCTTGAAGCGAATTGGCTGGAGACGACCGTGTTCCTTAACCGGGGTGACCACTTCGAGGCCCACCCGTTGCCGGTCGACGCTCAGTTGGCTCCCGCATTCGGCATTTGCGTGGCTGACGCGGACGGCGATGGGCACGATGACATTTTCCTGGCACAGAATTTCTTCGCAGCGCAACCCGAGACGCCTCGCTATGACGCCGGACGCGGACTGTGGCTCCGCGGCGACGGGAAGGGCGGGTTCACGGCGGTAGCCGGGCAACAGAGCGGGGTGAAGGTCTATGGGGATCAACGGGGAGCAGCCGTGTGCGATTACGACGGAGACGGCCGGGTTGATCTGGCTGTGGCTCAAAACGGCGCCTCGACCAGGCTTTTCCATAACCTGGCCGCGAAACCCGGCCTTCGCGTCAGGTTGCGTGGGCCCTCCGGGAATCCCGACGGCATCGGTGCGGTGGTCCGTTTGCGATTCGGGGAACGATGGGGCCCCGCCCGACAGGTTCACGCGGGCGCCGGTTACTGGTCGTCCGACAGCGTGGCGCAGGTGCTCGGGAAACCGTTAGAGCCCACTCAGCTTCAAGTGCGATGGCCGGGGGGTAAGATGACTACCAGCGATCTGCGCGCCGGAGCGGAGGGCGTGGTC
>ORMF012101077.1_pt1 | contig 10119 bp, 8 predicted proteins | sample 1779871 | NCBI WGS metagenome assembly ORMF01 (sample SAMEA104232316, study PRJEB22302) | groundwater metagenome | biome: forest; feature: aquifer; material: groundwater | place: USA | collected 2011-08-07 | depth 5.4 m | reverse complement strand
GGGCCCGGTCGCGGTGGAGATGGCGTGGGACACGATGGCGGCGAGCGGCTTCGTGCAGCTGCTCGCCCCCGCCGCCATTCCGCAGTCACCCGCGCCATCGCCGCTCGAGGTGGAGGCTGCCGCCAAGCTGATCGCCGCCGCCAGTCGGCCGATGATCATGACCGGCAGCGGCGCCCCGCACGCAAGCGAGGCCGTACGCGCGCTGGCCGAGGAGCTCGATGCGCCGGTGGCGGCCTTCCGCGGCGGACGCGGCATCGTCCCCGAGGACCACGCGCTCGGCATCTCCTCGCACGCCGCCTACCGCCTCTGGCCCGAGACCGACGCGCTCATTGCCATCGGCACGCGCGCCGAGATGCCCTACATGCGCTGGACCGGCATGATGACGCTGGTCGACCGGCCGCAGGCCCCCCCGCACCTCATCCGCATCGACATCGACCCCGCCGAGATGCGCCGGCTGGTGCCGCACGCCGGCATCGTCGCCGATGCGGACGCCGGCACGCGCGCCCTGCTCGCGGCCGTGCGGCGCCTGCGCGGCCGCAAGGGCGCGGCCAATTCCGTTGGCGCGAGGGGTGCCGGCGAGGTGCGAGCACACATTGCGGATGTGAAAGCGGCGGCGCGGACCGAGATCGAGACGGTGCAGCCGCAGCTCGCCTATCTCGACACCATCCGCGACGTGCTCCCGCGCGACGGCTTCCTCGTCACCGAGCTGAGCCAGGTGGGCTTCGCCTCCTACTACGGCTTTCCGGTCTATGCGCCGCGCACCTATGTGTGCGAAGGCTACCAGGGCACGCTGGGCTTCGGCTTCCCCTCCGCGCTCGGCGTCAAGGTGGCGCATCCCGGCAAGCCGGTCGTATCCATCACCGGCGATGGCGGCTTCATGTTCGCCGTGCAGGAGCTGGCGACGGCGGCGCAGTACGACATCGCGCTCGTCACGCTGCTGTTCAACAACGCCTCGTACGGCAACGTGCTGCGCGACCAGCGCACCCGCTACGGCAACCGCGTGCTCGGCGCCGTGCTCGACAATCCCGACTTCATGCTGCTCGCCAAGTCGTTCGGCATCGAAGCCCACCGCGTCGCCTCCCCCGCCGCGCTCGAGCCGGTGCTGCGCAAGGCGCTCAGGGGCAGGGTGCCGGTGCTGATCGAGGTCGAGGTGCCGCAAGGGGCCGAGGTCTCGCCCTGGGAGTTCATCCATCCCGTCGCGCATCCCAACCGGCTGTAACGAGACGGGGTCAGACCCCTACGCGAGCCCTTGCCTCGTTCTGCTGGAGAGCGTTGGGGTCTGACCCCACCTGCCGTGCCGCGCATCGCAAAATTGTTTCACGTGAAACAATTCAGTGTTCAGCTTAACCATTAACGGCGCCGCCCTCAGCTGGCGACGACAACATTGGCCGCAAACAGGGCCTCGCGCTGCTCGGTGCCGGCAAACGCCGAGCCCTCCTCGAACCACGACTTGGGCGCCGGCTGGCCCCACAGCGTCTGCCGGCGCGGGTCGCGCAGGCTCCAGCGTAGCGGCTCGTGGTCGGGGTCCATGGTCTGGTAGTCGCTGGCGTAGAACTCGACGCGGTGGCCGTCGGGGTCGCGCACGTAGAGGAAGAACGCATTCGAGATGCCGTGTCGTCCGGGCCCGCGCTCCATATTGGCGAGCCAGCCGGTGGTGGCCATCACGTCGCACAGGTGGATGATATTCATCGGGCCCGGCACCCAGTAGGCCAGATGGTGCAGCCGCGGCCCGCGGCCGTTGGTGAAGGCGAGGTCGTGCACATTGCCCTTGCGGTGCAGCCACGACGCGGCGATGCGGCCGGCGGGCCCGTCCTCCTCGGCATACTCGGTGAGGCGGAAGCCGAGGCCGGCGTAGAAGTCGGTCGCCCCCTGCACGTCGGGGGCGAACACGTTCATGTGGTCGAGCCGCATCGGGTGCACGCCCTGGTAGCGCCCGTATTGCCGCAACAGCAGCTCGCGCTTCTCCATGGCGAAGGTGAGCTCGAGCGGCATGCCGAACGGATCGATCGCCTGCAGCGTGCGCCCCTGATACGGCCGCTCGACGAAGGCGTGGCGCAGCCCCTTGCCCTTGAAGAAGACCGCCGCCTTGTCGAGGTCCTCCTCGCTGCCGACCTTGAAGCCCAGGTGCTGCGCCTCGGCGGTCTTGCCCTTGTTCAGAAGGAGCGAATGATGCTGCCGCTCCTCGATGCCCCGCAGATAGAGCGCATCCTTGCTTTCATCCTCGACGATGAGCCCGAGCGCGCCCTCGTAGAAGGCGCGCGCGCGCCCAAGATCGGTGACGCCGAGCGCCACGTGGCTCGCGCGCACAATGTTGAACGGGGGATCGAAGACATGCTTCGGCACGGGCATCGGTGTTGTCCTTCGGCAGGCATTCCCCACTCTATCGCGTCCAGCGTATAGTCGGCCAAGATCATCAACTATTTCTTTTGCCAGAAAGGCCTTGTTCTGGCTTCGATTTCTTCCATTTCTTTGCTTGTTAGCCTATGGGATGCGTTCCAAATCAACTCGAACGATAGCCGGGCCGCTTGCATGACAGCACAATCAACGGCCGTGCAAATAACATCGGTCTCCAAATCTGACCGAGGTTCCTTTCGGTCATCTTGACTCCAGACGCCCTTGAACCCCAATTGGACCTGGTCACGTATATTTTGGCCGCGGCGGAGTTTAGCGATGCGGAGGCCAGCCGTCGCTTCCTTCAATCCGAAAACTTTGGCATAGTGAGAAAGTGCCCCAATCTCATGTGTTGAGTGATGGAGCGCAGCGAAAACCGCCATCACCTTGCCGCCACGCTCATGGATATCCTCTAAACGCTTCCACACTGTTCTGGCTGCGCAGGAATCGGTAGATCGCGCAATCACACGAACAATACCAAAGTCAGCAACGTTTTGTGTGCGTTCCTCGGAAAGGCCATCCAAGTAGTCGTCAATCGAAATCCTCGCTCCCACAGCAGTCCATTGCGAATTGTCGACTTTCCGGGTCTCGCTCATTCGACTCTCCGCGGTGTAGTGCTCCGGCCGACAGAGTTTAGCAAAGTGGCGGCAGGTGGGCCGATAGCCAGGCGTCAACCGAATCTAGTTGGAGTCTCCATGCCTTAGTTCACTTCAGGAGGGCCTTAAACTCCTTGTTTCCGAAAAGAGAACCAAAGTACTCCTTTCGTCCATTTATGATGCTTTTGAAGCCCTTGTCTCTGCCAACAAGATCCCTGATCAAGCTAAGAGCGACGTCCAAATTGCCGCTCATGGCTTCGACACCTGCAAGATTATAGACAGCATCATTGATTTCCCGCAGCTCCTCCGCCCACTGTCTGGCAAGGTGCAAATCTTGTCTCGCCTCATCCAGACGATGCAACCGCTTGAGCATTGCTCCCCTATATGCGTACAACCGTGAGAGCACATTCTTCGATATGTCTGGTGGTGTCAACGCAATTGCAGTACTATATATTTGCAGTGCACGTATATTCGCCGTTGCACCGCCGCGCATATTTGCAAGATTTACGCCTTGGATATAGTATTCTTCCCAACTCGCGTTCTCACTATCTGCTTCAGCCGCGCTGGTGATGCCAAGTCTACGATCTATTGCGCGTACACTGTCCAGTACATCCTCTAGAATTTGACGATCGGATTTTTGTGAAGGAGTCTGAGCCGCAGAGGTAACTTGCTCTAGCTTTCGCAGGGTGGCCTCGAGGCCCGGCCAACTGCCGGCGAAAGCATTGTTTAGAATCACTGCGTCCAAGCTGTGCTCACCAAGCGCGCGGTTGATTGACGCCGTGAGGTTGGAAATTCCGTCGCGGTTCGCTTCCACTGATTGAAATTGAGCAAGGGGGTATCCAAGTTCTGATCTCTTCATTCCTAGAAGGATGGGGACCACGCGCGCCGATCCGACAACCTCTGCCAATGCGCCAGCCTCAAAGAGCAGCCAAGGAGATTTCGTATTTTCCGGTGTGATACAGAGCAGACCAAAATGCGTCTGCTTTATGCGTGCGGCAAGTTCCTCAGTCCACCGCTGCCCAACCTCAATGTCGCGCTCGGACATCCACGTTTCTGCCCTTTGGATTACCGTTTGCAGCCACTCATGTAGTTGGATTGCCAGTGATCTACTGCGGTCGCCGGACCAAGAAATAAAGATCTGCATACTCTCTCTCCGCGCTATACCGGTTTCGCATACCGCCATCAGCCGGGCTGGCATGCTGTCGGATGGAGTGCTGTACGACAAGCCCGAAGGAGTCCTCTTTCGAACAAGGTTTGTCTTGCGCTGTTTGCTGTGACCGCTAGGTTAGCCAGCTAGCGGATAATGGCGGTCGTCCGAGGGGGCGCCATCAGGTCCCAGCCTCAGAACCCTGTGCGTCACCTTGGTCAGCGCGACGTTCTTCGCCTCCATGTAGAAATCGAACGAGTAGTCGCCACCGTCGCGCGATGCCGTAGCCTTGACGCCGCCGGCCGGCAGGCGGCGCACGGTCATGCCGGCTTCCGGGTCGCTACACCACCTCATCCACCACCCGATTGCGCAACACCCCGATCGCCGCGCACTCGATCTCCACCACGTCCCCCGCCTTCAGCCACACCGGCGGGTTGCGGCGGCCGCCGGTGCCCGGCGGCGTGCCGGTGGCGATCACGTCGCCCGGCTGCAGCGTCATGAAGGTGGAGATGTAGGCGATGATGTGGGCGAACGAGAAGCTGAGCGTGCCGGTGTGGCCGCGCTGGAACTCCTCGCCGTTGACGCGCGTGAGGATGGTGAGGCCGTCGATCGGCCCCGTCTCGTCGAGCGTCACCGCCCAGGGGCCGGCCGAGCCCGAGCGCTCGAAGTTCTTGCCCGGCGTGACGTTGAACTTGCCGTGCCGCACCCAGTCGCGCAGCGTGCCCTCGTTCATGAGGGTGAGGGCGGCGATGTGCTCCTGCGCGCGGGCCTGCGGGATGCGCCGGCCGGCCTTGCCGATGATCATGGCGACCTCGCCCTCGTAGTCGAATTGCGTGCTCTCCGGCGGCCGCTCGATCGGCTCCTCGTGGCCGACCAGGGAGGCCGGGAAGCGCACGAACAGGCTCGGATACCTGGGCGCCTCCGAGCCGTCCTTGTATTCCGCATTGCGCTTGGGGTAGTTGACGCCGACGCAGAGAATCCGGCCGGGATTGGGGATCGGCGGCAGCAGCTGCACCTCGCCCACGCGTCCGGCGCTCGGCGCGGTCTCGGCCGTGCGCCGCGCCTGATCGAGCGCGCCGGCCGCGAGCAGGCTCTTCAGGTCGGGACAGGAGGGGCCGAGCGCGTTGCCGAGATCGACGAGGGTGCCGTCGGGCCGCACCACGCCGTAACTTTCCGCGCCGTCCTTGCGCCAGCTGGCAAGCCTCATTGCGCAATCTCCTCTCGCTCACAAAATGCGAAAAACGGCATCGAGTTGGTCGATCCCGAGTAGTCGGCTATTGTGTCGAGCAACTGCCGCCAAATTGCAAGGCAGCTGTCGGACCAGGGGCTCAGGTTGAGCGACACCTACAAGGGCGCCATCGACTGCGATATCCACCCGCGCGTGCCGACCCCGCGCGCGGTCAGCCGGTACATGAACGAGCATTGGCGCGACACCGTCGAGGTGCGCGGCATCGAGACCTGGGACTCCATCTCCTATCCGCCCAACGCGCCGCTCACCAGCCGGCAGGACTGGCGCAAGGACGGCGCCGACACCGACCCGGCCAAGGCGGCCAAGGAGACGCTCGACCGCTTCGGCTTCGCCCATGCGATCTGCAATTCGCTGTTCCCGGTGCAGTGCTTCCGCGACGAGAACCTCGCCGCCGTTTTCGCCCGCGCGCTCAACGACTGGCTGGCGGCCGAGTGGCTCGATAAGGACCCTCGCCTGCGCGGTTCGGCGGTGCTGCCGATCCAGTCGCCGGAGCGCTCGGTGGAGGAGATCGAGCGCCGCGCCGACGACCCCCGCTTCGTGCAGGTCTTGATGCTGGCGATGGGCGAGCATCCGCTGGGCAAGCCCATGTACTGGCCGATCTATGCTGCCGCCGAGCGCCACGGCTTCACGATCGGCATCCATGCCGGCTCGAGCTACCATCACGCGCTCACCGGCTCGGGCTGGCCGACCCATTACCCGGGGGACTACGCCGCGCCGTCGCTGGGCTTCCACACCGAGCTCGGCAGCCTCATCTGCGAGGGCGTGTTCGTCAAATACCCCAAGCTTAAGGTCGTGCTGATCGAATCCGGGGTGACTTGGCTGCCGCCCTACCTCTGGCGCCTGTGCAAGTTCTGGCGCGGCGTGCGCAACGAGGTGCCCTGGATCGACCGCTCGCCAGAGGAATACGTGCGCGACCATGTTCGCCTCACGCTGCAACCCTTTGACGCGCCGCCGTCCGCGGCGCACATTGGGCGAATCATGGACCAGCTGCAGTCCGACGACATGCTGCTCTTCGCGACCGACTTCCCGCACTGGCAGTTCGACGGCGCCGACATGCTGCCCGCCGGCATCTCGCCTCAGCTGCGGCGAAAAATCCTGATCGACAACCCGCTCGCCACCTATCCCCGCCTCGGCCCCCGCACCGGGAGATCCGCATGACACTCGACGCCCCGCTCGCCCCGCAACGCGATGCCGATGCCGACCACAGGCCCGTCAAGGAGGCGCAGACCCGCCTCAAGATCATCGACGGCGACGTGCACCCCGCGCTGCGCTCGATCAATGACCTGAAAGCCTTCCTGCCGGCGCGCTGGCGCGAGCACCTCGAGATCTACGGCTCGCGGCGCAAGCTCGGCATGAGCTACGAGCCCTATCCGAAGTCGGCGCCGCGCGCCTGCCGGCGCGATGCGTGGCCCGAGGGCGGCGGCGTGCCGGGCTCGGACCTCGACCTGATCCGCAAGCAATACCTCGATGCCTACGGCATCGAGTACGGCATCCTCGGCCCCCTCGGCGTGTCGGGCCACAGCGAGCTCAACAACGAGTTCTCCGCAGCGCTGGCCTCCGCCGCCAACGACTGGCAGCGCGAGCTCTTCACCAGGCCCGAGCCGCGGCTGCGGTCGGCCATCGTCGTGCCGACCGAGAACGCGGAGGCCGCGGTCGCCGAGATCGAGCGCCGCGCCGACGATCCGGCCTACGCGCAGGTGTTCATGCTGACGCGCACGTCCGAGCCCCTCGGCAACCGCCGCTATTGGCCGATCTACGCCGCCGCCGAGCGGCACGGCTTCCCCGTCGGCATGCACGTGTTCGGCTCCGGCGGCCATCCCTACACCGGCACCGGCTGGCCCTCCTACTACGTCGAGGAAGGCGCCGGCCATTCGACCTCCTGCCAGACGGCCGTCACCAGCCTCGTCATCGAGGGCGTGTTCGAGCGCTTCCCGCGCCTCAAGGTCGTGATGGTCGAGGGCGGCTTCGCCTGGCTGCCGGCGCTCGCCTGGCGCCTCGACAAGCTCTACGAGCGCATGCGCAGCGAGGTGCCGCACCTCAAGAAGAAGCCGTCGGAATACATCCGCCAGCACATCTGGGTCACGACCCAGCCGATGGAGGAGCCCGACGACCGCCGCCAGCTGCTCGACATCATGGAGTGGATCGGCTGGGACCGGCTGCTGTTCGCCTCCGACTACCCGCACTGGGACTTCGACGATCCCTTCCGCGCCTTCCCGGCGGGGCTGCCGCAGGAGCGCTACAAGCAGATTCTCGCGGGCAACGGACGGGCGGTTTATCGGCTGGGCTGAGGGTGTCATCCCGGTGCTTGCCTGCACCGGCGAAGGCCGGTGTCACCGGGATCCATCGTGCCGCACGCTCCGCAGTTCGTTGATAGTTGGATACCGGGGACAAACCCCGGTATGACACTCATGCCACGTCACGTCGTAGCCAGGGCCGCTGAGATCCCGCCGGGGTCGCGCAAGCTCGTGCAGATCGGCGAGCGCGCCATTGTCATCCTCAACGTCAAGGGCGAGCTGTTCGCCCTCTCCGACAAATGCCCGCACCGGGGCGGCTCACTTTCGCGCGGCAAGCTGACCGGCGCGGTCACCTCCACCGGCCCCGGCGCCTACGACTACTCGCGCCCCGGCGAGATCCTGCGCTGCCCCTGGCACGGCTGGGAGTTCGACGTGCGCACCGGCCGCTCCTGGTGCGACCCCAAGCGCCTGCGCCTCGTCAACTACACCGTCTCCGTCGAGCCCGGCGCCCGGCTGGTCGAGGGCCCCTACGTGGCCGAGACGTTCCCCGTGGCGGTGGAGGACGACTACGTGGTGGTGGAGACGAAGTGATGCGATGCGTCAACGGCAGTCAGTAGGTGCTGCCCAGGAGAGGACTCGAAGCTCCACGCCGGTGAAGGCGCTAGTACCTGAAACTAGTGCGTCTACCAATTCCGCCACCTGGGCAATCAAGGGGTTAGGGTCTGTCTCGATCGTCTCTCCCTGGTCTTGTAAGCCGTTTGTAAGCCGATGGCTTCATGTAAGCCGGGGGTCATGTAGCGCGGGGAGGTGCCGGCTGACAAGCAGCTACGTGGGACTTGGTCGCCCTGGGTGTCGAGTGGTACGGCCTGGCGCCGGGTCGCAGTGTCACCAAGGCTGGCAACAAAGCCGGGGGGCGAAGGCGGTGCGCGTATGGCCTACGTGCCACGCTTGGCGGCGAGGAGGAACTGCAAGAGCGCGTCGATAGGATAGGGACCCTGACGGCACGCACGTGCTGCGCCACACCGCCGCCACTTGGCTCATGCAGGTGGCGTGGATGTGTTCGAGGCAGCAGGATATTTGCGGATGACCGTGGCGCCCCGAGACCACGTTCGCGGAGCTTGTCGCCGAGATGGTGGAGGGCGACCTCAAGGCCGTCGATGAGGAGACGTGGCGCAACGATCGCTCGGCCGGGTGAGTCGAGCGGCGATACAGGGTCCTAAGCGAATGGAGAGGAAGCCGGAGGCCCGATCAGGCTCGCCCTACGCGCTCGAGGGCAAGCGTGTGTGGGTGGCGGGGCATCGCGGCATGGTCGGCGCGGCGCTGGTGCGCCCGTCAGGATCTCGCAACTCTCTTTGCCGAGCGCGACGAACTTGCCGGTGGGCCCCAGTCAGCGCGGAGTGTATTTGCCTCGTCATCCTTCGGCACGATGACGGTGCCGTCGGCCCATTGGAAATGACGCGCACATGATCGCTCGAAATACCCAAGCCTGCCACGCGGGCAGCCATGCGCTCACCCTGCACGACGTTCATGTACGGCGCGACAATCAAGGTGAGAGACGCGTTCTCACCCAGATTGTCGCGCTATAAATTCATGCTCGCGGCGCGCAACGATCGATTGCGAAGCCATCGCATCAGAGCATAGGGAAGCCGCGCGGCGTGACCGCCGACCCTCGGCGGCTTCTGGGAAGACTTCCTGCAGCCAGTTGACCAGCCGGGCGCCCCTCAGCCAGCACATGGCAGCAGCGACGACCGACAGCATCGGCGGGTCGGTCTTGGCGATCACGACATCGCCCGATCTTGCCAGGCGCCATAGTTGCCAGGCTACCGCCAGATAGAAACTTGCATAGTCGAGCGCCCGTCCAAACAGGTTGTCGCGGCCGAAGCGCGAGGTCCAAACCCGGTAGACGGTCACCCCGTTGACCGTTTGTCTTGGCGCCAGCGTGTCTGCAGGCGCATCGTAGCGCTGCCGGCTGGTGATCACCGCAACATCGCCGCCCCGCTCTGCGAGCGCAAAAGCCAAATCGGAGAGCATCTGGCTCGTCGCCGAGTGGTCGGGGTGAAAGAACCTATTCACGAAGATCAGCTTCACAAAGCTTTCCAATCAAAGGAGGGGCACAACCGGACGATCGTCCAGCACTACCCACAAGCCTGCCAGGATCAGCCGTACGCTTGGCAAATGGGTTCAGAGAATCGCTCGCTTAGTTAGATCGCCCGGAACTCAGAGACGAGACCGGTCGCGCGCCAAGAGTTCCCGCTATCTGTCGACATGAGGCAATCGTGCCCCGCATTGGAGAGGTCTTGCTCCGGCCCCTCGGGTGAGGTATGTATGTGACGTATCTACTTCTTACGGAGCGCGCGATGGCAAAGGCGAAGCTATTCACGACCGGAGGCAGTCAGGCGGTCCGCCTGCCCGCCGAGTTCCGGTTTGAGGGTGACGAAGTCGATATCCGGCGCGATCCTGTGACGGGCGATGTGCTGCTTTCGAAGCCCATGCCATCATGGG
>ORMF011324408.1_pt1 | contig 10119 bp, 8 predicted proteins | sample 1779871 | NCBI WGS metagenome assembly ORMF01 (sample SAMEA104232316, study PRJEB22302) | groundwater metagenome | biome: forest; feature: aquifer; material: groundwater | place: USA | collected 2011-08-07 | depth 5.4 m | reverse complement strand
TCTTTGCCGGCGGCAAGCGCTTGCGCCCCGTCCTCGTCATCGCCGGCGCCGAGGCGGTCGGCGGCAGGCCGGACGACGTCATGCCGACGGCCTGCGCCGTGGAAATGATCCACACGTACTCGCTGATCCACGACGATTTACCTGCCATGGACAACGACGACTTCCGCCGCGGCGCGCCGACCAACCACAAGGTCTTCGGCGAGGCCCTCGCGATCCTGGCGGGGGACGCGCTGCTGACCTTGGCGTTCCGCCTCCTGGCCGATAACGTGCCGGCCACATCGAACGGCCCGCGGCTCCGTGACGTCCTCGTCGAGATCGCCGACGCCGCGGGAAGCCCCGGCATGGTCGGCGGACAGGTGGCCGACATCGAGTGCGAGGGCAAGCCGGCCGACGCGGAGATCGTGGACTACATCCACACCCACAAGACGGCCGCCCTGATCCGCGCCTCGATCCGCGTCGGCGCCATCCTCTCCGGCGCGACGCCGGCCCAGCTCGTCGCCCTTGGCGTCGCGGGCGACGCTCTCGGGCTGGCCTTCCAGATCATGGACGACATCCTCGACGTCACCGCGACGACGGAAGAGCTCGGCAAGACGGCCGGCAAGGACGAGGCGCAGCAGAAAGCGACGTACCCGGCCATCCACGGCATCGAGGCCTCCCGCCGCCGGGCGCAGGCCCTCGTCGCCGAGGCGCACGCGGCCCTCGATCTCTTCGGCCCGCGGGCTGCCCGGCTCCGGGAGCTCGGGACCTTCATGATCGAGCGGCGGGCATGATCGAGCGGCGCGCATGATCGAGCGGAAGGCCTGAGCGTGTCCGAGATCCGCACCGTCCACGCCCGCGAGATCCTCGACTCGCGCGGCAACCCCACGGTCGAGGTCGAAGTCTGGCTCGACTCCGGCGCCTTCGGCCGCGCCATGGTGCCCTCCGGCGCCTCGACGGGCACGCGCGAGGCGGTCGAGCTGCGCGACGACGACGATACCCGCTACGGCGGCAAGGGTGTGCGCCAGGCGGTGCGCAACGTGACGGAGACGATCGCCCCCGAGGTCGAAGGCCTCGAGGCGACGGAGCAGGCCGCGCTGGACCGCGCGCTGCTCGAGCTCGACGGCACGCCGAACAAGTCGGGCCTCGGCGCCAACGCGCTCCTCGGCGTGTCGCTGGCCGTCGCGCGCGCCGGCGCCGACGAGTGCGGCCTGCCGCTCTACCAGTACCTGGGGGGGCCCGGCGCCCGGATCATGCCGGTGCCCATGATGAACGTGCTCAACGGCGGCGCGCACGCCGACAACGGCCTGGACATCCAGGAGTTCATGATCGTGCCCGCGGGGGCGGGCTCCTTCGGCGAGGCCCTCCGCGTCGGCGTCGAGGTCTTCCACGCGCTGAAGAAGCTGCTCAAGGACAAGGGCCTCTCGACGGGCGTGGGCGACGAGGGCGGCTTTGCCCCGAGCCTGCCCGGCAACGAGGCGGCGCTCGACTTCGTGCTGCGCGCCATCGAGCGCGCCGGCTACCGGCCCGGGGAGGACGTCTTCCTCGCCCTCGACGCGGCGGCGAGCGAGTTCGGCAAGCACGGGCGCTACCGCCTGCGCGCCGACCGTGCCGACAAGTCCCGCGAGGAGATGATCGCGTTTTACGAGCAGCTCCTCTCGCGTTACCCGATTTGCTCGATCGAGGACGGCCTGGGCGAGGACGACTGGGAGGGGTGGCGGGCGCTGACCCAGCGGCTGGGCTCGCGTATCCAGATCGTGGGCGACGACATCTTCGTCACCAGCCCGGCCATCCTCCAGGAGGGTATCCGCAAGGGGGTCGCGAACGCGATCCTGGTCAAGCTGAACCAGATCGGGACGCTGACCGAGACGCTCGAGACGATCGAGCTGGCCAAGCGCGCCGGCTACGGCACGATCATCTCGCACCGCTCGGGCGAGACCGAGGACACCTTCGTCGCGGACCTGGCCGTCGCCGTCAATGCAGGCCAGATCAAGACCGGCTCGCTCTCCCGCGGCGAGCGCACCGCGAAATACAACCAGCTCCTGCGCATCGAGGAGGAGCTGGGCCCGTCCGCCGTCTGGCCCGGACGGGCGGCCTTCGGGAGCCGGGCGCGGTGAGCGTGCGCTCGCTCCGTCTCCTCCGCACGGCGGTGCTGGCGGTGCTGGCCGTCTCGTTCGCCGCCTACGGCGGGCAGAGCCTGACGCGCGTCTGGACGCTCAAGAAGGACGTCGAGAACCTCGAGCGCGAGGTGGGCGCACTCCGAGCCGAGACCGCGCGGCTGACGGCCGACGTGGACCGCCTCCGGACCGATCCCGACTACATCGAGCAGATCGCCCGCGACAAGCTCGGGCTGGTCAAGCCCGGCGACCGGGTGCTCAAGCTGCCGCCGGCCTCCGGAAGTCGCTAGACCACCGGGGCCCCATGGACGCGCTCCTGCCGATCCTGTTCGTCGCCGCCCTCGTCTTGAACATCCGCGCGTCCTTCAAGCTGGGCCTCGACTGGCGCGGCATGCTGACGACGGTGCGCTTCGTCCGTGATGCGTATGCGCGCCGCTCAGCGCTGCCGACCGAGGAGGCAATCGAGCACGAGGCCCAGGCGCCCGTCTTCCTCCACCTCGTTCCCGCCTACCAGGAGCCCGACATCGCGGGCACGGTGAAGGCCCTGTGCGCCTCGCGGTACCCGCACCCGGGTCTCCATGTCGTCGTCGTGACCAAGGAGGAGGAAGAGCGCGCGCCGCACCCGGCCATGGGCGTGAGCACCGGGGAGCTCGTGCGCCGGCTCCGCGAGGCCCTGCCGCCCTATCAGCAGAAGCGTCTCGCGCATCTCGTCATGCCGGGGCCCGGGCGCAAGGCGCAGCAGCTCAACTGGGCGCTCCGCCCCGAGGCGCTTCGCGAGATCCTGGGCGAACAGTACGACCCGTCGCGCGTCTTCGTCGGCGTGAGCGACGCCGACTCGATCCCCGACCCCGACACGTATCGCTGGATCGCGGCGCGCGAGCTCGCACGGCAGGGGAGCCTCGCGTACCAGGGGATCACGCTGTCGCTCGCCAACTACGATCGGCTCGACATCCGCGGCAAGATCTGCGCGATCCAGCAGTCGTCCATCTTCATCCGCGTCTCGATCGCGCGCCTCATCAACGAGGTCAAGCGGGTGCGGCTGTTCGACGGCTTCCGCGCGCGCTTCCCGCGGCTCGGGCGCCTCGCGCGCCCCGCCTTCGAGCTGTGCTTCCGCCGCTCGCAGATCTGCCTCGGCCACAACCAGTTCGTGCGCCTGGACGTCATGGAGTCCCTGGGCGGCTTCCCGACCTCCGGCGCCACGGAGGATTCCACGCTCGGTTATGCGCTGGGCGCGCGTGGCATCCTGATCCAGGCGATGCCGATGGTCGAGCTGACGGATCTGCCCGAGACGCCCGACAAGATGGTCCGCCAGAACGCGCGCTGGTACCTGGGCGTGCTCGACGACATCCCGTTCCTGCGGCGCGTCTTCCGCGAGCGCCCGACAGCCTTCAACCTGGCCCAACTGGTCCGGCACGTCGGCAACAAGGTTGTCGAGTGGCCGATCGCTGCGCTCGTGTATCCGGCGACGGGCTACCTCGGCTGGTGGCTCGCCTACATGTACCGCGGCCGCCACCCGTGGCTCTTCTACCTGGCCACGGGCGCGCCCACGCTCTCGCTGATCCTGACCGTGTGGGTGGGCGGCATCGCCACCCAGAGCCTCGTCGAGGAGCTGCGCCCGTATCTGCCGCGCGAGGTGGACCTGCGCCGCAAGAGCCTCAAGGAGAAGTTCCTCGGGACCTTCCGCTGCCAGACCTACTGGCTCTTGGCCACGCGCGGCGCCTGGCGCGTGCTCTGGAGCCTCGCGCGCACGGGCCGCTACGAGCCCGGCAAGACCGACCGCATCACTAGACTCCCTCTCCCCGCTGGGGAGAGGGCAGGGTGAGGGGGCTCTGGTTGACACGTCGCCACCCGTCGGTTACATTGCAGTGGTCACCGCGGGGTGGAGCAGCCCGGTAGCTCGTTGGGCTCATAACCCAAAGGTCGCTGGTTCAAATCCAGCCCCCGCAACCATCGCAGGGACAAGGGGTTAGCGGTCAGCGCCGCTAGCCCCTTTTGGTTCACTGCACCCGTTTTGCACCCGCTGCGCCGCGTCAGCGGATCCTGCCCCCCGACCCGCCCCAGGCCCGAAGACGAGGCAGTCGAGCTTGCGCGCCTCCGCCTCGTGGAGCTCCGGCATGAGGTGCCCGTCGCGATCGGGGCCGGCGTGTTCCATCCGAACCCGGGATGGCAGTGCACGGACTGCCCGTTTCGGAGCCGGTGCTGGGCGTGGCACGAGACCGTCAGTGTCGAGGGAAGGTGATCGCGATGACACAGGTGATCCCGAGATCGGGAAGCCGGGAGGTGAACGGCTACGTGAAGGCTGTCGTGGCGCTCGAAGCGGTGCGTCGGAAGCGCGAGGAGCGGTACGAGCGCGTCGTGCGCCCGCTCGATCGGAAGCGGGAGAGCGACATAAGGGCCATTCTCAGACCGGGCCGGGGCCGGCGGCGGCGTGGCGGGCGCCGAGAGAGCCACGCGGACCGCAGCATCGATCCCCCAGCCAGTGATGGGGGCCACAGATGGGGCGCCCGCCGCCGGAGGGCGTTCGCGTTGACTATCCCTCCCTGCCGAGCTCGCCAGGGTCGTCGCCGACTTGGCGCGGCGAGCGGCCGTCTGGCCCCCGGAGCCCGCCGGACAATCGAGGGCGGTCGAGCGCGAGACCCATGGTGGGTCCTCGCGAGTGGCCCCCGTGCGCGGGGGGCGTCAGCCGCGGCCTGCCGCCGTCACACGATCGACGAACTCTCGCGTCGTCATCCCGGGCTTGATGCCCATCGCCGTCGCTGTCTGGTTGACGTGGGACAGCACACCCTCGTCGTAGACGGACCGGCCGTCGCCGATCCGCGCACTGTCGGCCGACACCGTCCCCGCGGCGATCCCACGGCGATCCAGCGCCGGGAGTCGGCTGATCGCGGCCCGATCCTTTCCGATGCCGGCGTCGGAGAAGACGGCGGCGACGACGTCCGGACCGATCGCCTTGTCCGGATTGCCCCCCAGCAGCGCGCCGTGAGAGGCGGTGATGACGATGCACCCGGCGTCGCCCGGCTCGATCAGCGAGGCGGAGTCCATGACGACGACCCGCTGCTGGCCCGGCATGTCGCGGATCACGAAGCGCGACTCCGCGTGCACTGGGACCGGCACGTCGGACGCGGGCGCCGCCAGCATCTTTCTCGCGCACTCAAGCACCGACTGTCCCGGCGCGCAGCCAACACGCGCGGCCCTCTCGTTCACGAAGCTCACGATCCCGTGCTCGCGCATGTCGGCGCCGTCCCCGATGCGGGCCGACATGTGGCTGGCCGTGGCCGCGGCGATGCGCAAGCCGTCCAGGTAGCGGAGCGAGGCGAGCCCCGCGCGGTCCTTGCCCACGCCCGCGTCGTTGAAGATGACGGCCCGTACGTGGCCCTTGGCCGCACAGTACCCGGCGTATTCGCCTCCGTGCGAGGCGGCGATGACGACCTGACCTCGGTGCGTCTCGTCGAGCTTCGTGATCGTGTCGACCGTCTTCACTTCCGGCTGTCCTGCCTCAATCATCGGAGCCTCCTGTGTAAGTTTCGACCCGCGACGCGAGCCGCCGCATCACGCGATCCGGTCGCCCTGCTTCACCTGCACCGCGCGGTTGTCCACGCCGGGCAGCATCTTCTTCGGGTCCCGCGTGACGACGACGTCGACGACCGTCGGCCTGCGGCGCTCGGCGAGCCCCGCGCGGAACGCGGGAGCGAGCGCGCTCGGCTCCTCGACCCGGATACCCTGACACCCGTACGCCCGCGCGATGTCCGCGTAGTCCAGCTCGCTCAACTCGCTCGACTGGAAGTGGCCGCCGAAGAGCGCCTGTTGGAGCGCCTTCACGTAGCCGGACGCGGCGTTGTTCACGACGACGAGCGTGAACGGCGTGCCGATCCGCTTCGCCGTCTCGAGCTCGCCGATCATCATGTTGAGCCCCGCATCGCCGGTCAGGCTGATCACCGGCCGATGCGGCGCCGCGAGCTGCGCACCCATCGCACCGGGCAGCCCGTAGCCGATCGACGCGAATCCGCGGTTCGGCACGAAACCGCGCCCGGCCCGCTTGGTGTCGTAGAGCAGTCCGGTCCAGTGGCCGGCGAAGCCGCCATCGGCCACCAGGATGCCATCGTCCGGCATCACGTTGTTCAGCTCGTGGCAGAGCCGCGCCATGTTGACCGGCACCTCGTCCGAGGTCAGGCGCGGCATCACGCCCTCGCGCCACTCCCGCATCTTGCCGGCGCACTCCCGTGCGAACTCCGCACGTACCTGCCTCGCCTGCGCCGCGGTGGACGACAGCTCGGCGTGCAGGTCGGCGATGCCGGCGGCCGCATCGCCCCACAGCGCGACGTCGGCCGTCGCACAGCGCCCGATCTCCTCGGCGACGATCTCGAGATGGATGAGCGGGATGTTCCTCGGCGGCAGCGTGTAGCGCTTCGTCGCGATCTCGCCCAGCTTGCAACCGACGACGAGCACGCAGTCCGCGCCGGCAAGCACGTCGTTCGCGATGCGATCGTAGCGGCCGAACACACCTAGCGACAGCGGATGCGTGCAGGCGATCGCGCCCTTTCCGGACATCGTGTGCGCGACAGGGATGCTGAACGTCTCCGCGAACGCGGTGAGCGTGTCGTACGCGCGCGAGAGATGGACACCGCCGCCCGCGAGGACGACGGGCCGCCGGGCCCCACGGAGCAGCGCTGCCGCGCGCGTGACGTCCGCCGCGTCGGGACGGATCCGGCGCGCCGGAATCGCCTTCGCGCTGTCGTCCGCACGCAGGTCCTCGACCGGGAAGTCGTGCTCGCCGTGCGCGACATCCTCCGGCACGTCCAGAACGACCGGGCCCGGGCGCCCGGACGTCGCGATCTCGTAGGCGCGGCGCACGAGCTCGGGCACACGGTGGATCCGCTCCACGCGGATCAGCGCCTTGACGGCGGGCGCCAGGATCTCTGTCTGCCGCGCCTCCTGCGTCATGTTCTTCCAGGAGTGGTCGCGGTTGCTGTTGCCCGTGATCGCGATGATCGGCACGCCGGCGTTCAGCGATTCCACCAAGCCGGTCACGAGGTTCGTCGCGCCCGGTCCGAGCGTGCCGTCGCAGATGCCGGGACGGCCCGTGATGCGCGCCCACGCGTCGGCCGCGAACGCCCCGCACCGCTCGTCGTTCACGAGCGTGTGCGTGAGCCCGACGTCCAGCATCGCGTGGTAGAACGGCAAGAGTTGGAAGCCGCCCATGCCGAACATCGGGCCGGCATCGTGCAGCTTCAGCATCTCGGCGAGGGCGCGGCCGCCGGTGAGCCTACGGGTGGCGTTCTTGGTCACGTCGTTCTCCCTCCTGACACTGGATGCTCCCACATGGGCCCAGACCCCCGGCGCTCGGAAGCGCCCAGGGAATCCAGGGGCGCTCCTCGATTCCCCACACGCCTCTACCCGACGCGGTTGCTCAGGCCGGCGTCGACGAGGAACACCGAGCCGTTCACATACCTCGACCCGTCCGATGCGAAGAAGAGCGCCGCGTGAGCCACGTCCCAGCCGGTGCCCATGGCTCCGGTCGGCGACAGCGCATCCCGCTCCCGCATGACCTTGTCGCGCTCGTCCTCCGGAAGGGACCCGGCGAGGGTCACGGCGACGAGCGGCGTGTTCATCAGCCCGGGAAGGACGGCGTTGCACCGGATGTTTTGCGACGCGTACTGCATCGCGATGTTGATCGTGAGCCCGTTCACCGCGGCCTTCGACGCGGCGTACGCGACTTCCGGGCGCAGCGCGCGGACGCCGGACAGCGACGAGACGTTGACGATCGAGCCGCCGCCGTTCGCCAGCATGACCGGGATGACGTGCTTGCACGTCAGAAACATGCTCTTGACGTTGACGGTCATGATCCGGTCCCACAGCTCTTCACTCGTCTCGACCGGTCCCCCGCGACCGCCGATGCCGACGTTGTTGTGCAGGACGTCGATGCGGCCGAACCGCGACACGCACGCCTGCACCATCTGCTCGACGGCTCGCGCGTCCGTCACGTCGGCCGTCCATGGGACGCACTCGAAGCCTTCGGCCCGGATGATCTCCGCGGTCTCGGCCGCAGCGTCCTTGTTCCGGTCGACGGCGAACACGCTGGCCCCTTCGCGCGCGTAGAGCACCGCACTCGCCTTGCCGTTGCCCCAGCCCGGGCCGATCGAGCCGGCGCCGGACACCAAGACGACTTTTCCGTTCACCAGTTGCGCCATGTGGTCCCTCCTCGAGGTCCTCGCGAATCGACCGGTGATCGCGGGATCATGCTCGCGCGAGCTTCAGCGCCGCCTCGACGATGTGGTCCACCGTCACGCGGACACGATCTTCGAGCGGTCTGGAGTAGGAGATCGGGGCGCGGGGAGATCCCAGCCGCTTCACCGGCGCCTTGAGCTGCCCGCCCATCTCCTCGGCCACCGTGGCGGCGACCTCCGCGCCGAAGCCGCACGTGAGCACCGCTTCCTGCACGACGATCAATCGCCCCGTCTTCGCGACCGAGGACAGCACCGCGGTCCTGTCCCAGGGCCACAGCGTTCGCAGGTCGACCACCTCGACCGACAGGCCGTGCTGTGCCAGCGGCTCCTCGGGCGGTCGGCGTCTGAGTAGGGAGATTATGTCACAGGGACGGGGCCCACGAGGGGGCGAACGCCGCGGGAGCGTGTCCGTGTTGTATGCTCCCGCGCCGACGGGCGATCTGCTACCGGGTTTCTACCGGAGAACTGCCTCCAACGCCCTACAGCCGGAGCCAAGGTCGATGGCGCCAACCGCCCGTGTTTTCTGCGCCGCGCTGTAGCGCGTTGGAGGGCGTGCAGGCCGGCTATCGGCTCATAACCCAAAGGTCGCTGGTTCAAATCCAGCCCCCGCAACCAAAAGATCCGAGGGGTTAGCAGCGAGTCGGCCTGCTAACCCCTTTACTTTACCCAGACTTTACCCAGGAATCGGGTCGCGGGCTGCCGAGGCCGGTGGCCCACCCGCCGCGCCCGTCGTCGCGCGCAGCGCGGAACTTCCTCAACTCGCCGCGGCGCGGACGGGGCGCGTCGACGCCTCTCGACTCGACCGGCGCGCTACACTCAGTTCCTTATGGTTGATCAAGCTCTTCCGCCCTGGGGCGGCGACCCGCTCTCGACCTTTCTCTCGAACGCGCAGTGGAACGAGCGCGCCTTCGCCGTGAACGTGCCTGACCTCTATGCCTTGCTCCAACGCGTGCACGGCGCCTGCGAGCACGTGGCCGCCATCACCGAGAAGGAGAGCAACGGGCATCTGCTTCCGACGCGGTTCCTGATGGCGCGAGCCCACGCGGCCTGGCTCGCTGCGGTGCGGCTGGGGATGAGCGGCCAGGTCGTCGAGACCTACCCCCTCGTCCGCATGGTCGTCGAGAACTCGTGGTACGCCCTCCACGTGGCGAAGGACTCGGCCCCGCCGGCGCGCGCGGAGGTGTGGCTGCGGCGCAGCGACGATGACGCCGCGGAGCGCCGCTGCGCGACTGAGTTCAGCATCAGGAACGTGCGCGAGACGCACGCCGCGCTGGATCCCGCAAACGAGCGCGCCCTACACGAGGTGTACAGGCGGACGATCGCCTTCGGCGGCCACCCCAACGAGCGCGGCGTCCTCTCGGCCACGACCCAGACGGACACGGGCGAGGCCCACACGTACGCGGTGGCCCAGCTGACGGATCGCCCCCTCCTCATCACGGCGGCGCTCAAGGCCACGGTCGAGGCGGCCGTCGGGGCGCTGAGGACGTTCCGGCTGGTGTTCCCGGAGGCTTCGAGATCATGGGGCTGGACCGCGATGTCGAGAAGCTCGTCCACGAGCACAACGCGGTTTTCGTGCCGGCGAAGGCGTGACGCAGCCGGCGTCCTCGCGGCAGGTCTTCTACAAGTACACGAAGGCGAGCGTCGCGAAGACCGTCCTTGCTACGCGCCGTCTTCGGTGGAGCTCGCCGCTCATGTTCAACGACCCGTTCGATGTCACGCAGGAGCTCCGGCTCAGCTTTGACGAGCACGGGCTGAACGCCGCCATGACGGAACGTGTGGCCGGGCGTATCGGGCAAGCCGCC
>ORMF012391554.1_pt1 | contig 10123 bp, 10 predicted proteins | sample 1779871 | NCBI WGS metagenome assembly ORMF01 (sample SAMEA104232316, study PRJEB22302) | groundwater metagenome | biome: forest; feature: aquifer; material: groundwater | place: USA | collected 2011-08-07 | depth 5.4 m | reverse complement strand
TTTGATGTTTGTTTTTTCGGTTATTTTGCACGCTCATCTCTCCCCTTCATACTTCATCGGATCACTCAGCACCCCGAACGGCTGAACCGTGAAGACAATCGTCCTGCGTCCGCGTGGGAGTACGCTTACTTCCGCCCTGCCGCCGTGGAAGTCGAGCGGCGAGAGTACCGCCGGGCGGATTTCCGCTTCGCCGTAGGCCGTACGTACCGCGATGTCGCGCGGGAGTTTGCTGCCGTCGACGATGTTACCGTCTCCGTCACGCAGCGTGAGGGTGATGGTCATCCATCCGCGGCCCGCGAAGGTCGGCGCGTGCTGAATGTCGATTGTGCGTACCTCGCCGGAATGCGGGGATGCGGGAGTGGTGACGACCGGTGCCGGTTGCACCACGGGTAACGCAGCGGAAGCGACGACTGTTTCACGGATGATGATGTCCGGAGCAGATGAATCCTTTGCTGCGGAAGCGAGGAGCGTCCCGCGGCGTGCGAGGCGCTGCTGCAGGCGGGCCTGACGCATGCCGAGCAGCTTGGTGCTCTCCGCCTGTGCGCGCTCGGCGACGGTGAGTGTGCGCTGTGACGACGCACTGCCCGTCTGGGCATCGGCAATCGTTTCTTTCACGGGAGCGTAGTTCGCCTGCACGTAGAGGAGCGGGCTGACGGTGGAGGCGTAGCCGCGGTCCTTCATGAAGCCGAGGTCGATTGCCTGTGCGAGACTGAGTCCCGCGGTGCGCGCCTCGGAGCCCGAGAACGGCCAGAAGGGATGCCAGGCGACCGGCGTTCCGTCCGCGAGTGAGTCGCGGTCGATCTGGAAGTGAAGGTGGTTGCCCGTGGCGTAGCCGGTCCTGCCGACGAGTCCGATCTGCTGACCTTTCTGGACGATGTCGCCCTCGGCGACGAACTGCGTATCAAGGTGGGCGTAGGCCGAGTGGAGGACCGTCGTCTTCTGCGGGTTACCCGGGTCAGGCATGTGGGGGTGACGGATGACGATGTATTTGCCGAAGCCGCCCTGATCATCCTTCACGTCCGTCACGATGCCGTTTGCCATCGAGCGGACGGGTGTTCCCTTGGGCGCACGGATGTCGACGCCGGGGTGGCTCCCTGTGCCGTCGCCTCCGGTTTTGTAGGACCCCATGAAACCAATTGCAAAATCCGCACTTCCCTCACGCTGAGCGGCGGCATCGTACGACGGAAGCGGAATCAGAACAGTTTTCGGAACCTGTCCGAACACCGCTTCCTCCGGCATTCCCCCGGCGATCTTTGTCCATGCTTCGTAATCCGGAACGAGGGCGATGGGTGTCACTGTTCCGGTATAACTGATGAGGCTATCATCGTACTTACCGAGGACGGACGCGAGCACCGCATACACCCCATGACTCCCGATCATATTGCCGGCAACGAAGGCAACGAGCGAGATGGCTGCTATCAGAAACGACGATTTCTCCCTGAGGTACGCAATCGTCTGCAGCTTGTGTTCCCGTTTATGATGAAGAGGCTTTCCGTGGAAACCCTGAGAGCGGGACGACGTGAGTTTGGTGAGGTTCATAGGGGTGTGTTTTGTCTTATGCATATAATATCATTTTTTGCCAAAAAGGTCAATGAATGATGTAATATCTATGAGGCTTTCCAATGCAGAGAAAACAGCCTTTTGCGGCCATTCTCTTGCTGCGACGCTGTACCAGTTCCCTTTGACAATCCTCTGCGCCGGACCTCTGGGGGCGGGCAAAACGACCTTCATTCAGGGGCTGGCGAAGGGGCTGGGAATTGAGGGTCCCGTTACGAGCCCCACCTTCGCTCTTGAGCAGCGCTACGGGGCAGCGGACGGGACGCCTTTCACCCACATCGATCTCTATCGTCTCTCAGAGCGCGATGCCGTTTCGCAGATCCATGCAGGCGATGATCACGCGGGCATCCGGTGCATCGAGTGGGGCGATCGTGTACCTGCGGGAACGATCACGGAGCCCTGCATCACGGTTGCGTTTCACGAAGAAGGAGCGGGACGCACGGTGCACATTTCTTTCGATCCCCTCCCCCTTCCGGATTCTCAGCAGATCACACAATGGCGGAAGGAGGCCGCGTTGCAACCCCACATCATCGCGCACTGCGAAGCTGTTGCCGCAGCGGCGGCGAAGCTCGGTCAGGCCTGTATCGACGCGGGAAAGCCCTGCCGCCTGACGCTCTTACAGAGAGCCGGAGAGCTGCACGATCTCTTCCGTTTCATTGATTTTCACACAGCCTCGGGTCCGCCGATGGTGCAGGAGAGTCCGCAGGAGCGCAGCGTATGGGACGCATGGAAGAAGCGCTTTGCGGGGTTGCGGCACGAAGCCGCATGTGCGCAGTTCCTTCATGAGCAGGGTTTCGATGCCCTCGCGGACGTTGTCTCCGTCCATGGTCTGCACCTTCCCTCACCCGAGCGCAGAACGACCGAACAGAAAATTCTCTTCTACGCCGACAAGCGTGTGCGGGGGGACGAAATGGTAACACTCGAAGAACGCTTCCACGACTTCCGCGCGCGCTACACAAACGGAAACCGGACACCGGAAAATGATCAGTGGTTTGCCGAGGCGAAGAGGGTGGAGGAGGAATTGTTTCCGGAGGGAGTGCCTGTTTGTTAGCTGGTTACTGGTTAGCTGGTTTTTGGATTCTCTCCATCGAAAATATCCAGCAACCAGCAACAAGCAAACCAGCAACCTCATTAAATGGTCCACGGCACCATCTCCGATCCCAGAATCCACAGGAACCGCGATGTGTCGATCGACAGAACCACCGGAGCCAGAATCATCAGAACCGTCATGAGCGCCAGACTCAGGACGCAGACGTACTCGACGGCGGTCCACGGCTTTCCGAGGTACGTCGGCACGCGGTTCAGGTAGCGATGGATATTGCTCAGGATTGCGAGGAAATCGTAGAAGATTTTGACTCTGGGAATCAGCATTCCCAGCGCCCGCACGACGGTCACTTCGCTGCGGTAGAGGCCGCTGAGGCCCGCAATGAGCGGCAGTGAATGGTGCAGGTAGACCGCGAAGAGAATGCCGAGCATCAGGAGCGTGATGTCGACGAGACTTTCGCGGACCATCGCCTTCACGGTCTTTCTCCACGAGTAATGGTGGAACTCACGATACTTCACGCTGTCGAGCGTCATGTGTGCCGCGATGAGGACCGCAAAGGCGCCCAGATGCAGCATCGAGGCGATGAGGATTGTGAGGACCAGATAACCTGCGTGAAACGCGGGCATCTGATCGTGTCTGAGTGCGAAGGTTTTGAGGGTGTTCATGTGTGTTTTCGGTACTTGTATATTATATAATAATAATGATAAATATGCAACTATTAAGAAACACACAAAAGCAATATTCCTCCTATAAATTCAGGTCAGGCATTCCTGCCTGACGAGATGCGCGTTGCGAGAACATTCTGCGATGTCATTGCTTGCCAAGCGTGAACGCATGGCCTGGGTTCAAAAAAAGAACGCATGGCCGGATCTAAAAGGAAGAGGTTAGCGTACCTCAAACAAAAACCTCCCCTCCCTGCTCTGCACCTGCCCGTTCATCACCGGAAATGTATCAACCCAGAGGACGTAGGTACCCGCGACGGGGAACGTGTTTGGAATCGAAACACGCTGCTGATCTTTCTCCGTGAGCAGGTGTCCGTGGCGGAAGTAGTCCAGATTGTTTCCGGTGATTGCGTAGTTCGCGCCTTCCGGCGGGAGCAGCGACACCGGTTTATCATTCGCATCATGTACCGAGACGGTGAATGGAACTTTTTCACCCGCACGGATGACCGCCGGACCGATGACAACCGTCGCATCCCCCACTGTTGCCCGCTGAGAGTGTTCGAGTGAATCTTGTGTCGATACGGATGTCCCCCCGACGGTGAACGCAGCGTTCGCAATGATATCCGCTTGTTCGTCGTGGTGATCAAGAACGCGGACGTCGCCCAGTTCCCCCCAGATCTTGTAGCGGCCCGAACGTGTGAAGGTGTGGGTCACTTCAAAGACGCCATTGGCAACAGGCTGCGGACTGTTGGTGTGTGTGATGTCCTGCAGATCTTCACTTGCGATAACAATGTGCAGCATCCGGTAGTCTGCGTAGACGTCGCGCAGCGCCCCGCCCGAAAAGACAGAGACGCGAAGCGGCAATGAATCTCCTGCATTGATTGTTGCAGGCATCTCGACCTGAATGCTGTACTGCGAATGCTGAACGGCGGGGGTGAGGGTGACCGTCCGCGTGCATCCTGCGAGAAGAAGTAGTGCAGCCGGAGCGATCCAGAGTTTGTACATCACGAACCAGTGTATGCGTTCCGCTCACACGACGAAAGGGCTGCGCGGGAGAGATGAATCTCCCATGCAGCCCTGACGGTTCTTCGGGGTGGCGGTTTCATTTTTTCGAGTCAACAGGTTGCTGCTTTGCAGCTACAACCGCTTTCTCAAAAAACGCTCTGACAACGTCCTGCTGGTGCTCATCGAGAGACTAACGCTGACTCCCCCAATTCCAATACCAGAGAGTGCAGCGAGCGACGATCGTGTAGTCCGCGATCCACAACTTACAAACACCGTCGCGCCCTTTCACTTTCACAGTGATCGTGCGCTGGCGCTTGCTTCTGTGGATCTTGAGCTTCGCAGCGTCCGTTTTCAGTGTTGCTTCAACCGTTCCCTTGCCGTTACCAGATCGTGTCACCTCGAATTCCTTTTCCATCTCGGCGAGGGCGTCTTGGATCGTGATTTTCGGTTTCTTCACGAAGTACCCGATGCCGACGATGACACCAATCGCTAGAACAACGACCAGCGAGATCAAAAGCGCGATCATGTTTCCTCTCCTGAAGGTGAAGCGGTTCTGTTCCGAAACCGCCGATGATGCCAAAAAACCTAAAAATATTATAAGTATATCGTGATTTTAGTCAATTAGACCCTACATTTCCCCAGTGCAGCCTTCCACGGCTGCGATGGGGTGCCCCGCGCCCGCGGAGGGGCGCACTGGGTTATTTTGGGGCAGGCGTCTTTCTCAATATCTCCCTCGTCCTCTCCAGCCTCTTCTTCACCTCTTCCTCAAACCCATGCTCGCTCGGGTCATACATCACCCGCGGTTCTATTCCGATCGGAAAATAATTTTCGCTGACGACTCCCCTCGCATCATCGTGGGCATATTGGTAGCCCTTCCCGTACCCCTGATCCGCCATGCCTTTGATCGGCGCATTGCGCAGATGGAACGGCACTTCAACCGTTGCTGCTTCCCCGAGCGTGCGCTTCGTCTCCCCCATCGCGCGCTTCACGGCGTTACTCTTCGGGGCAATCGCAAGGTAAATGCAGGCGTGCGCGAGGAAAAATTCTCCTTCGGGGAGTCCGACGAATTCAAACGCACGCCACGCGTCCATCACGGTCGTGAGTGCGCGCGGGTCGGCCATGCCGATGTCCTCGCTCGCGAAGATTGCCATCCGGCGAAAGAGGAAACGTGGTTCCTCGCCGCAATCGATCATGTGGAAGAGCCAGAGGAGTGCTGCGTCCACGTCACTCCCCCGCATTGTTTTGATGAACGCGGAGATGACGTTGTAGTGGTCTTCCCCTCCCTGATCGTACCGCTTGCGCCTCTCCTTAAAGAGCCGGTCGACGTCTTCGATTTTCACTTTCCCGCCTGCGGTGAGCAGCGTCATCTCCAGAAGATTGAGCGCAATCCGCGCGTCCCCGTTCGATTTCATTGCAATCGCGTGCACCGCTTCTTTCGCGACTTTCACTTTTCCGCCGAAGCCCGCTTCGCTTTCGAGCGCGTGCTGCAGAATTGCTTCCAGATCGTCCGGCGAGAGCGGTTCGAGGAGAAGCACATGCGAGCGCGACACGAGCGCTGGGTTCACTTCGAAGTACGGGTTCTCGGTCGTGGCGCCGATGAGAATCACCGTCCCGCTTTCGACGTATGGCAGCAGCGCGTCCTGCTGTGCTTTATTGAAGCGATGGATTTCATCGATGAAGAGAACCGTTCGTTGTTTAAACGCATCCTGCTTCTGCCTTGCTTCACTGCACGCTTCTTTCAGGTCTTTCACGCCGCTTAAGACCGCATTGAGCTGTACAAAATGCGCCTTGGTTGCCTCGGCAATAATATGCGCGAGTGTTGTCTTTCCGGTTCCGGGAGGCCCCGACAGAATCACCGACGTCAGCGTATCGTGCTCGATCGCCTTTCGCAGCGCCGAGCCCTCCCCCACAATCCGCTCCTGTCCGACGAAATCCTTCAGAGTTTTCGGGCGAAGCCGGTAGGCGAGAGGTTCCGCGTGCATGGGAATTGATCATAGCATTCTCTTGCACTCCCCGTCCGCTCTTCGTACTATAACGGCCCCGAGGCGATTTTCCCCCTTCCCTCCCTCTCATGCCCGATTGCCCGATGTGCGGTGACGAAATGACGGAGCGCTGTGACAGTTGCAGTCAAAAAGTCTGTCCACTCTGCGGCTGTCCGGCCTGCGATCAGAATGCGCTTACGGAACCGCCGGTGGATGATGATGAGAAGGATGCCTAGTTTTTTGCGTTTTCAAGCAGAAGCCCCCCGAGCTTGCGATAGAAGGGCGGGTAACTTTCTCCCGTTTCCATCGGGGAGAAGCCGGGTTTACCGTTGATCTCAAACACGAACCACTTACCGCTCTTGTCCCGCCCCATGTCGACGGTGTAGATACGCGGAAGGTATTTTGAAAAAACGCGATCGACCTCTGCGAGCGCTTGTAACGGCTCCGGAGGAATTTTTTCAGGTGGCACTTCTATTTCTTTCCCCCCCTGCGATACGTTCGCGGTGAACATGCCGGGGGGAGGTGTGCGGATGTAACAGAGTCCGACAGCACCATTGAGGCTGATGATGCGGAAATCATGCATTTCATCGACGATGTCGGGAATGCCACCGGACGTATCGACGAATTCCTGCACGATACACGGGTACATCGTGTTCTTTGCAGAAACCTCCTCCCGCGACCCGATGAGGACATTAAATCCGCCGAAGCCGCTTAAGGGCTTGAGTGTGACACGCTCGGTACGGAGTTCCTTCAGAGCATCCGCGAGTTTTCCTTTGTTCTCAACATGAATTGTTTTAGCCATCAGATGCGAAAAAAGTTCGTAGGTTTTCCACTTGTCGAGACAAATCTCTTCCATCTTCGGGTTATTCACCTGTCGCATCTCCGGCGTCTGCAGTTTCCGGCCTTTGTTCCAGACAAAATCAGCGTGCACAGGGCCTTCTTTCCGCATGAACCATGTGCCATCGAATACCCACGCATGTGAAAATTTATTGTCTCCCAGATAGGTCTCCGCCCCACGAACCACCATCAATTGTCCGCCCATTTCCTGTATGACCGTTGCCAGCTGCCGGTAGACCGTCCGATAGAGTTCAATCGAAAAGGGATAATCGTTTTCCCCCGGATCATCGAAGTAGACGGCGACAGTGCGCATGTTTCGCGCAGATTAGGCAGGTCGCAGAAAAAAAGAAAGGGCAAATTTTGTTGTTACGTATGGTTCTCCGATTCACGCTAGCGCTTCGTTTTTTCCGCAACGTAGGCCGCATACATCTTCATAAGCGCTTTTGTCTGTTCCCCGATCACTCCCTTTCCGACGGCATGTCCGTTGAGGGTAAGAATCGGCACGATCTCAATGAGACCATTCGTTATGAAAATTTCATCTGCCTCTTCCAGATCCTTCAGAGGGAAATCTTCTGTGACTGCTTTGATTCCATTTTCAGATGCAAAATCAAGAACACAGGCACGCGTCAGTCCCTCAAGAATCTGACTTTTCGGCGTCCGTAGAACTCCGTTTTTGACGATAAAGACGTTCGTCGATGTGCCTTCGCGGACCATATCGCCCTCTCCGAGAAAAATCATCTCGTAGACGCCCAGCTCCTCCGCACGCCGGTTTGCGACGAACATGCTGGTGAGGCCGATGGTTTTGATCTCGGGAAGAATTCTTTGCAGTCGCATGGTTGCTGCCTTCACGCCTTTGCGCAGTACGGGGTCATCCTCAATATGCGAACAAACAATCGTGAGTGTCGGTTTTTTGCTTCCATGAAAATCGAACCCGTGCACGCCACGCGTGACAGTCAGCCGCACGCGTGCATCTTTCAGATGATTGCGCGTAACAATCTGCTCTGCCCAGGACAATATTTCATCTCCTGACCACGGGAGCGGAATATCGAGTACCTGTGATGAATGGAACAGGCGTTCCAGATGTAGCTTCGGTTCAAGCAGTATACCGTTGTATGACCGCATCGAATTATAGAAGCCATCGCCATACAAAAAACCATTGTCGCTCAGAGAAATGGCATTTTCCGTTTCATCGATGAAGCGTCCGTTGATGCAGAAAATCATAAGAGATGGTAAAAACTACGGCGTTCCGTACTGAAAGCATGGTACAACGCTTAGAAGAAGTCTCACAAGAGGGTAAACTGCTTCAGTCATGCATGAGAAAGTAGCGACCATCCGGCAGTATCAGGATACAGACAAAGAGGGACTTGTCCGTTGTATGCGACACCTGCAGGAGTATCTCGCGGGCATTGATCCGCTGCATCTCCACAGGGGAGGTGACGCGTTTGATGCGGAGGCCTACACGAACCGCATTCTGGAAAAGGTAGCGGCAGACGCAGGAATGGTCTATGTCGCCGTTGAAGGGCCGAGTGTCATCGGATGCGTCGCAGGTATTGTGTTGCCGCAGACGAAGGACGGTTCACTGTTGGAATTTCAGTCAAAGAAAGGCGAAGTTCTTGAGCTGTATCTCGATCCTGCATCGCGGGGGAAGGGCACAGGCAAAGCACTGATGACAGCTATGGAAAAGTATCTCGGCGGGAAAGGATGCAGTGGATGTTACGTCGGTGCCTTCTCGCCCAACGTCAGTGGTCAGGCCTTCTACAGAAAATGCGGGTATCAGGACAGAGTGACGAGTTTCCTGAAGGTATTCGATAAAAAATGAAGACCAACGGCCTTCTGCCCTTAGAGACGCTCAAAAACTCCTGCGTAAACTGACCAGACTATGTATTTTCGCGAGTGCACTGTCGTGGCCCACCGGAGATTCTTTTCACGAAGCAGACGGAAACCGTGGCGTGCCATCAATTCGGCCAGCGCTGCCTCCGGTTTGCCCTTTACTGTTCCGTAAGCCCCTGATCCAAGCCAGTTCTTTTTCGGCGTATCCTTTTCCAGCCATTCAAAGGGCGTGCTGACAAACACGCGCGATCCTGTGTGCGTCAGTCGGGCGAGTGTCTGAATAAAATGCTCAGGGTCTTCGGTGCAATCAATAACCGCTGAACAGCAGATCACGTCAAATGCCCCCTCCCTGAAGGGCAACGTGCGGTCGTCGGCAACCAAAAATTCCACATTCTCCGGAGCGTCAAAGGGCACCGAAATACGGACTCCCTCCGAACCGGGATAGGACGCCTTACTCTGACCTACGTACACACTGATATTCTTTGTTTTCAGAATCTCATTTGCTGTCTGAATCTGAAGGAGTGACGGGTCAACACCGACAACAACAGAAGCGCTGCGCGCGAGCGCAACGCTGCACCGACCGACGGAGCAGCCAAGATCGAGAGCGCTGAATGGTTTTGGGCAATCCTCTAACAGCAGAGCGACGGCATCTTCATAATAGTTCTCGTGCAGAGGCAGGCTGTAGAAATCCGTATGATCCTCCTTCTTCGCATTCGCATTCTTCTCAACAGACGGGGTGATGAGGTCCCGGTAATGCGATTCGACGTAGCAGTTCACAAACTGCGAATCCTCAAAGAGGCCGTCCTTTTTCTGCGAAAACATCGCAATTCCATTGAGTATCGCAAACGCATGGTTAGAGCTGCAGCAGAATTGGTTTTTCTGAATAGTAAGTTTTACCTTTGCTTTACCGTCCGTTGCGCATACCGGACATTCTAAAAGCGGGAGACACTCAGCAATCATAAGGAGATTGTAACAGTAAAATGTTCCGCGCTCACGATATCTTCACAACAAGGCTCAGGAATATATACAGAGAAGGATGTGGCTTGTCGTGAGGAGCATCCGTTAAGGATGCGACGAATGGTCGGGACGGCGGGACTCGAACTCGCGACCTCCTGCTCCCTAAGCAGGCGCTCTAGCCAACTGAGCTACGTCCCGATGGTGCGAAAGAATAGGGTAATTCGAACATGAGCGCAGGCGGTTATTTG
>ORMF010988267.1_pt1 | contig 10123 bp, 9 predicted proteins | sample 1779871 | NCBI WGS metagenome assembly ORMF01 (sample SAMEA104232316, study PRJEB22302) | groundwater metagenome | biome: forest; feature: aquifer; material: groundwater | place: USA | collected 2011-08-07 | depth 5.4 m | reverse complement strand
CGGTATTTTCCAGCAGGATGCGCAGGCTGCCCAGCTTCACGTTGCGCGCCGCCTGACGCAGCGATTGCGCCACCGCCCCTGCGGCCTCGCGCGCATCTCCGCCCCGGCTCGCCCCGGGATGCACCACCAGGTAATCGGCGCCCAGCGCCACCGCGCGAACCAGCTCATCGTGAAACGCCTGGATCGAGCGGACGCGCAGGACGCGATCGGGCGACGCCAGGTTAATCAAGTAGTTTGCGTGAACCACCAGCGGCCCAAGCTGCAGCTCCTCCCGCTTCGCACGAAAGCGCGCCATCGCCACCGCGGAGAACTTCTCGCGGCCGGGGCCTGCCGTGGAATCCGCCGCAGAGCCGTGCGAATGCCACATGCGCGGGCTGGCGGAAAAAATCTGCAGCGCGTTCGCGCCCAGCCCGTGAGCAATTTCCAGCGATTGCACGATGTCTCCGGCAATCGAAGTGTGGATGCCGATGCGCAGGCTGCCGTCCTGCCACGCCGGCGGGCCCGCGGGGACTTCCGGCTCCGGACGGTATTCGTCCTCCGCGTCGTAGTCCCGCTCTGCGAGATGCAATTTCTCGAGGATTTCGTCCATACCCTCAGTCCATGGTGTTTGTATGAAGCCGCTGCATAACCTTTCAGTTTAGCCGATGCCGCGGCATTCGGTAAACGATGATGTGCGGCGCTTTGGAGCGAGCCTTAGTGCAGCAAAGGACGACGCGCGCGACCCCTTGAAATAGCCACTCCTCTTGCCAAGTAGAGTATTTTTGGAATAGTTTGATGCTCCGCCGCGTCTGCACGCCGGAGGCGTGTCCGTGACCCGCAATCCGCCGTTTGCACTTTCCAAGTGGTACTTCGACTGTGTGGCGGAGGACGGTCGCGCATTCATCGGCTACCTGGCCGAGCTCCGCTGGAAGTCGCTCTCCATCCACTATCAAAGTTTGTTGCTGCATTCCAACGGCGAAGCCCCGCAAACGCCCTTCTCGCTGCGGAGTGCCCCGCCGCCGTCCGTTTCCGGGCCGGCGCTCCTCTGGAAATCTTCACCGCTCCGCGTCGAGGGATCGTGGGACGCGCTGGAGTCTCCCGTCCGCGCGACCATTCTGCAATCGGACGCCGGCACGATTGAATGGAATTGCCTGCAGCCGCGCGCTACCGCCAGCGTGCGCATCGGAAAAGCCGCCGCGATTTGTGGCCTCGGCTACGCCGAACACCTGCGCATGACCATACCGCCGTGGCGCCTGCCTCTCAAAGAACTCCGCTGGGGCAGATTTCTCAGCGCCACCGATTCGCTCGTGTGGATTGACTGGCGCGGCCCGTATTCCAAGCAAGTGGTCTTTCTCAACGGCGCCGAAGCGCAGGCCGAAAGCATCACCGAGCAGCAGCTCGTGCTCAAGGATCGCGCCGTTGTTCTGAATTTCGAAGAAAGTTTCATTCTGCGCGAAGGAACTCTGGCGAAAACCGCCCTCTCGAAAATCCCCAACCTACAGAAGTTGTTTCCCCAGTCCGTCCTGGGCATCCGCGAATGCAAATGGAAAAGCCGTGCCGTGCTGCGTCGCGGTGGCATGCCGGACGCACGCGGCTGGGCCATTCACGAGGTTGTCCAATGGCCGTGAGCCCGCCATCCTCCGTCAGCAAAATTCTCTACGGAAGCTTTTTTGTTTTGGCACTACCGGCACTGCTTGTCCTATGGGCCAACGCGACCGAGCCGGCCGTGCAAGTGCCGCTGCGTGCTTCCCTTCCTTTCGGGATAGCGCTCGGCGCGGCGGGCGCACTTCTCGTCGTCCTTGGAATGGCCGCGCTGTGGACTCACGGCAAAGGCCTGCCCATGAATCTGGCTCCGCCTCCGCGTTTCGTGACCCAAGGAGTCTTCCGCCTGCTGCCGCATCCGATTTACACCGGCTTCTGCGTGCTCTGCGTGGGCGCATCCATCGCTGCCGGATCGGCAAGCGGCTTGTGGTTGGTCTCCCCGCTGGTGGCGCTGGGCTGCGCGGCGCTGGTACTCGGTTACGAACGCCACGACCTGCGACAGCGCTTTGGCGACGCCCTGGTGAATCCGCACGCCATTCTGCCGCCGGACGACGACCGCCCTCCCTCGAAACTCGAGCGATTCCGCTGCTATCTCTGCATCCTTTTCCCCTGGGTCTTTTTGTACGAAGCCGTCGTATCCGCCGGCGTGCCCCACCATGCCGTTTCCGCGTTTCTGCCTTTCGAGATTCATCTTCCGGTCTGGGAATGGACCGAGTTTTTCTACGCAAGCTGTTACGTGGTGACCGCGCTCGCGCCTCTCGTAGCCGCCAGCGCGCGCGACTTGCGACGCTTTGCCGTGCGCGGGCTGCTGGCCATGGCCGTCGTATTTCCGCTGTTTCTGGTGATTCCGCTGGTCGCAGTTCCCCGCGCGTTCACACCACATAGCGCGCTTGGAGAACTGCTCGCCTGGGAGCGCGCGTTGGACATTCCGGGTGCCGCGTTTCCGTCATTTCACGTCATTTGGGCGCTGCTGGCCGCCGAAGCGTTTGCCGGACGCATGCCCGCGCTGCGCTGGGTGTGGCGGGGGTGGGCATGGCTGGTGGCGGCAAGTTGCGTCACCACCGGCATGCACGCCATCGTGGATGTACTCGGCGGCTTTCTGGTTATCGTACTCGTCGCGCACGCCACCGGCGTGTGGTCCCGCATTCGCGACTGGTCCGAACGCATCTGCAATTCGTGGCGCGACTGGCGCCTCGGCCCGTTGCGCGTGATCAATCACGGTGTCTACGCCGGCCTGGCCGGATTTGTCGGCGTGCTCATCACGCAGACGCTGGCAGGCCCGGAAAGCGCGGCGGCCATTTTCTTGTCGGTGGTTGCAGGGCTGGTCGGTGCCGGGTTTTGGGCGCAGTCCATCGAGGGTTCGCCTGTACTGCTCCGTCCCTTCGGCTATTACGGCGGGCTGCTGGGAACGATTCTGGGCGCGCTGGCCGCGCCACTCACTGGAAGTTGCGCGTGGCTGTTGCTGGCCGCGTTCGGCGTGAGCGGGCCGTGGATTCAAGCGCTCGGCAGGTTGCGCTGTCTTGTGCAAGGCTGCTGCCACGGACGCCCCGCGCCTGAAACGGTCGGCATCCGCTACGTTCATCCGCAATCGCGCGTGACCCGACTCACGCAGTGGGCAGGAGTTCCCATTCACGCCACGCCGCTCTATTCCATCCTGTGGAACATCGTGACCGGCGTGGCTCTTGCGCGTCTGTGGACTTTGCACGCGCCTCTGCACCTCATCGCCGGGCTGTACCTGATTCTGAACGGCCTCGGCCGCTTCGTGGAGGAAGCCTATCGCGGCGAGCCGCAGACGCCGGTCATTGCTCGCCTCCGCGTGTATCAATGGATGTCAATCGCAAGCATCGTCGCCGGTGCGCTGCTGACGTCGTTGGGCCACGGTGCACCGGCCCCGGTTCCGCAGTTCAGCCTGATGTCGCTCTTCCCCGCATTTGCTTTTGGCGCGATGTGCTGGTTTGCGCTCGGCGTGGACTTCCCTCATGCCAATCGCCGTTTTGCCCGCCTGGTGTGATGGATTTATTCTGAAACAACCTGAATATTTCATTAACGCTGGTCGGTTCCGCAGTGTTACAATGCCTTTGCGATTGTTGCTCTTGTAAAACCTTAGGAATCGTTAGGGAGGCGCTGCAAGTCCACTCTTGCGGCGCTTTTTGTTTTGGCGGTTGGAGGTGCACGTTGAGCGACACCATCATCGTCCAGTACATGGGTTTTGAAGCTCAGGCTTCGGTCCGCATGTACAAGTTTCTCGTGCGGAAACCCGAGACCGAGCCGCGCGAATTCACCCTGGCCATTGCCAACGAGGCCTTCAACTCCCGCCGCGCGCGCTTCCAAGACGCGCCGGATATCTGCTCCCTGAAACTTCATCTCGAACTCGCCGCTTCCTCGAACCATCCCGTTGCGTCCCAGTTCCGCATCAGCGACACGGAGCTGGAGATTTACAGCACCGCCCACTGGAAAAAACCGCGCCACAATCCCTTTTCGCACAAGCCCAATCAGGACCGCTGAGCCCGCCGTCCCGCGTCCCGCAATTTGAACTCCCCTCGCGCTTTGGAGTAGACTGCCAAGTTTAGTCCTTGTCGTTTCGGACCTTCGGGGGAACCGGCAATGCTTATCGTGATGCAAGCGCACGCCACTGAGGAGCAGGTACGCGCTGTCTGCGACCGCATCGAATCGCTGGGGCTGAAGCCCCATCCGATTCCGGGCGCCACGCGGACCGCCATCGGCATCACCGGCAACAAAGGCGCCATCGACCTGGGGGTGCTGGAGTCCATGCCCGGCGTCGTCGAGTGCATCCCGGTCAGCAAACCCTACAAGCTGGTCAGCCGCGACGTGAAGGAAGAGGACACCGTCGTGCGCATCCCCACGCCTTTAGGCGAAGTGGCCTTCGGCGGCCAGTTTGTGGGCATGGTGGCGGGGCCCTGCGCCGTGGAAAGCCTGGAGCAGGCGCTGGCTATCGGCGAGCGCATTGCCTCCAGCGGAGCGAAACTCTTCCGCGGCGGCGCCTACAAGCCGCGCACCTCCCCCTATAGCTTTCAAGGCCTCGGCGAGCCGGGGCTCGAGGTGCTGGCAAAGGTCCGCGAACGCTTCGGGCTGGGCATCGTCACCGAAGCAGTGGACAACGAAAGCCTCGACCTGGTGGAGCAATATGCCGACGTCATCCAAATCGGCGCGCGCAACATGCAGAATTATTCCCTGCTGCGTCGCGCCGGCCGCGCGAAAAAGCCCGTGCTACTGAAGCGCGGCATGTCCGCGACCCTGGACGAGTTCCTGATGGCCGCGGAATACGTCATGGCCGAGGGCAATTACAACATCATCCTCTGCGAGCGCGGGATACGCACCTTCTCCGACTTCACGCGCAACACCCTGGACCTCGCCGTCATCCCCGCGGTGAAAAAGCGCAGCCACCTGCCCATCGTCGTGGACCCCAGCCACGGCACCGGCCGCCGCCACAAGGTGCTGCCGCTCTCGCGCGCGGGCATCGCCGCCGGCGCCGACGGGCTTATCGTCGAGGTGCACCACCAGCCGGACCGCGCCCTTTCCGACGGCATGCAGTCCATCCTTCCCGATGAGTTCGACCAACTGGTGGCCGAAGTCCGGCAGATTGCCGCCGTGCTCAAGCGGCAATTGAACTGAGCCCGCCACCAGCGCAAACACTCGCTCTCCACTAAGAATGTTCCGGCGACTCAATTCGCGCTTCGTCTTCCTGCTGGTGCTGCTTTTTGCCGGCGCAGCCCAGCAGATCGCCATGGAGCACCGCCCCTCGGTGCTGCGTCCCGGTCTGCGCATGTACGCCTATGTCACCAACTCCGCCGACGGCACGGTCTCGGTGGTTGACCTGGTCAGCCTCTCTTCGGTCGCCACCATTGCAGTGGGGCCCGCGCCCAGCGGCGTCCGCGCGCACCCCACCCGCGACGAAGTCTGGGGCGTCAGCACCGAAGGCGGCTACGCCTGGGTCATTGACGCGCATAGCGGCCAAGTAATGTCGCGCATCCCCGTCGGTGCGGCGCCGTTTGCCGTGGACTTTAGTCCCGATGGCAAGCGCGCCTACGTGGCCGCGTCGGGCAGCGGCACAGTGTCTGCGATTGACTGCGCGTCGCAAAAAGTAGTCGGCAGCGCGCGCACCGGCCGTCGCCCCTGGCTCGCGCGTGTTACCCCGGACGGCAAGCGCGTGCTCGTGCCCAACCGCGAAGATTCCACGGTCAGCATCCTGGACGCCGCCTCCCTTTCCGTCCTCGCCACCGTGCACGTTGCCGCGCACCCCGAAGGCGTTGAGGTTCTGCCGGACAGCACGAAAGCGTTTGTGTCCGCCGCGGGCAAGGGACAAGTCTCTGTTCTCGACTTGAAGCAGCCCGCGCTTCTCACTAATCTGCCGCTGGCCAGCGCGCCCGCCGACCTGGTGCTGAAGCCCGACGGCGGCGAGCTCTACGTGCCTTCGCCCGCCACGCACGGCCTGGTCATTCTGAACACCTGGGCGAACGAAGTGGCCGAGCACATTTTGGTGGGCGACGCGCCCTCGCGCGGCATCCTCACCGCTGACGCAAGATACCTCTACGTCACTGACGCCGCCGCCGGACGCGTGCTGCCCATCGAAATCACCTTCCGGCACGTGCTTCCTCCGATTGCCGTCGGCCGCCGCCCCGGCGTGGCTCGCTTCAGCCCGGGCGAGGACATGCTGCTGGTGGTCAACGAAGACTCCGACGACCTCGCCGTGATCCGCGTGCGCACGCAGAGCCTGCTGACCATGATTCCCGTCGGTCACCGCCCCCGCGACCTCGCCGTGAAAGTGTTTTGAACTACCCCCCCCCCCCCGTAAATGTTTTTTGAACCCCCCCCCCCCCCCCCCCCCTGTCTTTTGCCCAAGAGTCCGCAGCGCACTGAAAGCAGAGGAGATGACGTGTTTTATGCCTGTGCAAAGAGTGCAAAAGAGTCCGCAAACCACTGAAATCGATTAAGTTAAAGGTTGAAGGGCTAAACGTTGAAGGATCAGAGCGTTGGGGACTCTTTGTGAAGGAAAGCCTTGAGACTACAAACGGGAATGGCGATTCGCGAATGGCTGCTGGCGTCATTAGGATATGGCCACTGGGCAATGGCGTTAGTCTAGCGCAAGCGTTGCCAGAAGTCAAGTGACATATTATTATATTATCTTTACGCTATTGGAGGGCCGCTTGCTCAAAGGAAAGGTGATTCCCACCCTTTCAGCATAGGACGCCGAAAGGATCCCTCGGCTTCGCTCGGGACAGGCGGGGCACCCAGCAGGCAAGCGGCGCAGTCCCCCTCAGCTGCGGTTTCCCCTCGCTGGTTTTGAAATCGCGCGCGCAATTTCCCCATCACTCGCGCCAGTCTTCATGAGTTCGCCAACCAGGTCGATCTTTTCTTCAGTAATTCCAAGGGCGTTTCGAATTTTCGACGTTGCATCGTGGAGCGCTTGATCCGTTTTCTTAAATTGTTCTTGCATGGCTCTCAATTCTTCTGCCATTGACCGCCGCCCATCGCTGTCAAACCACGCTTCGGCCCGCTCACGGAAATACGCGTGCACGAGCCGATTCCGCGTTTCGAGGCTTTGGCGTAAGGCAGAAGCAAGACCGTCCGGTATCGAAATGCCTGATCTACGTAATGAATCGAGCAATTGTCCTAAAGTGCGTTCGTAGTTCTCGTCCCATACACGGTCTACCTGAGATCGGTATTCAGTGACTTCACTGCTCGTTACTGGGAACTTAGTGCGCAGCATCCGCACTATCGCTGCTGAGCCGAGGGAGTTGACGATTTCGTGCTCAAGACACTGCGCCTGATACAGCGCTAGTCCAGCGAGCGCGTAGACCTCACGTGTTTCTATATCGACAGCGCCTTGGGGGTCAGTTACCCAATTCCCTGCATGATTAATTGGATCTTCCATGAGCCTATCAGCCAGGAGCCAACGCAATTCCTTTTAGCGGGCCTCCTCTATGGACTTTGCGACCAAGACGCTGGCTACAACCCCATTGCCTCGCGCAGGTCTCGGACGACTACATCAATTGGCTTACTTGAATTTGTGGCTACAAGCCCGGCAAGCATTGGGGAACAGCTTCGAACTTCTTCAACCGAAATGTTGTGCCAAACCGGAAGAATGACTTTTGTTCCCGCAATTTCTCTACTCATAAGGCCATCAAGCTCATGCTGCGGCCAGCTCTTCGCGAAGAAGCTCTTGCTGAGAACGACGATGCCATAGCGTGAGTTAGCAAGCCCGTCGTCAATTGCCTTCCTCAAGCTGTCGCCAACCTTCAATGATAATTCGTCGAACCATACAGATAGCCCTGACTTCACAAGGCCATTTGCCAGAGGCCGAACAAACACCTCTTTGTCCTCGCTGGCGTGACAAACAAAAACATCCCATTTCTTGCCGAGCGCTGCGGCATAACCCTTCTTCGATTTTCTTGCGTCTAGGATAAACTCGTCCCGCTTGATTGCCAGATCGCGCGCAACACGAGCCATGATTTGGTCGACGCCCCGTACAATTTGATTCGTCGCAACTTCGCCAAGTGTCGCTGGCGCACCGGGAGGAGGGCCAAAAGTTTGTTTTACGACCTGGTCCATCGTGGCCACAATGTGGTGCTGCTGCGAATGACAGAATTGCATTAGCTCGTCTTTGATTTCCTGAAAGGAGTTTTCGTCAACAGGCAAACCGGATTTTTCGTATGCCTTCAGCAATCCTTCCATCTTTGCGTCCGCCAGCCGGCTGAGGCCTTCCAGGAGGATTTTGCCGTGGTCAGCAATATACATGCCGGACTTGATCCGACCGCGTGCTGCGCTCTCGTTTCGGAATTTGACTAATTCCTCTTGCTGCTTCTGCGTAATCTCGTCTCGGGTTCTTTGGAACAGATTATCGGCGAATCTTCGTGCAATCGGATCCAGCGCCATACACTCAATTATACATAAGAAGAGAGGAAACGTGCGGCCCGCGCCGCAGAGCTATACTAAGCGCTTTTCCGCTTGGTTGCGGGGCGGCGTTGACGGCGAAGAACGGGAGCCAGGGCGCGCAACGTCTGGTTCACGGTGGCAGCGTCGGGAAAGACATCCAACACGTCCGGATCGATCACGGCAATGTTGGCGCCTTGAGCGTATCTTGCTGCGGTAGCACCGCGAACTGCCGCGGAGAAGTCGTATTCCGCGCGCATGGTGTCCCGTCCGTTTCTGCGACGGCGACTGTTAGGTTTTTTCTTCATAGCGCCTCCACTCATTTGGCGTGGCTCGTCTTGCTGAGATCAATCGGGTGCGCGGTAGCCGCTCAGCGAAGGCTACCACCAGTAGCCTCTGCCGGCTGGACATCCCGAGCAGAAGATTCCGGTCCTCGACGAGAGAGTGGTCCGGGTCCGGCATGAGGAGCGCGAGCGGATCTCCGAATACGGTTGAAGCTTCGTCAAATGTCACGCCGTGCTTGCGGGCGTTGGACTCTGCCTTCTTCCCGTCCCACTCGAATATATAACCCACTCGAACGCCTCGCAACAACCCGTCTGCAAATCCAAAACTGGCAGGTGCCGGGCAGCCCGGCAGTGGGCGTCGGGCCGCCCATACTTCATCCTACAATAAAGTCGTCAAGATGCGGGCGTTTCGTTAATCAGCCCACCGGCCAGGCAAAGGCGTCCGCGCCGAGTTTAATCTCCAGAAATCCTTCCGACGGCAGCACGTCGATTGGCAGGCCACCTTCCCAAATGGCCGCGGCGAGGCCGAATGAAGCAGGGGTTAGGGGTCGGGGATCAGGGGTCAGGGGAGATGCGGAAGTCAAAGGCATAGAATTCGGAGGCAAAGACGAAGGCGGAGGAAAAATCAGTTCCCGCGGGATGCGCACTTCGAGGATGCGCCCAAAGGCCACGGTAATTCCTTCCGGCAAGTTCAGCAGGCAGGCGTCGCCGCGCTCCACTTCGAAGCGCGTCAGCTTCCCTGCCTCGACGTGCGCCACGATGCGCAACTCCTCCTCTGCGGCGAGGGTCACGCGAAATTCGCACTCCTGCAATTCTTCCATCGCCTCGGCAAACGGCTGCACGCGCAAATAGAAGTTATTTTCATCGAAGCCATAGTGCAGCTCGTGCAGTGTGTACGAGCGCCCGTGCATGGCCCCGCTCTGGCGATCCGCCGAATAGAGTCCGGCGCCCAGCCATTCGAAGTAGGAACTGACGCGGCCGTCCACCTCCACTTCGAGATACGCGCCCGGCGGCAGCACAAACGCGCGTTCCGGTTTTTTCTTGATGGGGTGCGCCAGCTCCTCGGGGGCTTCCGCGCCGAGGACGGCGTACACCTCAGTCAGATGTTTCCGGTAGAGTGCGTCGAACTCCGCATCGTTCGCCGAGCTGTGCTCCGGTCCGTACCACCAGTTCCAGTCGCTGCCTTCCGCGGCGAGCAGCGATTCGTAGGCCGCCGCGAATTGCTCGGCTGTGGGCATGCCCGCGCCGCCTTCTTTGCTGCGTTTTTCGGCGCGAGTGTAGAAGTCGCGCGCGTTGCGCAGGAACTCCCACGCGCGCACGTCTTCCGCATGGCCGATCCACACGTCGAAGTTGGCGTTAATCCACGACGCCGGAAAGATGCTGTCCACCGTGGCAATTTCGCCGGCTTCGCGCAGCGCTTCCGACAT
>ORMF012429306.1_pt1 | contig 10124 bp, 8 predicted proteins | sample 1779871 | NCBI WGS metagenome assembly ORMF01 (sample SAMEA104232316, study PRJEB22302) | groundwater metagenome | biome: forest; feature: aquifer; material: groundwater | place: USA | collected 2011-08-07 | depth 5.4 m | reverse complement strand
TGTCGGTCGCCGATACGCGGCGTGCGATCCGCTTTGCCGGCACCGCGATCCTGGTGCTCGACAGCCTGCAGGCGCTCGAACGCCAGGATCTGGTGATCGCCAATCTGGTCGCCGAAGAGGGGCGCGCACTCGTCCTGGCACTCAACAAATGGGATGCGGTCGGCGACCGCCAGGGCACCCTCAAGCGCCTGAGCGAGCGCATCGAGACGGTGCTGCCGCAGCTTCACGGCATCGCCCATGTGCCAGTGTCGGGGTTGACCGGCTACGGCCTCGACGCGCTGATGAAGGCGGTGTTCGCCGCCGATGCGGTGTGGAACCGGCACGTATCGACCGGCGCGCTGAACCGCTGGCTCGCCGCGATCCAGCAGCATCACCCGCCGCCGCTGGTCGGCGCGCGGCGGCTGCGGCTGCGCTACATCACGCAGGCCAATACGCGGCCGCCGACCTTTGCCGTGTTCGCGTCGCGGCCGGAGGAGTTGCCGGAAGCGTACCGGCGCTATCTGGTCAATTCGCTGCGCGCCGATTTCGCGCTGCCCGGGACGCCGATTCGCCTGATGCTGCGCAAGGGCGACAACCCCTACGCGCGCGATTGAGCTGCGGCGGGCTGCAGCTCGACGAGGGCACCGTTGCGCCCGCACTCCGGCAGGGCCAGCGGCAAGAAGGCGTCGGCGACATCCTCGGGGGTCGGCAGCCCCGCGGGGTTCTCGCCGGGAAAAATGCGGGCGCGCAGCCGGGTCGCGACGATGCCGGGATCGACCAGGTTGACCCGCACGCGCGTACGCGCAATTTCGCCGGCATAGATGCGCACCAACGCTTCGAGGCCTGCCTTGCTGACGGCGTAGGGACCGTAATAGGGCGGGGCGGCTTGGCCGAGCGCGCTGGTGACAAAAACAGCCCGCCCGTGCTCGGCCGCCCGCAACAGCGGGTCCATCGCCCGGATCAATCGCCAGTTGGCGGTCAGGTTGAGGTCGAGCACCTCGGCCCACACCACGGGGTCGATGTGGGCCAGCGGGGAGAACACACCGAACTCGCCGGCATTGGCCACCAGGATGTCGAGCCGGCCGTAGCGCTGAAACAACGCCGCCGCCAGTTCGTCGATCTTGACGAACTCGCGCAGATCGAGCGGCACCAGCGTGGCGCTGCCGCCGGCGGCGCGAATGCGGTCGTCAACCTCTTCGAGGCCGCCGCCGGTGCGCGCCGCCAGGATGACATGCGCTCCCTCGCGGGCGAAACGCTCGGCAACGGCCGCGCCGATGCCGCGCGACGCACCGGTGACAAGGGCGATCCTGCCGGCCAGCCGACCGCTCATCGCAAGAGGCGTGCGCCTAGGCCGGCGCAGCGAGCAGCGACAATTGAACGGACACCTTGCCGTCGTCCGCGTCGGCCAGCCGGATCGGATAGTCGCCGGTGAAACAGGCGTCGCAGAAGCGCGTACCGTTGCGGGTGCGGCCGGTCTCCACACCCATCGCGCGATAGAGCCCGTCGATCGAGATAAAGGCGAGGCTATCGACGCCGATGAACTTGGCCATCTGATCGACATCGAACCGCGCCGCGAGCAACTGCTCGCGCGACGGTGTGGCGATGCCGTAGAAGCACGAATAGGCGGTCGGCGGGCTCGATATCCGCATGTGCACTTCCGCTGCCCCGGCGTGGCGCACCATATCGACGATCTTTGTCGAGGTCGTGCCGCGCACGATCGAATCGTCGACCAGGATCACCCGCTTGCCTTTGAGGTCGGCGCGGTTGGCGTTGTGCTTGAGGCGCACGCCGAGATGTCGGATCTGGTCGGTCGGCTCGATAAAGGTACGGCCGACATAGTGATTGCGGATGATCCCCAATTCGAACGGCAGGCTCGATTCCGCGGCGTAGCCGAGCGCCGCCGGCACCCCGGAATCCGGCACCGGCACGACGATGTCGGCATCGATCGGCGCCTCGCGGGCCAGTTCGCGGCCGATCCGTTTGCGCGCATCATAGACGCTCTGCCCGTCGAGGACGCTGTCGGGACGCGCAAAGTAGATGTATTCGAAAATGCAGGGCCGCTTCGGCACCTTGGTGAACGGCCGCAGGCTGCGCACCCCGGCGGGGCCGATGATGACGATCTCGCCCGGCTCGACATCGCGCACGAAATCGGCGCCAATGATGTCGAGCGCGCAGCTTTCCGAGGCGATAATCCAGGCGTCCGCCAATTTGCCCAATACCAGCGGCCGCACGCCCAGCGGGTCGCGCACGCCGATTACCGCCTCTTGCGACAGCGCCACCAGCGAATAGGCGCCCTCGACCTGGCGCAACGCGTCGATCAGGCGATCGACGACGGTTTCCTTGAGGCTCGTCGCGATCAGGTGGACGATGACCTCGGTATCGCTGGTCGATTGGAACAGGCTGCCGCGCCGCACCAGTTGGCGGCGCACCTGGTAGGAGTTGGTCAGGTTGCCGTTGTGGCAGATCGCCAGCCCGCCGAACTCGAAATCGGCAAACAGCGGCTGCACGTTGCGCAACGCCACCTCGCCGGTCGTTGCATAGCGCACATGGCCGATCGCGGCGCTGCCGTGCAGTTTGTCGATGACTTCCCGGGCACTGAAATGGTCGCTGACCAATCCCAGGCCGCGGTGGGCGCTGAACTGTGCACCGTCATAGGCGACGATGCCGACCGCCTCCTGGCCGCGGTGCTGGAGGGCGTGCAGCCCCAGCGCCGTCAGTGCCGCCGCGTCGCAATGCCCGTACACGCCGAAGACGCCGCATTCCTCGTGAAAATGGTCGGTGTCGTCGGGGCCGGTCGTCTGCATGCGCGATCCTCGCTGCGCCGTTTCGCGCGCTGCGAATATGGCCCTTTGCGGCGCCAAATGCGAGCGCGCCGCACGGCTCGATCCGGTTAACGCTGCGTACCGAATAGTCGGTCCATATCGCGCCGCTCGCCCGGCTTGTAGCCTGCCGGCGGCGAGGCTTCGGGCTGACCTTGCGCTGCGCCGCCCGGTTTTTCGAGTGCACGAATCGCCTGACCGGCCTGGATCGCCGGGCTGATCGCCTTGATCGCGTCCTCGGCAGTGCTGGCGCTTTTGAGCCGCAATTGCTCGGGCAAGAGGCTGCGCAGCAGTTCCGCGCCGTCATGCAGGTAGGGACCGCTCTTGGCCTGCTGGATCCACGGCGGCCGCTCGGTGGGTTGCACGGCAGTTTCGAGCAGCAGATAGGCCAGCGACACGATGAATGCGCCGCGCGCCAGCCCGAAGATGAAGCCGAGCGTGCGGTCGATCGCCGACAATCCGCTCGACCGCACCGAGCGGGCGATAAAACCGGTCGCGATCGTCAGCACGATCAGGCTGATCAGGAACAGACCGAAGCCCGCCACCAGCTGCGAAAAGAACGGCGTCCCGATATACGGATCGACCAGTACGTAAGCCCGATCGAACCCGTAACGGGTGATGACCGCTGCCCCGACCCAGGCGACGATCGACAAGGCCTCGCGGACAAAGCCGCGCGCAAAGGCAAAGATCGCCGAGATGGCGATGATGCCGATGACGCCGAGATCGAGCGGGTTCATGGCGCGACGGCGACCCGGCCGGAGCCGGACGAGGTCGGGCGCCGGCGCGGCATCGGCCCGAGCCGCGCGACGAGGTCGCTCAGATGCGCGATCGGCGTCACCGCCAGGCCTTCGCCGGTCTGCGCGGCTCGTGGGCGCTCAGTCGCGCGCTCGCCGCGCCGCGGCGGCGCCCAGGCGCTGGCAAAGCCGAGCTTCGCCGCTTCCTTGAGGCGCGCGTCGGCATGCGCTACCGGCCGGATGCGGCCCGACAGGCCGATCTCTCCAACCACGACCACGTCGGCGGGCACCGGCGTCTCGGTCAGCGCCGAGACCAGCGCCGCAGCGACCGCGAGGTCCGCTGCCGGCTCGACGATGCGCAGACCGCCGGCGATGTTGAGGTAGATGTCGTTGGCGCCGACCGCCAGGCCGCAGCGTGCATCGAGCACCGCGGCGATCATCGCCAGCCGCGTCGTATCCCAGCCGACCACCGCGCGGCGCGGCGTGCCGAACATCGACGGTGCGACCAACGCCTGGACCTCGACCAATAGCGGGCGTGTGCCCTCGATACCGGCGAACACCGCCGAGCCGGCAATGTTGCTGCCGCCTTCGTCACCCTCGGCGGGATCGGCGCGTTCGGCAAGAAACAGCGCAGACGGGTTCGGCACCTCTGCGAGGCCACGGTCGCCCATCTCGAATACGCCGATCTCGTCGGTCGCGCCAAAGCGGTTCTTGACGGCCCGCAGGATACGAAACTGGTGGCCGCGCTCACCCTCGAAATAGAGCACGGTGTCGACCATGTGCTCCAGCACGCGCGGGCCGGCGATTACGCCTTCCTTGGTGACATGCCCGACCAGCACGAGCACGAAGCCGCGTCGCTTTGCGAGCCCGATCAATTCCTGCGCCGCGCCGCGCACTTGGCTGACCGTGCCGGGCGCGCTGTCGAGCGTGTCGAGATACATCGTCTGGATCGAGTCGATCACGACGAGTTGCGGCGCCGGCGCCGCATCGAGCGCTTCGACGATGTCGCGCACGCTCGACACCGCCGCGAGTGCCACGGGGCTGTCGGCAACGCCCAGCCGCTCGGCCCGCAGGCGAATCTGGTCGATCGCCTCCTCGCCGGTGATATAGGCAGCCGCGCCGCTGCCGGCGGCCAGGGCCGCGGCGACCTGCAACAACAGCGTCGATTTGCCGATGCCGGGGTCGCCGCCGACCAGGATCGTCGAGCCGGGCACGAGGCCGCCGCCGCACACCCGGTCGATTTCGGCAATGCCGGTAAACCGCCGCGGCGGGCTCGGCGAGGTGCCGCGCAGGCCGACGAAATCGAGGCTGCCGGCGCGCCGCTTGGTACCGCTCGGCGCCAGACCGCGCGGCGGCGTCGCGCGCGGCAACTCTTCGACCATGCTGTTCCACGCACCGCAGGCTTCGCAGCGGCCGGCCCAGCGGGGCGATACCGCACCGCATTGCTGGCAGGCGAAACGGGATTGCGCCTTGGCCATCGATCAGCGCCGACCCGCGGCCCCCGCCGGCGCGCTGCGCGAGGCTCCCTCCGCGGCTTGTGGGGAAGGTTCGGGGAGGGGGCTATCGCTGTTCATGCCGCACGCACCTCCATCTGGATCGGCCCTTCGGCGCGGCCGTGGACGAACTGGGCGACGTAGGGGTCGTCGGTGCGGTCGATCTCCGCGGCCGGCCCCTGCCAGATGATGCGCCCTTTGTGCAGCATTGCGACACGGTCGGCAATCTTGCGCACGCTCGCCATATCGTGGGTGATCGATACCGCGGTGGCGCCCACCTCACGCACGCATTTGCGGATCAGGTCGTTGATGACGTCGGCCATGATCGGGTCGAGGCCGGTGGTCGGCTCGTCGAAAAAGACGATCTCCGGGTCGGCGGCGATCGCGCGGGCCAATGCCACCCGCTTTTGCATGCCGCCCGACAGCTCGGCCGGGCTGAGTTCGCCCACTTCGGGACCGAGCCCCACCGCGGCGAGTTTTTGCAGTGCCGTCTCGCGCGCCTGCTCCGGCGCGATGCCGCGGCCCTGGATCAGTCCGAATGCCACGTTCTCCCAGACCCGCAGCGAATCAAACAGCGCACCGCCCTGGAACAGCATGCCGAATTTGCGCATCAGCGGTTCGCGCGCCTTGCGGCCGAGACCGACCGTCTCGACGCCGTCGATGCGGATCGAGCCGGCCTCCGGGCGCAATAAGCCGAGAATACACTTGATCAGCACCGACTTGCCGGTGCCCGAGCCGCCGATGATGACGAGGCTTTCGCCGGTCGCGCAGTCGAGGTCGAGGTTATCGAGCACGCGCTTGCGGCCGAACGATTTCGCAACGCCCCGCACGGCGATCTTAGGCGTGCCTGGGCCGCTCATCGCGAAAAGAACGCCTCGGTCAGGACGTAGTTGAACAAGAGGATCAGGATCGAAGCCGATACCACGGCATAGGTCGTCGCCTGCCCGACGCCGGCGGCGCCGCCGCGCGAATGATAACCGTGATAGCAACCCATCAAGGTCACGATAAACCCGAACACCGATGCTTTGACGAGGCCCGATACGACATCCATCGCCTGCAGGTAATCCTCCGTACGTGTCAGGTAGGCGGAGGGGTTGAAGTCGAGCTTGTAGGTGCCGACCAGGTACCCGCCGAACACGCCGACGATATCCGCCACGACGACCAGCAGCGGCAGGGTCAGCGAGCCGGCGATCAGCCGCGGCAATACGAGGTAGCGAAAGGGGTCGGTCGACAGGGTGGTCAGCGCGTCGATCTGGTCGGTGACCCGCATCGTGCCGATCTCGGCCGCCATTGCGGCGCCGACCCGACCCGCCACCATCAGCCCGGCGATGACCGGCCCCAATTCGCGCGTCATCGACAGGACGACGACCGTGGCGACGGCGCCCTCCGCGGAAAACCGGCTGAACCCCGTATAGGATTGCAGCGCCAGCACCATGCCGGTGAAGATCGCGGTCAGCCCAACCACCGGCAGCGAGAAATAACCGATATCGACGATCTGGCGCAGGATCAGCCGCGGGTAATAGGGCGGCGTAAAGCCCGCCGCGATCGACTGTCCGGCAAACAACACCAGCCGCCCGGTCGATTCGAGAAAGGCGAGGAAGACCGCGCCGATCGACGCGAGAAAGGCGATCATCCGCCCGCTGGGCCGCGATAGACGCGGTGGTAGCGCCGGCCGAGCGCGGTCAATATCTCATAGCCGATCGTGCCGGCATCGGCCGCCGCATCATCGACGCCGTAATCGGCGCCCAGCAATTCGATCGTCGCGCCGGGACGCGCCAATGCCGGGTCCACCGCCGAAACGTCGAAGCTGATCAGATCCATCGAGACCCGGCCCACGAGTGGAACGCGCTTGCCGGCGAGCCGGCCGCACCCCCGATGGCTGAAGGAGCGCAGCCACCCGTCGGCATAGCCGACCGCAACCGTCGCCAGCCGACCGGGCTCGTTCATCACATGCGCGGCACCGTAGCCAACCGACTCTCCCCTGTCAATTTCACGCACCTGCACGATCAGCCCGGCGAGGCGCACTACCGACTGCAGCGGGTTGCCCCGGCCGGGCAGCGGGTTGACGCCATAAAGCGCGGCGCCGGGGCGGACGAGATCGCAATGATACGCCGACCCCAGAAAGATACCCGAAGAGGCGGCGAGGCTCGCCCTGCCGGCGGGAAAGCGCCGTCGCACCGCGGCAAAGCGGGCGCGCTGAACTTCGTTCAGCTTGTGGTCGGGCGTGTCGGCGCAGGCGAGGTGGCTGATCAACCCGTGCCATGCGATTGCCGGCGGCGCGTCGGCGAGGACGGCAAATTCCCGCGCCGTCAGCCCGAGCCGCGCCATGCCGGTATCGACATGCACGAAGGCCGGCTGCGCACCGCCGGGGCCCGCCCACCCGGCGATCTGTCCCGGATCGTTGAGCACGGGGATCAGCGCATTGTCGGCGAACTCGGCCGCGGTACGCGGCAGCGGACCGTTCAGCACGGCGATCTCGACCGCCGCGCCGAGCACGCTGCGCAGCGCAATCCCCTCGTCGAGTGTCGCGACAAAGAAACCGCGGCACCCCGCTGCCGCCAGCGCGCGCGCCACCGGCGCGGCACCGAGTCCGTAGCCATCGGCCTTGACGACCGCCATGCACTCAGCCGGCGCCGCCGTTTCCGCCAGCAGGCGCCAGTTGGCGACGATCGCGCCCAGGGCGATCTCGAGAATGGCGGTGGCGCGCGCGGCAGCGTGGGCGGCGCCGGACATTGCGGGTCCGCCGTACCCTAGTAATTCCCGGCCGGCAGGTTTTCCGGGCCGATGAAATTGTCGAACTTGGTGGTTTCCGCCTCGAAGTGCAGCTTTATCGTGCCGATCGGGCCGTGGCGCTGCTTGGCAACGATGATTTCGGCGAGGCCGTAAGTCGCTTCGCAGCGGTTCTTCCAGCGCTCGTAGCGGTCGTTGAACTTGTCGTCGCTCTCGTCCGGACGGCGGGTCGGCTCGCCGCGCGTCAGATAGTATTCCTCGCGGAAGATGAACATGACGACGTCGGCGTCCTGCTCGATCGTCCCGGACTCGCGCAAATCGGCCAGCATCGGCCGCTTGTCCTCGCGGTTTTCGACGGCGCGCGACAATTGCGACAAGGCCAGCACCGGCACATCGAGTTCCTTTGCGATCGCCTTGAGGCCGCGGGTGATTTCGGAGATTTCCTGCACCCGGTTCTCGACCGCGCGGCTGCCGGCCGATGGCCGCATCAACTGGATATGGTCCACCACGATCAGCCCGAGGCCGTGCTGTCGCTTGAGCCGCCGCGCGCGCGTCCGCAATGCCGTAACGCTCAAAGCCGGGGTGTCGTCGATAAACAGCGGCAACTGGTTCAGCCGCTGACTGGCGGCGACGAATTTGTCGAAATCCTCGCGCCGCACATCGCCGCGGCGGATGCGGTCGGACGAAACGCCGGACTCCTCGGCGAGCAGGCGAGTCGCCAGCTGCTCCGCCGACATTTCGAGCGAGAAAAACCCGATCACGGCGCCGTCCTCGGCCGGGCGCGACAGGTCGGGGCGGCCGTCAGGCGTGCGCGCGGCTCGGTAATTGCTCGCCGCGTGGAAGGCGATGTTGGTCGCCAGCGATGTCTTCCCCATCGATGGACGACCGGCGACGATGACAAGGTCGGACCGGTTGAGGCCGCCGAGTTTCTTGTCGAGATCGGTAAAGCCGGTGACGACCCCGACCGTGCGGCCCTCGCGCTTGAAGGCGGCCTCGGCCATCTCGATCGCATCGATCAGCGCGTATCTGAACTGGCGAAAGCCGCCTTCGGCCTCGCCGGTCGTCGCCAGTTCGAACAGTTTGGCTTCGGCGCGCTCGATCTGGATCGGTGCGGGATCGTCGAGATCCTGCCGGTAGGCTTCGTTGACGACGTCCTGGCCGAGCGTGATCAACTCGCGCCGCAGATGCAGGTCGAGGATTGTGCGCCCGTAGGTCTCGGCGTTGATGATCGTCACCGCGCTGGCGGCCAGCCGGCCGAGGTATTGCGCACCGCCGATCTCGGCCAGAGCGCCGTCCTGGTCGAACAGGTTCTTCAGGGTGACTGAATTGGCGATCTGGCCGCGGTCGGTCAGCTTGCCGATCGCGGCATAGATGCGGCCGTGCACGGCATTGGCGAAGTGCTCAGGCAGCAGAAATTCCTGCACCCGCGAATAGGCGGCGTTGTTGATCAGGATGGCGCCGAGCAGGGCCTGCTCGGCCTCGGTGTTGGCCGGCGGCGCCGGCGAGCGCTCGAGCGCCGCGTCGCCCCCGGCGGGATCGCGTAGCGGCGTAACGCGTGACACGCTGGTACTTTCCATGTGGACTCAGTCTAGCACCGGCATGGCGGCGACCGGGCCGGCTATTCGATCCACAGCCCTGTGTAACGCGGGGATGATCTGCCGCGCCTGCGAACCAGGCGAATCAGGCGGCGCGGTCGGCGGCGGCCCGCGCGATACGAGCGGTCCGCTCCCAATCGAACATGTAATCGCGCGTCAGTGGCACGGTATCGACCGCCTTGGCCAATTGCATCTGGAACACCATGTGGCCCTGGCGTCGAAAGGCGATCTCGGAGCCGACCAGATACATCTCCCACATACGGCAGAAGCGCTCGTCATAGAGCATGCGGATACGGTCGCGGTGGTGCTGAAACCGCATCCGCCATGCTCGCAGCGTCTCGGCGTAATGCAGCCGCAATATCTCGATGTCGGTGACCCACAGCCGCGCCCGCTCGGCCGACGGCATGACCTCCGACAGCGCCGGCGAATAGCCGCCGGGAAAAATGTATTTGCGCAGCCACGGGTTGGTCGAAGCCGGACCGTCCATGCGGCCGATCGAATGCAGGAGGGCGACACCGTCCGGCTTGAGCTGCGCGCGCAATACCGCAAAGAACTCGGGGTAATGCCGTACCCCGACATGCTCGAACATGCCGACCGAGACGATCCGATCGTACTGCCCGGTCTCTTCGCGATAGTCGCGCAGGTGAAAGTGCACCCGGTCGGCCAGCCCCGCTGCCGCCGCCCGCCGCTGCGCGGTCTTGTGCTGCTCGGCCGAGAGGGTAAGCCCGGTGACATCGGCGCCGCATTCGGCGGCGAGGGACGGCGCAAGGCCGC
>ORMF011868401.1_pt1 | contig 10126 bp, 8 predicted proteins | sample 1779871 | NCBI WGS metagenome assembly ORMF01 (sample SAMEA104232316, study PRJEB22302) | groundwater metagenome | biome: forest; feature: aquifer; material: groundwater | place: USA | collected 2011-08-07 | depth 5.4 m | reverse complement strand
TGTACTTTTTGCTTATATCGTTTACGTGTTTACGGATATCGGTAATAAATTCTCTTTTTGCTCTATTTCTCTCTTCTTCTGTTTCACCTTTATGCATCATATTGAAGTTTTCCATTGGAAATTTAGAATCTATACATAGAAGCCCTGCGTCGGTTTTGAGAACCGCGTCAACTTTCGCTCCGGCTTTAAATAAATACTGGAGGTGAAAAGAATTTTTGGGGAAAGTCTGTCCTATCATATCCTGCAAAACCTGTTCGCCTATATTACCACGCAGTTTAGGAGACTGCAAAAATTCCTGAAGACTTTTTATACCGCGCCCTACTTCACTCATTTCTCCCAGATTCTTTTTCAGATCTCCTATTACACGCGCAGCTGTATCTAACCTTTCATTCAACTGCTTGGTATTTGACTGAAGTAGTTTAGCCACATCACTTGTTGATCCCCGCATCGCTTCGTTGAGAGTTTTGTTAGTATTTTCGATTGAAAGCTGCATACTTTTAAGCCATTCCATCAAAGTATTGTCTTCCTTTTTTTCGCTTATCTTTTTCAATTCTTTTCTCACAATTAGGATTAAAATAAGGAAACCTGAGATAATAATGATCAGGAGAATTATTAAGTCTAATTGCATAAAGTCATTCCATTCTAGCACTTAAATATCTAAAATAAAATCAGTGCCATGAGAAAAACCGTAAGAAGGAAAAAATTATTCCTGCCTTTAATCTCCCTAATGTTATTTTTGGGATATATGATTTCATTTCCTCCGGACAATATATATTATTTTGCGGTCTTCTATTTATTTTTATTCCTCTCCCTCTGGCAGATCCTGCGGATTTTTTATGACAATAAAAAAAGCCTTATTTATCCTGTCATTATTATCGTCTTTCTTCTTTTAAGGCAAAACAAAATCGACAACATCTTGAATCTTCTTTTACTCCTGGGAATTTTAGTGTCAATAGAAGTCTATTTCAGAATGAACTGACTTCCTGATATAATAACCTCCACTTACATGAATAAATTTTATCTTACTTCAGCTATTCCTTACGTCAATGCAGCGCCTCATATCGGTCACGCTCAAGAATTTATTTATAGTGACGTAGTCAAGCGCTATCATAAACTTAAAGGTGAGAATGTAAACTATCTGTGCGGAGCGGATGAAAACGCTTTAAAAATAGTCCAGGCAGCTGAAAAAGCTAATCATAATCCACAAGAATTCTGCGATATTCATCAACAGGAGTTTCTAGATCTGGCTGATAAACTGGACGTCCAATTTGACATCTGGCAGAGAGGTACTGATAAAAAACGTCATTTTATATCTTCGCAAAAACTTTGGGAGTTATGTGAAAAAAACGGAGATATCTATAAAAAATCTTATTCCGGACTTTACTGTGTCGGTTGTGAAACTTTCTATACAACCGAAGAGTTAGACAATAAAGGAGAATGCTCTGAACACCCTGGTAAAAAACTAGAGAAAGTCGAAGAAGAAAATTATTTTTTCCGTTTATCAAAATATCAGGATTTTCTGCTGCACCTTATTATTTCTGACGGTTTGAAAATTACTCCACAGATTAGAAAAAATGAGGCGATCGCTTTTATCAAGCGTGGTTTAGAGGATTTCTCTATCTCAAGAAGCATAGATCGGGCTAAAAACTGGGGTGTTCCCGTACCGGGTGATCCAAATCAGATAATTTATGTTTGGTTTGATGCGCTTAACATATATCAGAGCGGAATAGGTTTTGGCTGGAATAATCAGGAATATCAAAAGTGGTGTCCGCAGGACGTTATGGTAATCGGAAAAGGTATTTTAAGATTCCATGCAATCTACTGGCCGGCAATTTTGAAATCAGCCGGTTTACTTCTACCCAAAGAGCTTTTTGTCCACGGTTACCTTACAATAGAAGGGCAGAAAATGTCGAAGTCGATCGGCAATGTCGTTGATCCTGTCAAATTAATCGATAAATACGGAACAGATTCTGTACGGTATTATTTACTTCGAGAAATACCCTCTTATTCTGATGGTGATTTTTCGGAAAGGAGATTTATAGAACTCTACAACGCGGATCTAGCTAATGGTTTAGGAAATTTGGTCTCCCGTGTTGCAAGATTATGTCAGAATCTTAAATTCGGAAAAAACAAAATCATTGATTTTTCTTCAGATTATCAAAAAAGTATAGAAAATTTCCGCTTTGATAAAATTCTAGGAAATATCTGGGAAGAAATCAAAAAAACCGATAAATATATTGATCAAAACGAACCGTGGAAAATAAAAGATGCGGAAAAATTGACAGAAATTTTACGATCCGCGATTCACAAAATACATAAAATAGCTTTTGACCTGCAACCATTCATCCCAAAAACCTCAGAGAAAATTTTATCTCAATTTTCCGGCCCGATAATTAACTCTCAACCGCCACTGTTTCCAAGAATTAATGCTAGTTGATACACATTGCCATCTAAATTTTAAGGCTTTTAAAAAAGATACAAGTGAAATAATTAAAAGAGCAAGTGGAAATGGTATTGGCAAAATCATAATCCCCGGAGCGAAACTGGACTCAAGTATCACGGCGGTGAAAATAGCAAAGAAATATAGTAATTGTTATGCTGCAGTCGGTATCCATCCTCACCATGCAAAGGATTTTTCCTCTGATACATATGAAAATCTTCTGACTCTTGCCAAAAATGATAAAGTAGTTGCAATTGGTGAAATCGGCCTTGATTATCATCAATACACTAATTATCCTCCGGTTTCCGATCGAAACAAAATCCTACAAAAGGAACTTCTTTTAATTCAATTGGATGTTGCCAGAACTCTTAATCTTCCAGTAATTTTCCACGCAAGAGACTCGCAGGATGATCTTTTAGATTTTCTGGAAGAATATATAATAAATACCGGATATAGAATGAAGGGTGTCTTCCACTGTTTTGAAGGAAACCAAAATCATTTAATAAAAGCTTTAACTTTAGGTTTCTATGTTGGTTATGATGGAAATATTACCTACGAAGAAAATTCCCGTTTAAGAGAATTAATCAAACAAACTCCCTTGGAGAAATTGCTTTTAGAAACAGATTCACCCTATCTAACCCCGATACCCTACAGAGGAAATCGTAATGAACCGTCTTACCTCGTTTTCATCGCTGATAAAGTCGCGGATATACATCATAAAGGCATTTCAGAAGTCACAATGAAAACCAGCCAAAACGCAGTCAGTCTATTTCATCTTTAGAGTATCAGTGTGTTAAAATACAATGAATATGCGCCGGCTCCTCGGACGATATCCGCATTTTTTTCAGCGTTTTTTTGAGATTATCTTGCCAGTGTCTACATGGCTTATTATCACTATGCCTATTTGGCTATCTCCCTTTCACCCTGCTATTGTTGCTTATTTTATTCTTAGTTTCGATGTGTATTTTTTCTATAAATCCCTTTCAGTAACAATCTTTTCCACGCTATCCTATCTTAAACTTAAAAAACTTAGTTCTATTGACTGGTTGAAAAAGGCCGAAATGCTTGAAAATTTCCGTAAAGTACACCATGTGGTAATTATTACCAACTACCAGGAAACTTTGGAAAAAGTCAGACACACGCTAGAATATTTGGCTGTCTCTGATTTCCCCAATAAAAGAATTTATATCGTTTTAGCAATGGAAGAAAGAGAAGGTGAAGAGGCTATAAATCGTGCAAAAACTCTGGTTAGCGAGTTCAAAAACAAATTTGGACATATTTCCGCTTCTTTTCATCCGGATATTCAAAATGAAATAAAAGGTAAAGCAAGTAATTCTGCTTGGGCAGCTAAATATATCAGCCGGGAAATACGTAAGGTCGGTATCAATCCGGATTTTGTCACAGTAACCTCCTGTGATGCCGATTCCTTGCTTCCGAATAAATATTTTTCCTATCTTACCTATCTTTTTCTGTCGGACGTTGACCGCTATTTCCACTTCTACTGGGCACCTGTCCTTTTGTACAGCAACTTTTGGGAGGTTTCTCTTCCTATTAGACTCCAGGCAACAATATCAAGCATCGTCCGCCTTTCTCTTCTATCCAGACCTGACAATCTGATTCAAATATCTACTTATTCTCTTTCACTCAGGATGCTTGAAAAAATCAACTTCTGGGATACGGATATAATACCGGAAGACTGGCATATTTTCCTCCAGGCTTTCTTTACATTAGGAGAAAAAGTAAAAACGTTGCCTATTTATCTTATTATCTCAAGAGATGCGGTTCAAGCTTCAAATTTACTCTCTGCATTCAAATCACGCTATGAACAGGAAAAACGTTGGGCTTGGGGCGTAACAGACGTACCATACGCCTTAAAAAAATTTTTTACTACACCGCAAATTGCCGTTTTGCCAAAATTGTTCCGGGTGTTTTATGTACTGGAAACCCACCTGTTCTGGCCAACTTCTTTTTTCATTCTGACTCTGGGAGCTTCCATTCCGGCGCTTATTAATCCTGCGTTCGGAAGAACTAGTCTTGGACATAATCTCCCCAGAATGTCAGGTATTATACTTACAATTACTACCCTATTTCTGATTATTTTGATATTTATAGACGCTAAATCCAGACCGAAACGCCCAGCCTCTTTTTCGGTTGCCCGAACACCCCTACTTATCTTTCAATGGATTATGCTGCCTGTAGTTTCTTTTTTCTTTTCTTCCCTACCTGCACTTCATGCTCATACCGCATTACTATTTGGTAAGAGGCTTGAATATAAAGTGACAAAAAAAATATGATCGATTATCTTATTTACCACACACCGATTTATTATCTGATCCAGTCCGTCTGGCGAGATGAAGCTTTTTCCTATTTTATGGCCAGACCTAACATTCTGGAAATAGTAAAAAACACGGCCAACGATTTTAATCCGCCTTTGTATTATTTGCTTCTTCACTTCTGGATAAATCTGGTTGGACGCTCCGATGAAGGGCTCCGCCTACTCTCTTTTCTTCCCCACCTGGCAGGAGTATATGTTGCTTATCTTCTGGCAAAACAACTGACTTCTAAAAGATTTGCCGTATTTGTAGCAACTTTTACGTTTTTCAATCCGATGTTGCTTTATTATGCTTTTGAAATGCGGATGTATTCTTTTTACGCTTTCTTTACGTTGCTTTCTCTTTATTTTATCTATCAAAAAAGATGGACCGGATATCTTATCGCTGGTGTTCTAGGGCTTTATTCTCATTCTTTCTATCCTTTAGTAATAATCTCCTACCTTGCGGTACTTTTTCTTACCAAACAATTAAATAAAAAAAATGCCGTCAACATACTCAAACCGTTTATTTTTTATCTTCCATGGATGTACATTCTTATCAACCAATTTCAAAGGTCTCAAAATTCATGGATCTATCCGGTTGATATCCAACTCATTAAATCAGTATTAGGCAATCTCTTTATCAATTATGAAGGAACTCCTGGAGATCTTTGGGGTGTAACTACAATTTTATCCATTATTATCTTATTTTTCCTAATTATTCCTCTTTACAACAAAAAAAATTTAAAAAAGGTGTACTGGGCTATAATTCCAATAGTTTTACCCTTATTTTTGATACTGGGTTTCTCTATCCTCCGAAGACCAATCTTTGTCAACCGTTATATGATTTTTGTCACAGTATTTGAAGTAATTGGCATATCTTGGGGAATTTGGAGTATTAAAAATAACAGACTCCGTGCTGCTACCGCCGCTTTGTGGACCGCATTTATCGTTCTGGTGAACCTGATTTCACCTCCTTATCACAAAAAAACTGATTATAAATCTACTTTTGCAGAAATCAATAGACTAGCAAACACTTCAGATTTTATATATTCAAAAACACCTATTTCATATCTTGAATCGGTATATTATTACCGTAATCCAGATCGTGTATTTATCCATAATCCTGACAATATCAGCATTCCTTACTATATAGGCATTACGGTTGTTTTTCCTGATGCCTCCAGACTCTCTTTTCCCCCTAAACCATCAAAAACATATCTTATTTCGGACAATGCCGGCTACGAAATTTATATAAACCAGTAGAACCTATGAAAAATAGACTAGCAAAATTAATTCAGGAAAAATCCGTTATTGTATGTTATAAAATATTTTTTGTCTTAATGTTTATTTTTTTGGGAATAGGTCTTTGGAAATGGAAAAATCTACCGCCGGAGTTACCACTTTTTTACTCTCTTCCTAGAAGCAGTGATCAGTTGGGAACACCTTTTGCCTTATTACTGCTTCCTATGATTTCTTTGTTTTTGTTTGCACTTAACCTGATATTTGCCGCTTTAATTTATGAAAAATCCAAACTTGCGTCCGATATTCTCACTATAACAGGTCTTATTGCATCATTATTACTCCTTATGACCTATATTAAAATTATTTTTCTAGTAACTTAAATGGTAGAAAATATACTTCTTTTGACTATTTTTTCAGCTTTGATTACTTTCTTCTTTACTCCGGTCACTATATTGTTGGCGAAAAAATACGGTTTGGTAGATAATCCCAAGGTCCGTCCGCATCCTGCGCATACGCATAGCGGAACAATTCCTAGAGCCGGAGGCTTACCAATATTTTTGGGGATAATTATACCGCTTGTTTTACTTTTTCCTATAACTAAACAGCTATTAGGTATAGCATTTGGCGCCCTTATTCTTATATTAATAGGTCTTTGGGATGATAAAAAAAACCGATCACCCCATATTCGCTTTCTCACCAATAGTATCGCAGCCCTCATCGCTGTTGGAGCTGGAGTAGGAATTCCGTTTATTACTAACCCGTTTGGAAATATAATACACCTTGATAATTTAGTCATAAACCTGGATCTTTTTGGGAATCATAATATCTACATTCTGGCTGATATTTTTGCCTTTCTGTGGATTATATGGACGACAAATATAATCGGTTGGTCCGGCGGCGTTGACGGTCAACTACCTGGTTTTGTCTCTATATCTGCAATAATCATAGGCATACTTTCAATAAGATTTGTTGTTCCGGATCCCATACAACTTCAGGTAACTTATCTATCATTTCTTACAGCAGGAGCTTTTTTGGGATTTTTGCCTTGGAACTTCTTTCCCCAAAAAATTATGCCGGGTTATGGAGGCAAAACTCTTGCTGGTTTCATGCTTGGTATCCTTTCTATCTTAGCCTATAGTAAAGTTGGGACAGCTATTTTAGTCTTAGCTGTTCCTATGTGTGACGCAGTTTTCATATTACTCAAACGAATAATTAACAGAAAATCATTAGTAGAAGCAACATCAGGCCACCTTCATCACCATTTACTGGTTTTAGGTTGGGGAAGAAGAAGAATCGCAGTATTTTACTGGATTATTTCGGCTGTTTTTGGAATTCTGGCGTTGGTATTAAACAGTAAACAAAAAGTCTTCGCGGCAATTTTGATTTTGGTTGCAATCGGAGGATTTCTATTTCTTATTAACGGAATAATCAGACTTACTAAGACTTCTGAAAACGAGGAATTCTAATCTACTTTATCTGCATAACGGGCTGCTATCCAACCTTCTTTTCCTACATCATATGTGATTTTATACCATCCGTTTTTTTCTTCCAAGAAAGTATATTTTTCGGCAGGTTTTATTTGGACTAGCTCCAGAGCTGAAGTACTTGGATTATTTCTTACCCTCAAAAAACCTGTAGGAGTATCTTTTATCACTACGTATGGTTTAGCAGGTTCCTTAGATACCGTCTCATTTACAGTACCTGCAGGTACTGCTGAAGATGTTGCTTCACTGCTACTGGATAAAGCCAACTGGAAGTTAACCGTCACTTTGTAACCGGATTTCACTGAGACTCTCACGGTTCTTCCGTTAAAACCGGGTGAAGTTATAGCAATATCGTGCTCTCCGGGAACTACATCACGAAGCAAATATGGCGTCGAACTTTTTTCCTGACCGTCAAATACAAAAACTGCTGCATCAGGCTGGGAAAAAACAGCTATTTGTGCATCGCTGCTATTTATAGTCTCCATCGAAACAATTTCACCGCTTGAGGTTAACTCGCTACTACCTAAATCTCGCCTGACATAAGTCAAAATAGTAGGCGCCAAAATTATTTTTCCCTGCCAGGAGGCTACTGAACTAGCAGTCTCGTCTGGTACAAGCTTGAGAATATATTCACCGGGCGGCTGCTTATCATCATACGGGGTATAACCAAGTGACTTATCATTAAGAAAAATATTTGTGGGAGGATTTGAAACTATTTTTAATCCAGAAATACCGTTAATTTGTGTTGTGTAAAACTTGTATCCGCCGAAACCTAAAGCCAGAACTATAATTACTACAACTATCAAAGCCTTTCTACTCATGGAAATAATATAGCATTACCTTGCCTTTTTTTCAATTGATAACAAAACCCCGACTTAGTCGGGGCTTTTTATAAATAATGTTATTTAGAATTGATTTATTAATAATCACCCATTCCACCGCCTGGCGGCATAGCTGGTACTTCTTTCTTCTCTGGAATATCCGTGATAAGAGCCTCAGTCGTAAGTACCATCGCTCCGATTGATACTGCATTTTGAAGCGCAAGCCTGGTTACTTTGGCAGGATCAACGATTCCTGCGTCCATCATTGAAACAAATTTCATAGACAGAGCATCAAAACCAAAATCCAGCACTTTCGATTTCTCTACATCTTTTAATATTGCACCAGGATCCTCGCCGGCATTTTCTACAATCTTTCTCAGAGGTTCAGCAAGAGCTCTGAAAAGAATATCTACACCGGTTCTTTCATCTTCTGTAGAAACTTCTTTTCTGACTTTTTCAAGTGTCGATCTTGCACGAAGCAGAGCCACTCCTCCCCCAGGTACAATACCTTCTTCAATCGCTGCTTTGGTGGCAGATACGGCATCATTAACTCTTTCTTTTTTCTCCTTCATCTCCACCTCTGTTGCTGCTCCTACATTGATGATTGCAACTCCTCCGGAAAGTTTAGCCAATCTTTCCTGCAGTTTTTCGCGGTCGAATTCTGAAGTTGTTTCATCAATCTCGCGTCTGATCTGGGCAATCCTAGCATCAATCAGTTTTTTATCACCCTTGCCTCCAATTATCCGGCAGTTTTCTTTGTCTGCCCAGACTTTGTCAGCACGGCCGCAATCTTCTATGGTGACGTTTTCGAGCTTTCGACCCAAATCCTCTGAAATGACTTTTCCACCAGTAAGAACTGCTATATCTTCAAGCATCGCTTTCCTTCTGTCTCCAAAACCAGGCGCCTTTATGGCCAATGCATTGAAGGTGCCGCGTAATTTATTTACGACTAAAGTGGCGAGTGCTTCTCCTTCAATTTCATCGGCTATAATTACCAGATTCTTGGAAATTTTTACTAAATTCTCCAAGAAAGGAAGAAAGTCCTGAACCGAAGAAATCTTTTTTTCTGTAATTAAAATATAGGTATCGTCAATTTCTGCTTCCATCTTGTCAGGATTGGTAACGAAGTATGGAGAAGCAAATCCTTTATCGAACTCCATTCCTTCCTTATAGTCGATCTCCATACCCAAACCTTTACCTTCTTCAACCGTAACTACTCCGTCCTTTCCTACTTTTTCCAGCGCTTCGGCAATCAGGCCTCCGATAGCAGGATCAGCAGCAGAAATAGTAGCCACTTGAGTAATCTCATCTTTACCTTTTACTTTCTTGGCCATCTTTTTTATTTCTGCAGTAATTGCTTCCATTCCTTTCTCAAGACCATGTTTGAGAATCATCGGATTAGCTCCAGCTGTTATATTTTTCAGTCCGTCATTTATGATAGCTTGGGCCAAAAGAGTTGCTGTAGTCGTACCGTCCACCGTATCATCGTTGGTTTTGCTGGAAGCTTCTTTAATAAGTTGCGCTCCCATATTTTCAAACGGATCAGATAGTTCTACTTCTTTAGCAACAGTTACGCCATCATGTACTACAGTTGGTGCTCCCCATTTTCTGTCTAATGCTACATTCCTTCCTTTAGGTCCGAGGGTCGTAACCACTGCCTTAGCAAGAGTATTGACTCCTACTAGAATTTTTTGTCTTGCGTCTTCTGCAAATTTAAGTTGTTTTGCCATAAATTTATCCTCCCTTTATTCAATAATTGCAAAAATATCTTTTTGCTCAACCAATAACCATTCTTCGCCGTTTACTTTAACCTCATTTCCTCCCC
>ORMF011171441.1_pt1 | contig 10126 bp, 5 predicted proteins | sample 1779871 | NCBI WGS metagenome assembly ORMF01 (sample SAMEA104232316, study PRJEB22302) | groundwater metagenome | biome: forest; feature: aquifer; material: groundwater | place: USA | collected 2011-08-07 | depth 5.4 m | reverse complement strand
CCCCCCCCCCCCTTGGGGGCCGCGTTATCGGGCGCCCCCCCCGATTCGTAGTCGAGCCGGTACTGGGATGCGACCTCCTTCACCACGTCGTCGAGCACGTCGCCGAAGGCCTGGCTGAACATCGGAAACACCGCCTGGCCACCGCTCGCCGTCGCCAGCGACCGCAGGAACATCTCACCCTGGGACAGCGCGTCGCGTGCCGACGGGTCCCAGTACGGCTCGTAGAGGTGGCGCAGCTCGGCGCCGAGACCGATCGTGAACACCACCACGTTCGAGCGCTCGAGGGCCCGCTGCACCTCGTTCCACGAGTGGCGGCTGCTGCTGTCGATGCCGCTCGCGATCACGATGAGGATGCGCCGGCCGCCCAGGCGGTCCATCCGGTCGAGCAGCTCGATGACGGCATCGCGCACGTCCGACTCGTTCCAGGTGCTCGCCGGCAGATCCGTCATCGCGGTGGCGAGCCGTCCCGGCACCCGGGTGAAGTCGACGTCGATGCTGACCGCGTGCGCGAAGCTGGCCAGCGCGTACCAGTGCTCGTCCGGCGCGGCCGCGACGAACCCGTTCACGGCGCCGCGGAGTTCCTCGGCGAACAGTTGCCGCGCCGTGTCGCTGTTCTCGACGAGCAGCGCGATCGAAGCCGGGACGTCCGGCGGCACCAGATGGAACGGCCGCGCGACGTTGCCCTCGTAGACCGCGAACTGAGTGGCCGTCAGCCCCTGAATCAGCCGGCCGTCGTCCTCGACCGACACGTAGAGCGTGACCGTGCGGGTCGGCTTCGCGGGCTGCTGGCGCCCGACGGTCCCGGTCAGGGTCAGCAGCGCGGCGACGAGGGGACCGACGATGGCGGCGTGCGGGGCGGCGGACATAGCGTGTCGATCGGCTGGTCCGGCTGGTATTCCGGCGGCAGCGGGGGACAGCCCTGTTCGGGTGCGACGAGGCTCGGCCGTTTCGCCTCTTCCTCGGTCGCGCGGGCGCTGATGCGCGCGAGCGCCGCTTTCATGGCGTCGAATGCCGGGGTCGTCACGACCGGCGATGGGCGGGCGGGCAGGAACGCCAGCTCGCGCTGGATCTGGCGCATGCGCTCGTAGAACGGCGGGTGGCTGTGGAACCAGCTGATCCCGTTGACGTAGCCGACGCGCGTCGCCATTTTGTCGAAGAAGCGCACGAACCCCGTGGTGTCGTAGCCGGCATTCCACGCGTACTGTGCGCCGAGCTGGTCGGCTTCGAGTTCGAACTCACGCGACACGCCGAGCAGCTTGAGGTCGATGGCCAGGCCCAGCCCGTAGAACCCGTACTGCAGCGCGTAGTACATCCCGACGCCGACCACGCCGCCCGTGAGGATTACCGCGGCCACCTGGGCGGCCTGGTAGAAGATCGACGCGATCGTCTCCCGCTGCATCAGCTTGTGCGCGTGACGCGCGGCGACGTGCGACATCTCGTGGGCGAGGACGCCGGCGAGCTGGGCCTCGTCGTCGGTCGCCTCGACGAGCCCCCGCTCCACGAAGAGGAACCCGCCGGGGAGCGCGAAGGCGTTGATTTCCTTCGAGTCGAGCACCGTGACACGCAGCGGAACGTGGACGTCGGAGCGCGCGGCAATCCGCTCGGCGAGCTGCCTGACGTAGCCGCGGACCGCGTCGTCTTCGAGTTCGCGCGGCAGGAGGCCCGTGACGCGCAACTGCTTGACCGCGTCCTCGCCGTCGCGGACGTCCTGGTCCTGGTCGCGCGCCACCTCGCGGAAGCCGATGTCCTCGACGTCGGACCACCGCCGCGTGCGCTGGGCGCCGGTCGCCAGCGTCTGCTGGATCGCCACGTATTCGGCGGGCCACCGCTCGATCAGATCGAGCTTGGCTTCACGGTTCTGGTACGCGACGGGGATGGCGTGGTCGATGACCATCTGGACCTGGCTGCGGGCCACGCGCAGGTTCTGGATCTCGCAGTGCAGGCCGTGGCGCTCGGCCTCGGAGAGACGCGAGGCCTGTGTCCGCAGCTTGTCCTGGGCCACCGCGAGCGCCCGCTCCTGCCCCTTGGCCCGCGCCTTGAAGCGCCGGAGGCACTGCTCTCGCGATTCGGTCAGCTTCCGCCTGGCCTGTTCGAGCATCGTGGCGGCGAACCGCGGCGTCATCGATGCCCGGAACAGGTCGAGGTAGGGTTTCTGCAGTTCCTGCAGCAGGCCGTCGACATCCGACTGCGCCGGCGGACCGGCGCGGAGTTGCGCGCCGGATACGGTTGTCACCAGGCACAACGTGCACATGAACACCGTGGCGCACCGGCCAGCTCGGGCGGAGAGGGGGCGTGACATGTCACCGGCACCGCGACGGATGCCGTCACGCGTATCGCAAGAAGCTCACCAGGGAGACGGCCGTCGTCGAGACCGCAACGTGTTGTCCGGACGAGCGATACCAACCGTGCCAGCGGGCGCGGGGAAGGCTGGCGCACGCCGCCGGGAAGCCGCCAGGCGCCGCACGAAGCAACGGGCCGGCGGGGAGTCTCCCCGCCGACCCCGGGCCTGCGTGTCGAGCGCCGAGACGCGCGAGCGCGTCGGACGTCAGTCGGCCGCCGCCGGCGGCTCCTCGTCGTGGTGCATGCCGCGACGGAGGCCGCCGAGGCCTTCCTCGAACACGGTGTAGACGGCCGGCACGAACACCAGCGTGATCATCGTCGAGGTGAGCAGCCCGCCGATGACGACGCGCGCCAGGGGCGCCTGGAGTTCCGCGCCCTCGCCGATGCCGAGCGCCATCGGCAGCAGGCCGAGCATCGTGCAGATCGACGTCATCAGGATCGGGCGCAGCCGGTGGCGGCCGGCGGTCTCGATCGCGCGGCGGAGCGGCATCTTGTCGCGCCGCCGCAGCGTGTTCGCGTAGTCGACCAGCAGGATCGCGTTGCTCACGACGATACCCGCGAGCATGATGACGCCGATGTAGGCCTGCATGCTGAACGCGGTTCCCGTCAGCTTCAGCATGCCGACGACGCCGATGGCGGCGAGCGGGATCGAGAACATGATGATGAACGGGTCGCGCAGCGACTCGTACTGCGAGGCCATCACCGTGTAGACCAGGACGATCGCGAGGAACAGCACGAGCTGCAGCTCGCGGAACGACCGCGCCTGCTCCTCGACCTCGTTGCCGAAGCCGATCGAGAAGTCCTGCGGCACGCGCACGGCCGACAGCCGCCCCTGGATGTTGTTCACCGCCCGGCTCAGCGTCGTCTCCGCCTCGGCGTTGACGCGCATGATGCGCTCCTGGTTCTTCCGCTCGACCTGCGTCGGCCCGGTCTCGCGGTCCATCGTCATCACGTTCCTGGCCGGGAGCACCTTGCCCCCGGGGGTGCTGATGAGCACGTCGCCGATCGAGGTGATCTCCCGGCGGTCCTCCTCACGGAGGCGGACGACGATCGGGTACTCGTTGCCGGCCAGGCGGAAGAACGCGGCCTGCGTGCCGGCGACGTTGGTGCGCAGCGTGTTCGCCACGCCGGTCACCGTCATGCCCAGCAGCGCGGCCTTGTCGCGGTCGACGCGGACCGCCAGTTCGGGCCGGCCGATGTCCTGCGCCAGGCGCGAGTCGGCGATGCCCGGCGTCTGGTCGAGCACCGACTTGACGCTCTGCGCCAGCTTGCGCGCGATGTCGAGGTCGTGGCCGCGGATCTCGACCGACAACCGGCTGTCGCTCCCGCCGCCGCCCATGCGCATCCCCATCTGGCCGCCGCTCGCGCGCGCGCGGATGATGACGCCGGGCAGCCCCGCGAGTTCGCGGCGCAGCGTCATCGCGATCTGGTCGTTCGAGCGCGTGCGCCCCGTCCGCGGCGTGAGCCGGACCGTGATGTTGCCGCGGTTCATCCCCGACCCGCCCATGAAGCCGCCGCCGCCCGCCTGCGTGATGAGCGTCGTCGCTTCGGGCACGGTGTCCTTGATGGCGTCCTCGAGCCGCAGCAGCACCTGCTCGGTGAGTTCGATACGCGTGCCGACCGGGAGTTCGGCGTCCACCGTGACCTCGCCCTCGTCGGTCGTCGGCTGGAACTCGAAGCCGACGGTCGGGAGGATGACGATCGCGGCGACGAAGAGCGCCAGGCCCGTCGCGAAGACGGTCGGCCGGTGGCGCAGCGCCCCGTGCAGCGCGCCGATGTAGGTCCTGTCCAGCCGGCGCAGGCCGTTCTCGAGCGCACGATACAGGACGCCCAGGACGCCCGTGCGGCTCTCGGCCGGCGGCGCGAGCCGCACCAGGCGCGAGCAGAGCACCGGCACGATCGTGACGGCGACGAACAGCGACATCGCCAGCGAGAACGACACCACCGCGGCGAGCTGGCCGAACATGATGCTCGACACGCCGGTGAGGAACAGCATCGGCACGAAGACGGCGATGTGGGTGAGCGTGGACGCCAGGATGGCCGACCACACCTCCTCGCTGCCGTCGATGGCCGCCTGCATCCGGTCCTTGCCCATCTCGAGGTGCCGGTACGTGTTCTCGAGCACGACGATGGCCGCATCGACGATCATGCCGATGCCGAGCGCGAGGCCGCCGAACGTCAGCGTGTTCAGGGTGTAGCCGCCGAAGTAGAGCAGCGCGAACGTGCCGATGACCGAGATCGGAATCGACGTGCAGATGATGAGCGTCGACCGCAGGTCGCGCAGGAACAGGAAGATGATGAAGATGACGAGCGCGCTGCCGATGAGGGCGTGCTCCTGGACGCTGCCGATCGATCGGTTGATGTAGACCGACTGGTCGTCGAGCACCGTCAGCTTCACGCCCGGCACCTCGCGGTTGATCTTCGCGACTTCGGTCTTGACCGCCTCGGCCACCTGCACGGTGTTGGTGCCCGACTGCTTCGTGACGCGCATGCGGATGCCCGGCTTGCCGTTGATGCGCGTGAACTGGCGGCGATCCTCGGTCCCGTCGCGCACGTCGGCGATGTCGCGCATGTACACGGGCACGCCGCCCTTCCTCATGCCGGTGAGGCCCCGGATCTCGTCCAGGTTCACGAACTGCCCGGGGCTGCGGAGCAGCAGCGTCCGGTCGGCTTCGTTCACCTCGCCGAGCGGGATGTTCTGGTTCTCGGTGCGGAGCACCTGGATGATGCGATCGACCGACAGGTTGAGCGCCGTGGTCTTCTCGCGCGAGAGATCGACGCGGATCTGGCGGCGCAATCCGCCGTCCACGCTCACGGCGGCGACGCCGGGGGCGCGCTCGATGCGGGTCGACAGCTCGTTGTTCGCCAGTTCGCGCAGCGCCACCGGGTCGAAGTCGCCTTCGACGCCGATGCCCATGATGGGCATCGCCGTCGAATCGAACTTGAAGATCATCGGCGGGTCGGCCTCTTCCGGCAGCCGTCCGCGGACGCGGTCGATGCGCGTGCGCACCTCGTTCGCCGCCTCGTTGAGGTCGGTGCCCCACGTGAAGTTCAGCCGCACCATGCTGCTGCCTTCCGATGACGTGGAGTTCACCTGATCGAGGCCCGCGACGGCGCTCACCGCCTGCTCGATGGGGCGCGTGACGAGTTCCTCCATCTCGAGCGGGCCGACGCCGGCGTAGACGGTCCGGACGGTGATGCTCGGGTAGCTGATGTCGGGCATCAGGTCCACGGGCAGCTTCGACAGCGAGATCGTGCCGAGCAGCACGATCACGAAGCTGAACATGAACATCGTCACCGGACGTTCAATCGCAAGACGGGGAATGCTCATTCGATCCTCCGGACGGACGTGCCTGTCGTTGGCGCGTAAGCGCTAGCGGGCCGGTGGCTGATTGCCGCGCCCCGGGGGTATCGCGCCGCCAGGCCGCCCGCCGCGCATGCCGCCGCCCTGGCCCTGCTGCGCCATGCCGGCCCGGCCACGGCGTTCCTGACCGGCGATGACGATGGTGTCGCCGTTGCGGAGCGCGCCGGCGCCCGCCGAGACCACCTTCGTGCCTTCCTCGACACCCTGCCGGACTTCGATGCGATCGCCCTGCTCGATCCCGAGTTCCACCGGCATGAACTGCGCCTTGTCGTTCTCGGCCGACACGAACACGCCGCGCTTCCCGTCGAGGTCCACGATGGCCGACTTCGGCACGACCAGCGCGTTCGCCTTGCTGTCCACGGTCAGCGTCATGCGGGCGTACATGCCCGGCTTGAGCCGCGTGGACGGGTTCGGTACTTCGATCTCCATCTCCGCCGTGCGGGTGGCCGGATCGAGCACCGGCGCGATGCGCGCGATCCGGCCCTCGAACTGCTCGCCGGGGTACGCATCCACCTCGACCGAGGCGGGGGCGCCCACGGAGACGACCTTCAGATCCTTTTCGACGACGTTGGCGACGAGCCGGAGCGACGAGATGTCCACCACCGACGCGATGGGGGCGTTCTGCGCGGCCCAGGCGCCGGCGTCCACGTGGCGCTTGCCGACGAACCCGTCCACCGGCGACACGACCGACGTGTTGGCGAGCGTGATCCGGAGTTCGTCGAGTCGCGCCCGCGACTGCGCGAACTGCGCGCGGGCGAGGTCGAGCTGCGCGAGCGCCGAGGCGTAGCGCGCCTCGGTGTCGTCGAGCGTCTGCTTCGGGAGCAACTGCCGGCCGTACAGGTTCCGGGAGCGTTCGAGGTTCGTTTCGGCGAGCTTCAGGTCGGCGTCGCGCTGCCGGATCGTCGCCTGCCCGACCTGGTACGACGCCTCGGCCTGCCTGACCTGCTCGATGATCTCGCGGTCCTCGATCTTGGCGAGCAACTGGCCGCGCCGCACCGGGTCGCCGAGCCGCACGTTCACCGACAGCAGCCGGCCACCCGTCTTCGGCACGATCTCCACCGTCTGCTGGCCGATCAGGTTGCCGACGATGGTGAGGTACTGCGAGATCGTGGCGCGCGTCACCGGCGTCATCTCCACCGTGACCGGAGGACGGAAGCCGGCGCCCATGCCGCCGCCCGTCCCGCCCATGCCACCGCCGGGACCGCCCGGCCCCCCGGGACCGCGCTGCCCTCCGCGCGCCTGCGTGCGGTCGGCCGCCTCGCCCCTCGTGAAGACGCCCTTGTAGTACCCGATACCCGCGAGCGCCACGACCGCGACGCCCGCGAGCACGATCGATGTCCGCATGGATGAAGACCCCGCCACGTCAGTTTGCTCCCCCACCGGACCCGCCGGTGCCACCGCTGCTCGGGCCGCCGCCACTGGTGCCACCGCCGCCCGTGGTCGTCGTCGTACCGCTGCCCACCGTCGTGCGCGTGGTCGCGCCGGTGCCCGTGGCCGTCGTCACGCCCGACACCGTCGACGACGTGCGCGCCGCCGGCGCGATCTGCACGCGGTCGTAGTCGACGAGCGACTTGCGGTGGTTGGCCAGCGCGCGCAGCTCGCTGTTCTGCGCGTCGGCGAGGTCCCGCTGCGCCTGCACGACGAAGAAGTTCGTCGACATGCCGACCTCGAACTTGCTCTGCTCGGCCTCGAGCCGCTTCTGCGCGAGTTCCCGGGCGGCCGACGCCGCCTCGTACTGCTTCAGGTTGCTCTCGACCTGCAGCGCGAAGTTCGTCACCTCGGTCGCCACCTGCAGCTCCAGGGCGCGGATCTGCGCCTGCGTCTGGTTCTTCTGCACCCGGGCGCGCGCGAGCTGCGCTTCGGCGGAACTCGTGCCGATCGGGTAGCTGAAGGTCAGCGCCACGTTCCAGGTCGGATACCTGCGCGCGGTGAGCGCGTCGATCGCGTCGGCATAGCCGCCCGGCACCACGCCGATGATCTGGCTGCCGATACCCGATCCCTGGCGCACGAACTGCGTGCCGCCGAGGCCCGTGCCGCCGTAGGAGGCGACGAGATCGAGCGCGGGCAGCGTCTGGTTGTGGAAGAGATGGATGTTGATGTCGGCCGTGTCGAGCTGCCGGCGCGCCTGGAGCAGGTCGGTGCGCTGGTCGAGCGCGGTGCGCACGGCCGACTGCACGTCGAGCGTTTGCGGCTGGAACGCGGGACGGTCCACAGGGTCGAGCCGCGCGGTCCACAGCGGGTCGTCGGTGCCGCCGACGACGAGCCGCTTGAGCGAGAGTTCCGCCGTGCGCCACGTGGCCTCCGCCTGCGCGAGCGCCTGCCGGCGCGTGGCCGCTTCGGCCTGCGCCTGCACGACGTCGATCGGCGCCATCGTGCCGACCTCGACCCGCGACTGGTTGTCCTGTACGAGCTTCTCGGCCAGCGCCAATGACTGCTTCGCCACGTCCACGGCCTGGACGGCGTACACGAGATCCCAGTACGCGTCGCGGACCGAGGCGAGCGTGCCGACAATCACCGCCTTGACGTTGACGTCGGCGATCTCACGGCTGATCTGCGTCGTCTTCAGCGACTGCCGTGTCTGGTCGATGGAGAACCCGCGCAGCAGCGGCTGCGTGAGGTTGGCGCTGAACGACGTCGTGTAGCTCGGGTTGTAGTTCGCGAACAGGTTGTTGGTGCCGAGCCGGTTGTTGTTGAACGAGAACGACGTCTGCGCGCCGCCCCAGGGGAGCGCCTGCGACAGGCCCGAGTTGTAGGTCGTGGTGTCGTTGGTGACCGACGTGCCGCCGTTCAGTTGGCTCGTCGGCGGGTTCACCACCGCACGCTGGCCGATGGTGGAGCTGACGGTCGGCCGGTACGCCGCGCGGACGCTCGCCAGCGCGAGGTCGTACGTCTGCGGGTTCAGGCGTTCGACAGCGATGTCGAGGTTGTGCTCGAGCGCGCGGTTCACCGCCTCGTCCAGCGTCAGCGAAATCGTGGGCGCCGCGCCCGGGCTGGCCGCCTGGGCGGACGGCGGTTGCGCGACGCGCTCCTGGACGAACCGTTCCGCGGCCTCACGCGCGATGGCGTCGAACCGCGCGCGATCGGTCGCGCCGGCCCGTGCCGACTGCGCGGCGGCCGTCCACGGCAACAGAGCCGCGAGCGTCGCGGCCGTCACGGTCAAGCTCCTCGGTGTCACGGGAAATGCCTCCAGCGAACGGTAACGTCAGACGGTGTCGATCAGCGGCCGCCACCGGGCGGCGGCATCTTGTGCGCGCGCTCCCAGGCCTCGTGCAGCGCCGTGAGCTTGACGCGCTGATCCGGAGTCAGGATGCGGCGCATCCGCACCAGCATCAGGACGCGCGTGCGGCTCAGGTCGCTTCGGACAGCCTCCACGCGATCGACCTGCTGGACGACCTGGACCTCGTCGACCGATCCATCCGCCACGAGGTGCGACAACTCGGTTTCCAGCCGATCCAGCGCCGCCTTGTGCGCACGCAAGGCCGGCAACGACGCCTGGAAGACACCCTCCAGACGGGACACCTGGTCCGGGGAGAGGCCCAGGTTGTGCTGGAACTTCTCCGATTGCCACCACTTGAACGATTGGCCGTGGGCAGGGGAGGCGACCAGGCTTGCGACGAGCAGGACCGCGAACACGCGCCAGCTCACACGAAAGACTCTGCGTTTCATGGTACTTCACAAGTGCCCTACGACGGACCCGCGGCTGCCGTTTACTCCCGACAATTCAGTGACTTGCGTGTGAAATCTTGTCCGGGGGTGTCTGGAGTTGTCTTCGGGACAGGGGAGGGGCGGAGAAGGGTGAGGCGCGTGGGAGCCGGGCGCCGCGCGCCCGGCTCCCGGAGGCGGAGCCCTAGCGCCGGCCGATCGGGCTCCCGCTGGTGGTCGGCGCGGACGGGCGCCAGACCCCGACGCCGTTTTCGATCCGCAGCGCCGTGCCGAACGCGGCCGACAGCTCCGTGATGCGCTGCAGGATACGCCGGCCGGTCGCCTCGTCGGCCAGTCGCGGCGTGCCGCGCTGCGATCGCGGCGCCTTCTGCTGCATGTCGATCGGATACAGCTTCAGGTCGATGAGCTGGCCACCCTTGAACGTGGGCAGCGCGACGAGGCTCTCGTACCAGACCGGGCTCGAGGGGAAGCCGGTCGAGCCGCCTTCGAATCGCGCGTTGTACAGGTCCGACGCCAGAGCGGTGTTCGGCAGGTTGAACATCTCGTAGTGGTCCGACGGCATCGGGTCGATCGTCTCGTTCTGGAAGATGAAGTTCCCGAGGCTGTAGAAGATCGGCCGGCCCTTGTAGATCTCGATACCGCGAATCTGGTGCGGCCCGTGGATCACGAAGGCCGTGGCGCCGGTGTCGATGCACTTCCTGGCGAAGACCGCCAGCCACGGCGGTGGAATCAGGCTGTCGTTGCCCGGCTCGTGCGAGT
>ORMF011087123.1_pt1 | contig 10126 bp, 11 predicted proteins | sample 1779871 | NCBI WGS metagenome assembly ORMF01 (sample SAMEA104232316, study PRJEB22302) | groundwater metagenome | biome: forest; feature: aquifer; material: groundwater | place: USA | collected 2011-08-07 | depth 5.4 m | reverse complement strand
GGGGCGCGCTACGGCTCGTCGGATTCGCTCCCGATGGCACCCCCGCCTCCCGGCCCCTGACGTGCGGACGCACTCGTCGAGGTGAATCGCTAGGTCAGACGGTAGTGACGTTAGCGGGAGGCGGGAGCGAAGAGGAAGTCGCGGAGGTAGGTGTTGACGACTGCTGGGTGCTCGATCTGGGGGAAGTGACCGCAGCGGTCGAGCCAGCGCGGCTGCGCGACACCGAGGGCGTCGGCCACCTGTCGCGCGTGCTCGAGCGGGATGACCCGATCCTCACGCCCGTGGACCACCAGCACGCCCCGTCCCAGGCGCGAGAGGGCGGCGCGGTACGCGTCCGCTTCCGCCGTGAAGTCGCCCTTTGCCGACCGTAGGAGCGAGAGATAGGCCGCGCGGCCGGCGCGGGACGCGCGCGCCGCGTATTCGTGCTCGACGAAGAAGCGGATCTCCTCGGCGTCGGGGTGGGCGAAGCAACGCGCGAGCGCAGTCGCGCAGATGCCGGGAGTGATCAGGCTCGAGAGCATCTCGCCCAGTCCCGGCAGCGACAGCGTCCGGTAGATCCAGGACGGGCGCAGGTGGAAGCCCGGCACGGCCGCCCCCAGGAAGGCGAGCCGCTCCACGCGCCCAGGGTGCTCGACGGCGAAGCGGGCGGCGACGGCGCCTCCGAGCGAATGGCCGACAAGTCTCACCGTGTCGACGCCGAGCCCGCGGAGGAGCCCGTCGAGCGCCCGCGCCAGGAAGGCCAGCGTGTACGGGCGCCGCGGCTTGCCCGAGCTGCCGAAGCCCGGCAGGTCGAGTGCAATCACCCGTCCGTGGCGCGCCAGCTCTGGCATGTTGTGCCGCCACGACTCGGCGAACCCGCCGAGACCGTGGACGAGCACGGTGGCCGGACCCTGCCCCTCTTCGAGGTAGTGGATCAGGAGCCCGTCGAGGTCGCCGCCTCTGAGCCGGATCTCGGACACGTCAGGAATCGAGCAGGCGCGTCAGCGACTCTCGGAGCGGGAAGAGGCTGAAGATGCCACCCGTGTGGATGAAGCAGACGCGCTGGCCGAGCGCCTTGGGGTCGCGCTGGAGCGTGTCGAGGAGGCCGCCGAAGGCCTTGGCGGTGTAGACGGGATCGAGCATGACCCCCTCCTCGCGCGCGAGCTTAATCAGGAGCGAGAGCTCGGCGTCCGTGACCCCCGCCCGTCCCGCGCCCTGGTAGCCGTCGAGGAGGTGGATCGTCTTGGGCACGTCGATGGCGAAGCCGAAGCGGCCGACGGCCTTGCCGATGATGTCGGTGACGTATCCGCGAACGTGGTCGGCCGAAAAGGCGATCGGCACGCCGACGATCTCGGACGGCAGCCCCGCCAGCTGCTTGCCCATGAGGAGCCCCGCCTGGCTGCCGCCGCTGAACGCCGTGACCGCGATCGTGTCGAAGCGCGGGGCGCCGTGGCTGATCTGCTCGGCCAGCTCGACGGCGCACTCGAGGTAGCCCAGCGCGCCGATCTCGTTGGAGCCGCTCTCGGGGATGATGTACGGCTTGCCGCCGCGGCGGCGGACGTCCTCGGCGATAGCCTCGAGGGCGACGGGATAGCGCTTGAACTCCTCGTCGGTGAGATAGCGGACCTCGGCACCGAGCATCCTGATCAGGAGGAGGTTGCCGTCGTAGGCGGCGGGACGCTCCCCCTTCACCGCGACGACGGCGCGGAGCCCGAGCCGCGCGGCCACGGCCGAGACCGCGCGGCAGCAATTGGACTGGAGCGTGCCGACGGTGATGAGGGTGTCGGCGCCCTGCGCCAGGGCATCGCCGACCAGGAACTCGAGCTTGCGGATCTTGTTGCCGGACTCCAGCAGGCCCGTCAGGTCGTCGCGCTTCATGTACAGCTCGACGCCCAGACGGCGCGACAGACGCTCGAGCTTCATGATGGGCGTGGGCGCCAGGGCAAGCTCGATGCGCGCCGGCGGGTTCGTCACGCTCCCCATCCTATCACTCAGGCGTGCTGCTTCTTCAGATCGGCGGCGATGGGGGCGAAGTCGTAGGACGGAAAGACCTGGTAGCGGAAGGCGCCCCAGGCCTTCTGCTCCATGTACCGGTTGACGCTCCGGACCTTGTCGGCCTCGACCTTGAGGTTGATCACGAAACCGAAAGACATCGCCACGACCCAGGACACGAGCTCCGAGCCCTCGGGTGGGAAGTCGCGGTAGAAGCCCGTCTTCTTCAGGTGCGCCATGATCTCGTCGAGGGTCTTGGACTGGTCGTGGTGGAGCAGCACCGTCAGCATCACGTGGCCGGAATCAGGCATGCCGTCCTCCTGGAGCGACGTTAGGTAGCGAGAGGGAGCGCATCCGCAACGTAACATATAATGCCTCGGTGACCCGCCCGCCGGAGAGCCTGGCGAACCCGCGTCTGTGGCTCGCTTTCGCGACCATGCTCCTGGTCTCGGGCTTCCCCAACGTCTTCATCCTGTTCCTGCCGGCGCTCCTGGCCGAGTTCCACGCCTCCCGCGCGACAACAGCCCTGCCGATGTCCTTCATGTGGCTCGGAGGCGCGGCGCTGGGCCCCGTGGCGGGCTGGCTCGTGGCGCGGCGCAATCCCCGCTTGGTGATCGTCGTCGGCCTCCTCGCCGCCGCGACTGGGTTGGTCGCCGGCAGCGCGGCCCCGACCTTGTCTATCCTCGTGGCGTCGGTCGGCATAGCGGGCGGTGTGGGCCTCGGCCTCACGAGCCTCTCAGCCCAGGCCACGCTGCTGGCCGACACGTACAGCCGCCGTCGCGGCGTGGCGATGGGCATAGCGTTCTCGGGCTCGATGGCAGCCTATGTCGTGGGCCCGTTCACTCAGCGCGTCATCGTTGCCTTCGGCTGGGGGGGCGCTGTCGCCTGCTACGCGGCCGCGGTCCCGGCGCTGGTCCCCGTGGCGTGGCGCGTCCTGCCGACGCGGCTGGGCGGGCTGGCCCGGGCTTCGGAACCTTCGCGCGCCGTGTCCCCGGAGCCGCCCGTCGGCCGGATCGTGCTCTCCGTGCCCTTCTGGAGCCTTCTCGTGGTCTTCACCGTGCCGCCGCTCTTCGGCTATCTCGCCACGACCCAGCACGCCCTCTACTTCCCGGCGCGCGGCATCTCGCCGGAGGAGGCCTCGGTGATGCTCGGAATCGGCGGAGTGCTGGCGGCAAGCGGACGCGTGCTTGCGGGCATCCTCGCGGACCGCTTCGGGGCACCCGTGGCCGGGTTCGTCTCCTTCAGCGTGTCGGTGGCCGGCGTGCTCTGCCTGCTCGCGATGGAAGCCTGGCCTGCGCGTCTCTTCGCGTACGGCTACGTGCTGTTCCTCTTCATGCCGCTGGGCTCCCGCGCGACCATTGTGTCGGTGCTCCTGAGCCGCATCGCCGGCCCGCGGAACTACGGACCCGTCTTCGGCCTAATCGGCATCGGCAACAGCCTGGGCGCGGCGGCGGGACCGTGGCTGTCCGGCGCGATCTTCGACCGCACCGACTCGTACCTGGCGCTCTACCTCACCACGCTCGGCTTCGCCGCGGCCGGGTTGGCCGCGCTTGGAATCTTCCTGCTGGCATCGCGCCAGCACGCCTAGTACCCTGTCACTTCCGCTCCGCGAGGGCCGTCCGGGCCTTTGACCTCGACGTGCTGCGCTGTCCGCGCTGCGCCGGGCGGATGCAGCTCATCGTCACGATCGAGGACCCGGCCGTCATTCAGCGGATCCTCGCCCATCTCGGACTCTCGGGCACCCGGGAAGGCCCGCCGCCGTGTTCCATGACGGAGGTAGGAGGCGAGCAGTTGGCACTCCCCGGCGTTACCGTCTAGGCGGTGCCGTGGGCCCAGGCAGCCGCGGACGTCTGCCCTGCCGCTGCTCGGCGCCGAAGTGGAGAACTCACGCCCCCTTCGTCGAGGCTCCGGTTTGACCTTGCCGACGCACTCTGGCAGGATCGGTGCGAGATGAGAGGGGGCATTTATCCGCGCTGTGCCCAGGGCAAGAGCCTCAGCCTCAGCCGGCCATGTCTGAGAACGGGTCTTATGTCGTCTACGCTCAGAGGCGAGCAGCTTCCGGCCGGACAGGGGCCGGCACGGTACAGTGACGATACGGCGAGTTACGAGAGCGAGTAAACCGGGATTTGAATGAACTCTGTAGGATTCTCGTGTCTTGCCAGCAGGTCATCGAGCATGCGTAGCGATGCAGGGGGGAGGTAAACCTCCTTGCAGTCTTCGCAGACTTCTGCTGGAAGTCCCTTCACCATGAAGAGAGCGTTGCCCCACCGGTGCAGATGCTCGATCTTCTTTTCGATCACCTTCCCCCGGCAAAAGTAACAGTGGTCCATCGGCTTACACCTCCCGCCGTCTCCGCCACTGGACCCAACGTGATGGATCCGGGCGGTACAGCGTGATGATCACCAGCACCTCCGTGAGAGCACAGACAGCATGGATCGGCATCCCCGCCTCCGTGAACCCGAGCAGCAGGAACGAGGCGCCCCGAGGGTCAGCCGGATAGTCCTCGATGATTTCGATCTTCTGGCCACCAACAGCTTCTTCGATCTCTCTAACGAGGACGCGATCCCCATCCCGCTCGTTTTCCGCGTGGAGCGTCAACCGGTACCGGCGTTCCCGGACCAGCCGTCGGACTTCCTCCAAACGAGGATCGCCAGTTAGCATCCATTCGTCAGGGCGATGATAGCATACGCGTTGTGCGCGCGCCCCTGGGGTCCGGCCGGAATTCGAGGTGCCGGAACCACGCCCGCCAGTTCATGTGAGGAAAGGATAGGCGACATGGACGACATCCGGCGGCGGTCGCCCCTTCCGTGGCCCCCGTCATCGTGACGTAACCTCCCATACTCGGACGCCGGCCGCCCCAGGAGCCGAGGACGACGTCATCAGCTCTCTCTGCATCAGCTACTGAGCCTGGCGCAGCGAGTGCAGCGAGAGCCGACCCTGCCCCTGGAAGCCCGCCGTGGGCCCAGGTCGCCTCGGACGTCTGCCCTGCCGCTGCCCGGCTCCGAAGTGGAGAACTCCCGTCCCCTTCGTCGAGGCTCCGGTTCGACCTTGCCGACGCACTCTGGCAGGATCGGTACGAGATGAGAGGGGGCATTTATCCGCGCTGTGCCCAAGGCAAGAGCCTCAGCCTTGGCCGGGCATGTCTGCGAACGGGTGTTGTGTTATCTACGCTCTCGGATGAGTGAGGATGATTCCGGCCGGTCCGTTTGGCGGGCGGTCAACGGGATCATCCGCCCCCGTATAGAGGACGAACAGCGCCGTGATACCAGGACCCAGCTCCCAGGGGAATCCGTCACCTTTCAGGTAAGCCGGCAAGTCTGTCATGGGCAGTCAGTCCTCCCGTTGCTACCGGCGCCGATAGGTTGTGGTGGTGCGGCGCTCGACGGAGGATACGTCCACGACCCGGCGCTCAGGGTCCACATCAAAAAACATCCGCCAGTCGCCGACGCGACGGCGAAAGACGGCGCGCTCATCCTTGAGCCGCTCGATATCGCCAGTGAACGGATCCGAACCCATCTCCTTGAGGGCAGTCCGGAGCCGTTCCTGGTCATGCCTAGGTGCGCGCGCGATGACCTTTTGCGCGCGCTTTCCCGCGACGACGGTCCAGGTGCTGGAAGAGCTCATCGACGGTCACGTACTCCCCTCGCGCGATCTCGGCGCGACCTTTCTGGATGGCGCGGAGCTCGGCCGCCGTGGGGGTGTAGACGGGAAGGCGAGCGATCCGCGCAGCGAGTTCAGGATTGAAGTAGAGGCGTAGGGCCTCGCGCACGAGCTCGGATCGGGTTCGACGTTCGGTCTTCCGCACGCGTTCCACATCGCGCATCATCGCGGGTGGCAGGGATACGGTCATTGTTTGGTGTGTTCGCATAGAGGATCCGTTGTGAACTGTTCTTATCCATTCTACGGGGGCGGGCGCGCCGGCGTCAAGGGCCGTCGGCGCCGCAGAGCAGCAGGTCCAGCTCGGGCACCTAGCCGACTTCCCTGGCCAGGGTCGCGTACTGGTTAAGCAGAGGCAGCACCGCATCGGCCAGCGCCGACGGGACGAAGAAGACCGCGCGCGTCACGCCGGCGTCGCGCAGCGCCGCGAGCTTCGTTTCGTCAGGCGGGACCCCGAAGATGGTTACCGTCACCGCCGCCGGGTCGCGCCCGGCCTTCTCGGCCCGGGCGCGGAAGTCCGCCATGGACTCGGCGACCGGCTCGCTGTACGCCCGGCCGCCGATCGGGATCCAGTGGCCGTCGAAGTCCGCGGCGCGCTGGCGCGCGTGCGGGCCGGCGCCGCCCATGAGGATGGGCGGGTACGGCTTCTGGACGGGCTTGGGGTAGGACCACAGCTTGTCGAAGTTGACGTATTTGCCGTGGAACTCGGCTTCATCCTGGGTCCAGATCGCCTTCATGGCCGCGATCCGCTCGCGCAGGATCTTCCAGCGCTCCGCGAACGGGGTGCCGTGGTGCTCCATCTCCTCCGCGTTCCAGCCTCCGCCGATCCCGAAGAGCACGCGGCCGCGCGAGATGTGGTCGAGGCTTGCCACTTCCTTGGCGAGCGTGATGGGATCGCGCTCGATGACGAGGCAGATGCCGGTGCCGAGCATGAGGGTCTTGGTCACCGCGGCGGCGGCGCCGAGGGCCACGAATGGATCGAGCGTGTGCCAGTACTCGCGCGGCAGGTCGGCGGCGCCGGGCCACGGGCTTTTGCGGCTCGCCGGGATGTGGGTGTGCTCGGGCAGCCACAGCGACTCGAAGCCGCGGGCTTCCATCTCCCGCGCGAGCTCGTCGGCCTGGATGGCGTAGTCGGTGGGGAACATCGCGATGCCGTACTTCATCGGCTTATCCTCCGAGATCGAGCGGGGTGTAGTACGGGCGGCCGCCGAGCGCTGCGACCTCTTTCTGAAAATTCGTGCCATAGAATTTCTCGGCGTCGGTCAACGCCCAGGCCTGGCGCTTGAAACACCACGACTCCGGCTGCAGTGCCTGTGCGCACTTGAACAGAGGCACGGCCGCCTGCGCGTGGCCGGTCTTGTGGAGATGCTCGGCGAGGCGGAAGGTCGCGGCCGCCTGCGCGTGCTCGGCGGTCGGCAGCGGCAGCCGCCGGCGCCGCTCCTTCGCGGCGAGCACGTACGGGCTCTGCGCGCCGCGCTCCGCCCAGTCGCGCACGGCCTCCAGGTACCGCGTCATGTCGAACTTCGTGTACTCGATCCAGCGGTTGTCGGCGAAGGCCATCTCGTTGGGGCGGACGATGCGCCCCTCCTCGTCGACCCAGACGGCCGTCGGCACGTTGACCATGTTGTAGGCCCGCGCGACTTCATAGTGGGCGTCGATCAGCGACGGATGCGTGGGCTTGGCCGCCCGGATGAACTCCCCGGCAGCGCCCGCGCCCGCGCTGTCCAGCGCCACCGTGATGACGGTCAAGCCCTTGGGCTCGAGTAGGGCGTGAAGCGCCTGCCACCCGGGCAGGTCGAAGCGGCACCCTCACCACGACGCCCAAGCCAGAAGGAAGACCCTACGCCCACGGAAAGAGGAGAGCGTGTGCGTGCGCCCGTCGAGATCGGGAAGCGTGAAGTCGGGCGCGTCCAGAGAGAGCAGCCTGTCTGCCACGTCCTCGGCCGCTAGGCCGATGGACCAGACGGCGCGCTCGGGGCTCGCGGCCACGGGCTGGCCCATGTGGTGCGAGAGCCCGGTCAAGTCCACGCGGAGATCCGAACCCCGGCCGCGCACCCAGGATGCCGTCGGCGGCACGGGGACGCAGAGCGGACCGCGGCAGAGCCCTTCCGGCTTGAATTCCCAGCCCCCGGCCTTGGCGAGCTCGACGGGCGTCAGCCACAGCGCGTCCCCCTCGGCCTCGCCCGTGACGGTGACCGTGCCTGCGGGCAAGAGGATCGTGGCGGTCGCCGCGGCCATGGATGCTAGCGCGGCTTCTGGCGGGAGAGGTACGCCGCGAGCGCCTCGGCCTCGCGCTGCTGGAAGGCCACCGCCACGCGGAGCTGCTCGAGATACTGCCGGAGCGTCCGGCCGCCGAGATCGATCGTGTTGTCGGCGAAGAACGCGCGCACGTCCTGCTCCCACGCGGGACTCACGAGCGCGGGCACACCCTCGTACATGCGCCGGTACGCGCTCTCCGGATACTGCCGCGCCATGGCCTCCCAGTGCCCCTTGACGAAGTCCCACGCCAGGCCGCGCGCGTCGACGCTCGTCAGCAGAGCCCGGATCAGGAAGGGCGCATCCTGGCTCCGCACCTCACCGTTCACGGTCATCTCGAGCGTCCGGCGCAAGAGCTCCGGCTGGCGGAAACCGGCCAGCGCGTAGAGGTAGCGCTGCTCTTCCTGAGGCGTGCGCGCACGCTTGAAGCGGTCGCGGAATTCCGCATACTCGCCCTCCCCGCCCGATGCGGCCAGGACGGCGATGACGGCAGGCAGCACGTTGGCGTCCACGGAACCTTCGTCCTCGCGGTAGCGGGCGTAGGCGGCGCGCGCGCGCGCCTGCACCACCTTGTCGTTCCCGAGCGTGCCGAGCGCGCGCAGGAGATCCCCGCGCAGCTGCCTGTCCAGCTCGGTCTCGTCGTCCTGCGGCTCCCAGCCGATGAGAGCCGCGGCCTCCGCCACACGATGCCGCACGAGCGCCTCGAGCGCTCCGCGCTGGTCGTCCGCGATCACGCGGTTGACGTAGGCGAGAGAGGAGGTCAACGCGGTCCAGACGTTGCGGTCGGTTTCGGCCGTGAAGCGGGCCGTCAGGTCGAGGAAATCCGCGGCGGGCATGAGCCCGGCCTGGACCAGCGCGAAGCTGTCGCTCAGAAGGTTGAACCGCTCGATAGGCGCAATCTTGGCGACGGCGCCGGCGAGCTTCTTGAGGAGCGCGGGAGCGTACCGCACGCGGTAGAAGCCGGTGCCGCCGGAGTTGCCCACGACCCAGTCCGCCTTGGCCGGCAGCGCGACGGCCGCCGCGTCGCCGTCGAGCAGCAGCCGCCGCTCGACGTAGCCGTGCTTGACGGAGGCGCGGAGCACGACCGGGATGCGCCAGCGCTGCCCGGTGTCGGTCTCGCCGCCCAGGTAGCTGAAGCGGCGCTGCGAGACCTTGAGCCCCGTGCCGTCGGGCTCGACGGTGATGAGCGGGTACCCCGGCTTGAAGATCCAGCCGTCCATGATCGCCGGGATGGGCTGGCGGGCCGCATCCGCGAGCGCCTTCCAGAGATCGGTGGTCTCGGCGTTCGCGTACCGGTGCCGCTCGAGGTAGAGGCGGACGCCATCGCGGAAGACGTCGGCGCCCAGGTGCTGTTCGAGCATCCGCAGCACGGACGCGCCCTTCTCGTACGTGAGGAGGTCGAACATCGCCACGCAGTCGTGCGGGTTGCGCACCTCGAACTCGATGGGCCGCGTCGCCTCGAGTCCGTCCACGGCCATGGCCGCAGCGCGCGAGACGCCGAAGGTGACCCAGCGCTTCCACTCGGGCTTCCAGGCGTCCACCGCCAGCAGCTCCATGAAGGTGGCGAAGGCCTCGTTGAGCCAGATGCCGTTCCACCACGTCATGGTCACCAGGTCGCCGAACCACATGTGGGCGACCTCGTGCGCGACCACATCCGCGATGCGCTCGAGCTCGGTGTGCGAGGCCGCCGCCTCGTCCACGAGCAGCGCGTTCTCGCGAAAGGTGATGGCGCCCAGGTTCTCCATCGCGCCGGCGGCGAAGTCGGGGATGGCGAGGAGATCGACCTTGTCCCCCGGGTAGGGCAGCCCGTAGTAGCGCTCGAAGAAGTCGAGCGAGAAGGCGCCGATCTCGAGCGCGAAGCGTGCGAGGTGCTTCTTGCCCGGCACGCACCAGACACGGAGCGGCGTCTGGCCGACCATGACCGGCTCCGTCGCCTCCAGCTCGCCGACCACGAAGGCCACGAGATACGTGGACATCCTGATGGTGTCGGCGAACGCGATCGCCTTGCGCCCGTCGCCGAGGGGCTCTTCCCTGACCATCGCGGCGTTCGAGACCGCGGCCAGGTTCCCGGCCACCACCAGCGTCACGCCGAAGACCGCCTTGAACGCGGGCTCGTCCCAGCACGGGAAGCCCCGTCTGGCGTCGGTGGCCTCGAACTGCGTGGCGGCGATGGTGCGCGGCTGGCCCGCGGCGTCCTTGTACGGGCTCCGGTAGAAGCCGGGGAGGCAATCGTTCACCGTTC
>ORMF011049632.1_pt1 | contig 10126 bp, 8 predicted proteins | sample 1779871 | NCBI WGS metagenome assembly ORMF01 (sample SAMEA104232316, study PRJEB22302) | groundwater metagenome | biome: forest; feature: aquifer; material: groundwater | place: USA | collected 2011-08-07 | depth 5.4 m | reverse complement strand
CACGGCTACAGCGAGGATGTGCTGCTCCGCGCCGCCGACGTGATGCTCAAGGAGCGCCGCAAGCTGATCCTCGTCCCGCGCGAGACGCCGTTGAACCTAGTCCACTTGAAAAACATGGAACTGCTGCTGCTGGCCGGTGCGACGATCCTGCCGGCCAATCCGTCGTTCTACACGAACCCAACTACGATCGAGCAGGTCGTGGATACGGTTGTATCGAGAGTGCTGGATCATCTGGGCGTAGCGCACGGCCTAGTCCCCCGGTGGCAGGAGGAGAAGGAATCATGAACAACAAACCTCGAACACCGAACATCGAACCTCGAACGCCGAACCAGACCAACCGGACGCCTCAACCGACGCCGGTGAGCGGTGCCAGGCCGCGCGTTTACGACCTCGAAGACCGGCTGCTGGAGTTCGCGGTCGCCGTTATCGATGTGTCGGAAAGGCTCCCCAGCACACGGGCCGGGAACCATATCGCCGGCCAGTTCCTGCGTGCGGGCACTTCGCCGTACGGCAACCACGGCGAGGCTGAATCGCCTGAATCGCGGGATGACTTCATTCACAAGCTTAAGATCTGTCTCAAAGAATTACGCGAAACTCGCCGCTGGGCCCGCTTGATCGATCGGAAGCGATGGATCGAAGGTAACACGCAACTGATATTCGTTCTTCAAGAAGTCGAGGAACTCATTCGGATTTTCAAGGCAAGCATTCAGACTGCAGAGCGGAATCGCGGCAGCGCCACGGACTCCCATAGACGGTGACTGTTTGCTCCACGGGGCCACTGCCGTTCGTCCGGTGTTCGGTGTTCGGTGTTCGGTGTTTGCCACGATCCGAAACTGGACCGAGTTCGTGAAGTTCTCCCACACCGTCTTCGCCTTGCCGTTCGCGCGGGCGTCGATGGTCGTGGCGGCATGCTTGCAGAACCAAGTGGGGCGCGATCATGGATCGGCGGGAAACACCGCGCTGTTGACACACTCGTGGCTTTCGTCGATTTGTCTCCCATGAAAGCGGCCGTTTCAAATCGCAGACCGACAAAAAACGCCAAACCGACGCGGCGTCGCAAGCCGACACTCTGGCCTTCGCTGACCGTGGGAGCCGGCACTGGATCGCGGCGACGGCGCGGTCGTGACGCCCGTGAGGTGATTCGGAAGTGCATTCGAGAGCTCGAGAAGTCCACTTATCCACCTGAACTTGCAGCGAAGATGATCGCCAGCATGGAGGGATGAAGCCCTACTTGGAACCGCGCTTGGTTGCCTGCTTACTGCTCCCCGCCCCAAGCGCTGGGCATGCGTGGTCGCTCATCCAACGGTTCGAGCCCCCCTACTCTTTGAATCGATTACATGCGCTCCAGATCGAAGGCATGTTGCTCGACCACCTCCGAGCTCCCAACGTCAAACAACATGACCTCGCTGCCGAAGGGCTGCGTCGATGGCGGTATTTCTGGACGGAAGGCGTGTTCAGGCTGGACCAACCGGCTTGGGAACTTGCCCTTGGCGACGCCTTGCGCCTGCAGGTGCAAGTCGGCCGCCAGATCGCCGGCGCGACCGCGTGCCTACACGTCGGCCTGGCGCGGGTGAGTGGCGCCACACACTTCGTGAGCTTCGAGCGAAAGTCGCGCGAAGCAGCCCATCTGTTGGGGCTGGAGGTCTTGCCAGAGAGTCTTTGACTAGCGAGGGCTTCGAGCCAGTCCGCGACGTTCCACCCAAAGCTCGTCACCCGACCTTCAGTGTTCGATGCTCTCCGACATTCGCCAATGGGCCGCGTTCGTGAAGTTCTCGCACACCGTCTTCGCCTTGCCCTTCGCGCTGGCGTCGATGGTCGTGGCGGCACGCGACCATCGCGGCTGGCCGGGCTGGCGCATCTTCGGACTGGTGCTCGCCGCCATGGTTTGCGCGCGCACGTGCGCGATGGCCTTCAACCGGATTGTCGATCGCAAGTTCGACGCTCTCAACCCCCGCACAGCCACACGCCACTTGCCCACCGGCCAGGTCTCGCTCGTCGGCGCGATGACACTTTGGCTGCTGAGTGGCTTCGGCCTCGTTGCCGTGAGCTACTTCCTGAACCCCGTTTGCTTTTACCTCTCGCCCGTCGCGCTCGTGGTGATCTGCTTTTACTCGCTCACGAAACGCTTCACGGATTACACGCACGTCTTTCTCGGCCTGGCGCTGGCGCTGGCGCCGCTGGGCGCGTGGCTCGCGGTCCAAGGCGGCCTCACCTGGTGGCCCATGCGCCTGAGCGCCGTGCTGCCGATCCTCCTGGCGCTGGCGGTGGTCTTCTGGCTGATCGGCTTCGACATCATCTACGCGCTGCAAGACTATGAATTCGACCGCACCCACGGGCTGCACTCGCTCGTCGTGGCCTGGGGACCGAGCAACGCCCTGAAGGCCGCCTTCCTCGCCCACCTGGTGATGTGGGGACTGCTGGCGGGCTTTGGCTTTCTGGCGGGCTTTCGCGTCGCCTACTTCATCGGGCTGGTGATCATCCTCCTCAGCCTGCTGGTGGAACATTGGCTGGCGCGCAAGCGGAGCCTGAAATGGATCAATGTCGCCTTCTTCCGCCTCAACGCGCTCATCAGCGTCGTCTTTCTGGTCGTGGTCGTCGCGGAGGTGGTCTTCCCCGGATTTCGCATCGTCCGCTAAAAGCTGTAACCCAAAACCGAGATGAACAAGCGCACTTTTATCCTCGCAACGGTGTTCGCCCTGGCGGCACCGATCCCGGGACTCGCGGCGGCGGAACCCGCCCCCGCAAGCCCGTATGCCAGATGGACGAACGGTCCGCCAGCCACGCCCGAATTCTTCCCCATCGCTGTCTGGCTCCAGCCGCCCAGCAAGGCGCAGCGCTACCGCGAGGCGGGTTTCAACACCTATGTCGGCCTATGGAAAGGACCGACGGAGGAGCAACTGGCTGCGTTGAAGCAAGCCGGCATGAAAGTCATCTGCGGACAAAACGAAGTCGGTCTGCGCCACCGCGACGACCCTGCGATCATCGGCTGGATGCACGGCGACGAACCGGACAACGCGCAGTCTCTCGGCTCTGGCAAAGGCTACGGTCCGCCGATCCTGCCCGAGAAGATCGTCGCGGACTACCGCCGCCTGCGCGCCGCTGACTCCTCGCGGCCCGTGCTTCTGAACCTCGGCCAGGGCGTGGCGTGGGACCAATACATCGGCCGCGGCGTGCGCCGCAATCATCCGGAGGATTATCCGGAGTACGTCAGAGGCTGCGACATCGCCTCCTTCGACATCTACCCCGTCGTGCACGATTCGCCCGAGATCGCGGGCAAACTGTGGTTCGTCGCGCGCGGGGTCGAACGGCTCGTGACCTGGGCCGGCCCCGACAAACCGGCGTGGAACTGCATCGAATGTACGCGCATCAGCAGCCGCACGACCAAGGCCACCCCGCAACAAGTCCGCGCCGAAGTCTGGATGAGCCTCATCCACGGCTCGCGCGGACTGGTCTATTTCGTGCACGAATGGCAGCCGCGCTTCGACGAATCGGCCTTGCTCAACGATCCCGAAATGCTGAGTGCCGTGACCGCCATCAATCGCCAGATCACTCAACTTGCGCCCGTGCTCAACACCCCGACGATCAAGAACGGCGTCACCGTGACCACGGACAATCGGGACGTGCCGGTCGCGACGATGCTCAAACACCACGGCGGCGCCACCTGGCTTTTCACCGTGGCGATGCGCGCAGGCGCCACCACTGCGCGCTTCACCGTGAACGGCTGGAAAGGCGAAGCCGCGGTGGAAGTCCTCGGCGAGGACCGAAAGTTCACCGCGCGCGGCGGCGAGTTCACCGACACCTTCCAGCCGTGGCAAACGCATCTCTATCGCCTCACGGCAAAGACGGCCCAATAGCACAACGACCTCGAAGCTCCGCAACCTCCCGGCTGCGCCCCGGTCTTCCCTGCGGCGCGAAGCGTCTGGACTGCGTGCGATTTATCGCCGCTTTCCGGCAGTCGGCCAGCCCGTGGTCGATCGCGTGTCGGCGGTCACGATGACCCCACGATGACACCCACTGTTGACATCCGCGCCGCGCCCTTGAACCTTCTCCCGCCATGCGCGCGGATCGTTGGACAAGCGGAGTTCCCGAAGCCGAAAGCCTCCTGTCCCGATGCGCCACCATTCCGACATGAATTTCGTTATGCACCGCAGCGAGCTGCGCGACCTCTACGACAAAGTCGTCGCCGGCGAGCGCATTTCTGACGCTGACGCTCTCCGGTTGTTCGAGTCGAAGGACCTCCATGCCGTCGGCGCCATCGCGGATTTCGCAAACCGTCGCCAGAACGCCAACCGCGCCAGTTTCATCGTCAACCGCTACATCAACTATTCGAACTACTGCATCCTCTCCTGCCAGTTCTGCGCCTTCGCCCGTAAAAAGCGCGACGCCGACGGCTTCGAGCTGACCGTCGAGCAGATCGTCCAGAAGGCTCGCGAGGCGCTGGCCGTCGGCGTCACCGAACTGCACATCGTCGGCGGACTGCACCCCTCGCTGCCGTTCAGCTACTACGTCGAGATGCTGCGCGCACTCAAGGCCCTCGACGCGCGGCTCCAATTGAAGTGTTTCACAGCGATCGAAGTCCTCCACCTCGCCTGGCTCGCACGGAGAGATTTCAGAGAAGTCCTCGCCGAGTTGAAGACCGCCGGCCTCGACAGCCTCACCGGCGGCGGCGCGGAAATTTTCCGCAAAGAAGTCCGCTCCGCCATCGCCAAGGGCAAGGAGTCGGCGGAGGAATGGCTCGATGTTCATCGCGCCTGGCACCAGATGGGTGGCCGCAGCACCTGCACGATGCTCTACGGCCACGTCGAGTCGCTCGCCGACCGCATCGATCATTTGCGCCAGCTTCGCGCGCTGCAGGACGAGACGCATGGTTTCACCGGCTTCGTCCCGCTGCCCTACCAGCCGGAGAACAACCGGGTGCCCGTGCAGCATCCGCCGACCGGCTTCGACGCTCTGCGTACGATTGCCGTCAGCCGCGTCTATCTCGACAACTTCGAGCACATCACCGCCTACTGGGTGGGCCTGGGACTGAAGTTGGCGCAAGTGGCCTTGAACTACGGCGCGGACGATCTGCACGGGACGATCATCGAGGAACACATCTTCCACATGGCCGGCGCGACCTCGCCGCAATTGCAGACCGAAGCCGAAATGATCAAAGCCATCCGCGAAACCGGCCGCGTGCCGGTGCAACGAAATACCTTCTACGAGCCAATCAAAGTCCTAGCGGAGAATTTGCAGTCGGCCAGCAATGAAGCCGAACGGCCGTCGGGCAAATCCAAAGTGTTGGAAGACAATCTGGCGACGGCGTGAAGCTTACGCTGGCAGCGATACCAGCAAACGAAGAAAGAAATTCTTCTCGGGCTGAAGGCCATCTGTAGCCTGAATCCCGTTGGCCACGAAAAGATCGAGGTCACCGTCGTTATCGTAGTCCGCCCAGGCACCGGAAGTCGAATAGCCCGGGTCATTGACGACCGGGCCGGTGGTGATCTTGGTGAAGGTGGCTTGAGCGGCGACATCGGACGGAGTCGCCAGGAGCAGGCCCGCTGCTGTAAGGAGCAATTGAAGTTTCATAATGTGAATCAATCGGATCGCCAAGGCGGCCCAGCCAGGCGGCCTGCGCCACACACGAAAGTTGTTCTTCGCGCAGGCCGATCACCTGACTGGTCTCGGTCGGCTTTGGCTTTCCAGGCCGGCCGCATTGGCTTCCACTCCTTACTGCGGGAAAGCGGGTGCGAAGTTGCAGAGAATCGGTGGAGAAGTTGGGCAGTTTGAACGGAGGGTCGAGAACAAGGGTTCGGCGCGAGGAATGCCGAGAGTATCCTGACGGGGAGGGCTATGGACAAAGACGATCAACGCGCCTGGCCATGAGACGGCTAACCCGTAGCGCAGGCTTCCAAACCTGCCGTATCGCCGATTTCCAATCGGCTGCGCGTCCGAAGTTAACGAGCGCGTTTGCAGGAGCAGCGTCCGCAGGCTGGAAGCTCTGCGACACAGCAGGTTTGGAAGCCTGCGCTACGACTTTGTCAACGGCCCCATCCTGACGGAGCCGGATGACATTCGAGCCTCGACAAGTCCGAGAGCGCGAAGTAAGCTGAGAACGTCATGTCAGCGATTCTTGAGCTACCAGAAGTACGACGGCGTGTTTCACCACTCTCGGTCGAAGAGTATCACCAGCTCGGCGAATTCAACGAGCACGGCAAACGCACGGAGCTGATTCGCGGCATCGTCATCGAAAAAATGTCAAAGTCCCCGCGTCACCGTACCATCGTGTCTTTGCTCTACCGGCTGTGCTTAGCGCGCCTGCCCGCGGGGTTCACGGTGTGGCAGGAGCAGCCGCTCACCTTCGTGGACTCGGAGCCGGAGCCGGACATCTCGGTGGTCCGAGGCCGCGACAGTGATTTCGCGGACACACATCCGACCACCGCTGAGTGGGTCATCGAAGTCGCCGTCTCCAGCCCTGGGCTCGACCGCCAAAACGCCTCACTCTATGCCGAGGCGGGAGTGAAGGAATACTGGATCGTTCTCGGACGCGAACGACAGGTGGAAGTGTACCGCCGTCTCGAAAACAGGCGCTATCAGGAGACGCTCCTCGTCGGTATGAACGAGACCCTCGAATGTTCGAGCGTCCCGGGCGTGCGCATCGACGTGGCCGAGTTGTTCGGCTGACGCATCGCGGTCGGCAGACGGTTACTTTTCTGCGGCTCCGATCTCCGCCGCCTCCGCCGCTACGGCTTTCGTGATTCGGCCGCTTCGATCTCTGCAAAGGACGGCGCGGGCCAGAGCCGGACGGTTCCGTCCGAACCGGAGGTGGCCATGAGCCTCCCGTCGGGCGAAAAGGAAACGCCGGTGACGGGGCCGCCGTCGTGGACCAGCGTGAGGGTGAGTTGTTGGTTCGCCACCGACCAGAACTTGATTGTGCCGTCGAAACTGGTCGAGACGAGAGTTCTGTCGTCCGTCGTGAAGGCAAGCGCACATACTACCTCAGTATGGGCTTGAATGGTCTTGATGACTCTTCTTTGCCGGAGGTCGTAGAGGATGACGCGATGATCCTCGCCGCCGGAGGCCAGCAAGGTTGAGTCATGCGAAAAGCAAACACACGTCGCAGCGGCGGCATGTTTGAGCAACGCAGGCGTTGTTCGTCCGGTTTCAAGATCGCCGATCAAAACGGTCCCATCCTTCATGCCGACCGCGATCCACCGCCGATCTGGAGAGAAACCCGGGCACCGGGCCCCAGTGGTAGGCGGGGTGGCTAAAAGATTGGTTAGCTGGCCAGTTCTCAGGTCCCAAAAGTCAAGACTCCCCGTCCTCGAAGGAGCCGCGAGGATGGGCTCAGTGGGATGAAAAGCAAGCCTCTCCGCGTAGGTTGACCCTGGAAACGTGTGGGCCCGGGTCTTTTCAGAAAGATCCCAAACGTAGTTGGCATCACCATCTTTTGAAGCCAAAAATTTTCCATCCGGAGAAAACGCGATATTATAGACCGCCGACGAGTGCAGCCCGATCGGTGACTCGATTTTGCGGCGCGCGGACACCTCCCATAAGACAGCCGTTTTGCCGTGGCTGTCGGCGACACCCAACAGTGTCCCATCGGGCGAGAAGGCCACGCCATGCAGCCATCCGTTCGGATGACGCAGGACGTTGGCGGTTTCGCCGGAGGGCAGAGTCCACACTTTCACGCTCCCGTCGTCGCTCCCCGTGTAGAGTTCCTTCCCATCTTTCGAGAAAAGGACGGACCGCACCCCGCCGCGGTGGCCATGCAGGATGGTGTGCGTGCCCGGACGGTCGAGCGACCAGAGCCGGACGGTGTGATCCGTTCCGCCGCTGGCCAGAATCCGTCCGTCCGGGGCAAACGCAAGCTCGCGCACCGGTCCGCGATGCCCTCGGAGCCGAGTCTGCTCCGGGCCGTCGGGGAAGTTCCAGAGGACGATGTGGCTGTCGTTGCCGCTCGAGGCGAGGCGCTGTCCGCTAGGATCGAAAGCCAGACCATGCACCCACGCGGTGTGGCCTCGAAGCGGACTGTAGACCCGTTTGAGGCTGGGGATTTCGAGAACGGAGATGCTCCGGGATTCAGCTCCGGCACCGACCAGATACTTTCCGTCCGGACTGAACACGACGTTAAGCTGATCTTTGAAGGGCATTTCTTCGGTCAGTTGTTTGCCGCTTTTGACGTTGAAGAGTTTCACCATCAACGTGGAATGACTCACCGAGGCGAGCAATGACCCATCCGGTGAAAGCGCGATCCTCGAACTGCCCGGATCGTCCACGCCGCCGCCCAGCAGCTTCTCGCCTCCAGGCGAAATGGCCTGGATATTATCTGAGAGATAGGCGAGAACGCCCGGCTGGGTCAACGATGCGGCGACGGCGCGGACGGGCTTGATGCCGGCGGCCAAGGTCTGGACCTCCCCTCCATTTTCAATGTCAAGCCATCGGAGCGAGTTGCTGCTCGCGGCGACCAGCGTTCGCCCGTCGGCCGTAAGCGCCAAACCAGGCCCGATGCCCGCGTTCGCGTCATGCGCGAAGTTCACGTTGGTGAAGGTCAGGCGGCTCTCGTCCTGACAGAGCGCCCAGAGATAGCGCCACTCGAATCCACGCAAGTCTTCTCTGCGTGCTTTCGGCAGATGCTCGCGCAGCAGCGTCTGAGCCTGCTGCAAATTCCCTTCCTCCCAGGCCTGATGCGCCAGTTTCATGTCCGCGGTATAGAGGTTGCGCCGCACAATCAGTTGCTCCTGCTGCACCCGGCGCAATTGCCAGAGCACGCCTCCGAATCCGACGGCGATGGCCAGGACCAGTCCGGCGGCCAAACTCGCGATGACGGGTTTGCGCCGACACCACCGCCAGGCCTTTTCCGTTGGGCCGACCGGACGCGCGCGAATCGGTTCGTCTTTGAGAAACCGATCCAGTTCCTCCGCGAGCGCTTGAGCAGTTGGATAGCGTTTGCCCGGCTCTTTCTCAAGGCATCGCAGGCAGATCGTGTCCAGATCGCGCGGGATGCCGGCGACTAAACCGCGCGGGGTGATCGGCTCGCGTTCGAGCACCAGTTGGATCGTCTCGCTCGGACTCTCGGCGACGAACGGCGGACGGCCCGTCAGCAGGTGGAAGAGAATGGCACCGAGCGAATAGACGTCGCTGTGGCGGCCTACTTTGCCGCGCTTGCCGCTGGCTTGCTCCGGCGACATGTAGTTCGGCGAGCCGAGAATCTGGCCGCTGAGCGTGAGGTCAGAGTCGGCGTCCAGGCGCTTGGCCAGACCGAAGTCGGTCACGTGCGGTTCGTCGTTCAGATCGATCAGCACGTTGGACGGCTTGAGGTCGCGATGCAGCACGCCGCGTTCGTGGGCGAAGTGGATCGCCTCGGCGATGGTCTTCACGTAAGCCGCGGCGCGGCGGGGTGGCAACGGCTGGCCGCCGGAGAGTTTCGAGAGCGTCTGGCCCGCGATGTAGTCCATGACCAGGTAATGCTGGTTCTGATGCACGCCGACTTCGTGCACGGCGACGATGTTCGGGTGCTGGAGGCTGGCGGCAGCCGAGGCCTCGACGCGGAAGCGTTGGACGAACTCCTTGCTCGCGAGCGGCCCGAACAGGAGCATCTTCACCGCGACGATCCGGTCGAGGCTGATCTGGCGGGCGCGATAGACGACGCCCATGCCGCCGCGGGCGATCTCCTCAATCAGTTGGTAGTCGCCGAAGCGCGGCAGCTTGCCGTCGTCCTCGCCGGGCGGCTTGGCGATGACGACGGTCTCGGCCGAACCGGTGGGATGCTCGGCGTCGGCGAAGGCGAGGGCGTTGCCGAGAGCGCAGCGCAGGCAGGCGCCGCCATTCGCGGAGGGCGACAGAGGCGCGCCGCATGTGGTGCAGCGCTGTGTATCAGTTTGAGCCTGCGAGTTCAATGGCTGCTTCGGTCTTCTGCTTCATACTGCGGGAAAAGTCGCCAAAAGTTTCAAAGAATTTTCGGCCCGCGGATCACGCGGATTGGCTTTCTCAAGGGCGGCGCTTTGGGATTCACGCCGGTCCTCTTTCCCCGCGCCCCAGCTCTGTCCCCCCGCGAGGATAACGCCCTGATCTTCACCTGCGCTCGGCGCCCTGGGACCGATGTCCGTCGCGCCAGCGTCTTGGAGTGCGCCAGTCCTCTGGCGCT
>ORMF010766290.1_pt1 | contig 10126 bp, 19 predicted proteins | sample 1779871 | NCBI WGS metagenome assembly ORMF01 (sample SAMEA104232316, study PRJEB22302) | groundwater metagenome | biome: forest; feature: aquifer; material: groundwater | place: USA | collected 2011-08-07 | depth 5.4 m | reverse complement strand
CTCGGCGAACTCGTCGTGATCGACTTTACCGTCTTTTACAAACTCCGCGATCTTTTCATTCAACTTGTTCGTTTCTTTGACGTAACCTTCATAGAGCTTGAAGTGCATCTCCATCGTCTTATCCGAGATGCCATTCAAGCCACTGAGGTTAAATTGCTTTGGTTGATATGAATTCGCACTGATCATTTTAATCGCTCCTTATTCATTTAACGGTGGTCTCTGCCTGCTGAGCGGCGCCTTCATGCTCTCATCGCGATTCTTGTTTCCAAGTCCTGCTTCTTAAATCACTCCAAGCAGCCAGAGAATCAACACGATTACAAGAAGTAACCCAATACCGCCGCTAGGTCCGTATCCCCAGCTTCTGCTGTGGGGCCATCTTGGCACCACGCCCAGGAGCAACAGAACCAGAATTATCACCAGTATCAAACCCATACCAATCCCTCCCGTTTGTTAGTAGCGTCCCAAATTCGAATATTATCTCTGCGAAACCCTAGCGTGCTTGTCCTACCAGAGTGGACTAAGTGAATAGAAACGTCTGTGCGCTAGACCACATATATGAGCTACTCTCAATGAGCTATACAAGGCTGTGATGGCGCTTCCCACCTCGGGTAGAATTGGATCCTTGTCCGCGAATTGGCCCTCTTCAAAGCAGCATGGAGATTTACTCATGACTGTAATCGCAAGAACTAGTGAGCCCGCTGAAAACAGGCGTAACATCGCCATGTGCGAACCTGGATCGTCAGTGCATATTGAACGGCCCACCATGCGGCTCGGGCGACAAGTCCGGACGCGAGGAATCCTGCAAGACCTCGTGGAGCTCCAAAATGTTTGTCTTGAAGTACGCGTCTTTCGGCAGCGTGCCGGACTGAGCATGACCTTTCACAAATTCGTCGGAGCGTACCCAGTTGAGAAAATCCGACCTGCTGTTCCACGTCGTGAAAACAACGTAAGGATCGCCATCGTTTACCGGGCGCAGGATCTGGTTTGAAATGAACCCTTCCATCTTGTCCACCAGTCCGGCCCGCTCTCGGAACACCTTCTCAAAGGCGTCTCCATACTCCGGCTTGACGTAAAGTCGATTAGCAACAGTTATCATAATCTGGCCCCACTACCCTGTTGGGTGCCGATGCTTACTATGCTTGATCTTGTGCCGAGTCTCAGCTTCTTCGACTGAATGGCTTTGAGTTAGCTTCATGTCCTTCTTGGCCATCTGGACAAGCTTCTGATAGTGCTGGTGAAGCGTGTCGAGTTCCTCTTCGGTTAGATCTTCGACATCGATTAATCTATTGCTGGCGCCTTCCAGCGCCGCAACTATTTCGTTGAGCTTGATGTGAATCGCCTGTGCATCCTTGTTTTGCGCACGCTGAATGAGGAAGACCATCAGGAACGTAACTATCGTCGTGCTGGTGTTTATGACTAGTTGCCAGGTGTCAGAGTAGTGAAACAGCGGCCCGGTCAATCCCCAGACAACAATCGCCGACAGAGCGAGAATGAACGCCATCGACGTTCCGGTAGCTCTTGTTGCCATGAGCGAGAACTGCTCGAGGATCTGGCTAAGCTTGTTGCTCTTCTTTCGCACAGTAATCGTCTCCGTGAAAAACTGGTATTGGTACTGACGGATAGCTGAAAAACTAATTCGCGGGCGTCGTCTGTACTCGCTGCTGGCCCTTCTGATTAAAGTGCCCGCGGATCACGGCCACGATCTGGTTGTCAGTCATCTTGTCGGAGGTCTTGATGCCGACGATGCGTCTGCCGAGGTTGTCTTTCTCCAAACGCTTCTTCAGTTCGCCTTTCGCCTCGCCGGGCCCGAGTATCAACATAAATTCCGCCTCACGAATGCAGGAAACCACCTCGTCGTAGAAACTGTTGAGGTGTCCCGTCAACTCTCTCTGTCGAACGTCATCCGCGGGCGTGGCCACGCCGGATTGTCGTTGGTGCTTTTCGATATTCGCACTGATCACCTTCGTTTCCGTGTCCTTGCCGGCGACAAACACGATCACTGCCTTCTTGTGATCGATCCATATACCCACTGTCTTTTTCATAAACTTCTCCTCTTCGGTCTAATGCTGCCGTAGGATAAGTGTGGGATCAACGCGACCGGGTCCGACCACGTTTCCGTCAACGCCTCCGCCCCTCCGCCGCAAGGCGCAGGGGAAGCGATGATGATCTAACCGGTGGGAGCGGGCCTTAGACCGAACGCCGGCCTGAGACCAGGTTAAATATCAAGATGATCACAGCCACGACCAGCACGATGTGAATCAGGCTAGTACCACCGCCGACGTGGAAGCCAAACCCCAGCAGCCACAAGATCACCAGGATCACGATAATTGTCCACAACATTATTTCACTCTCTCCTTTGTTAAGTCTGCGCCATTCAGGGCACAGAAATGAAGGGGCTCGCTACGGCGAAGTTTGGAATCAGGCGTTCCACCGCGGCCGCTATTCCTGTAACGAACGGTCTACTAGCCCGAAACGACAATCTTATTGTCGACTGATTTCACGCCTCGAACAGCCTTTACTATCTGCTCAGCCTTCGCCTTTGTGGCTGCGGAATTGACAGTTCCAGTCAAGACTGCTCGCGCGTCTGTGATAGTCAGAACCACTCCAGCCATATCCGGATTCTCGGTCAGCCTCTTTGTGGCAATGTCCTGCATGTTCGCGTCATCATTCGCGCTGGTATTCTCTCTCTGGCTTGGCTGGGCAGGTTGCTGAATGATCACAGGCGCCTGTTGCGCCGGCTGCTGAATGATCACCGGGGCCTGCTGCGCCGGCTGTTGGACTATCGTAGTCGGTGGCTGCTGGCTGGTCGTTTGGCTGGCCACATCCAGGTTCGCGTTTCGGTTGGCTGATTCATTTGCATTTCTGTTGTTGACTAAATAGACAACGACAAAGATGGCCGCGATCGCGATAATCGCAATTATCGCTATGGTACCGACCGAAAGGCGCGACTCCCGCGGACCCCTCTCAGTTCTTTCGGTCAAGACCTCGCTTCGCTGGCCAGGGCTATCAACGACAACGTGCTTTTGTACTCTTTCTTCATTGGAATCCATAAAACTTCTCCTTCTTGATATCGGTTAAGTTCCGTTCGACGTAACCACGCAACGTGATTTTCTGCCTAGCGCAGGAAAACGCAAGCCGCGATTCGCGGAGCATGTTTTCGTCCTTAATACGATGCCGCTTTGCCAACGCCGTCATTTCGGACTCTTTGATTTTGGCAATTGCACCAACTCGTACCTGAGGATTCCATCGCTGCCCTTCTTGGGGGTGGCGGTGCCGTAAGAGGAGAGACTGCCGCCTTGCGCTTGATCCGAGATGCGCGATTTTCCCCCGCCATTTTGTGGGGCGCCTACGATCCGCGTGACAAAACCGCCTTCCCAATTGATTGTCGCCGCCTTTTTTACAATCCTGACAGTGCCTTTGTGGCCTTTGTAAAGAACCGAGCTCCCATCTTTTGGCGGATTCGCCATCACGATCTCCGATCCGGGATCGTGCTCAAGCCCAACCTGTGTGCCTGAAATGGGGTCGCCGGGTGCTCGGGAGCGGTTATCTGATTTCGGTGTTTCGGCACGAGTAACCATCCCCTTGATCGTCCCTCCATTTTTGGTAATCTCAATTTCAACCGGCGCAGGCTGCTCCTTTCCGAGCTCAATGGATACATTGACCACTTCGACTCCATTCTCCATGCTGCGACCGGGGTGTCTAATATTCGAATGGCTGATATTGATGAGCGCCCTCGTCTGCGGCATCTTCACAGACAACTGGTATGTGCCCGCTGCCAGGTTAGTGAAGACAAACTTGCCATCCTTGTCGGTCATGGCGTGTATTGCCACCCCGCCAGGGTGCTTTTTGACGATGATGTCAACGCCGGGGATCGGATTATCTATTGCTTGTGCGCTGCCTCCCAGGAGGCCGAGAATAACAGCCGCGATGATTGCGACGGTTGCTGTGGCGAGTTTGATTTTCATTTGGTTTGATTCCTTTCCTTTGTTTGTTTTTGATCCCTTTCCTTTGTTTGTTGTTGTGGTTTGTTAGGGATGGCTATTCTTAGCCACCCAACAAATGATTATGAAACGCGGCGCTAGATCACCGCGCCTCGATTAGCTACTGCGGACCCCGAGCGTGCATGTACCGCGCACTATGCGAAACGTCTCCGACGAAACAGCGCGTGATAGACAACCAGGAACACTACAGAGCCAACCACTGCCACGAGTAGGCTGTAGAGATTCAACCCGGTCACGCCCGACGCTCCAAACAGATTGAACAGGTAACCGCCGATGATTGCGCCGACGACGCCTAACAAGACGTCGCGGATCAGCCCTTCACCGGTCTTGTTGACCAGTTTACTGCCGATGAAACCAGCGACCAGACCGAGGACAATCCAGGCGACAAAAGACATGGCGGCGCCTTGCTGCCGGTTGGATATGCCCATCCCCAACGTTGTTAGATCGATGATTGACATTGCGTTTTCTCCTTACTCTGCGGACTCTAGGTCGTCTCCGGAAAACAACAGACGGCACAAGAAGGAAGGGCGCTGGCGCCTGTCTCGGGTGTCGAAAGTGATTTGTCTAAAGAACGATTGGCAAGAGTTTACAGCCGGAAGAGAATGGCGGTCTGTGCGCCAGCACACAAAGCCGAGGAAGTGACGAAGGCACGACAGGATTACTCCAATCCAACAAGCGGTTGTGCTCAACTTACTAAGGTCACGAGTGTGTCTCTATGTGTGTTAACGCACAGACCCACAGTCTCAACCTGGTCTAGGCTACAGCCCGTTCCGACAACTTCAGCTGAAAATAGAAGAGGCAAATGATGCCATCCAATGCGCGACTGCGAGTTCTCTGCGTAGACGAAAATGAGGACTGTCGTGAAATGTTAAGTGTGGTGCTGAAGTTCTGGCAGATCGAAGCCAGGAGTGTGGCAACCGCAACCGAGGCCTTATCGTTGATCCAAGCAGAGCGCTTCGATCTGTATTTGCTGGACGCATCGTTGCCTGATCTCGATGGCTTTGAATTGTGCCGCCGGATGCGCGACTTTGACCGGCACACGCCGATTCTATTCTTCTCAGGCGCGCCCCATGAATGGGATAAGAAGAGAGGCATTGAGGCCGGAGCGAACGCTTACGTGGTTAAGCCCGACGTCGATGTGCTGGTCGGCAGTATCAAGCGGTTCGTCGCTCAGTCCCGGAACGCCACGGCCAAAATCATCCCATTCGAACGAAAGAAGAATGTCGCTTCGTCTTTCACCTTTGGGCCTGCCGCGGCTTGATATGTGCGTTAGTGCACATACAAACGCGACTCGCATAGTTTATGTTAGCAACTCCCGGCAATTTACTTTGAAAGCACACCGAGCAGTTATCCAATTTGGAGGCAAAGCATGAAAAAGTTTCTAGTCTTAGTGTTGATGTTTGTGGTCTTGGCATTCACCGTACCCAGCGCGTCGGGGCAAACCCGCCACCGGCGTCACCGTCATGGGCGTACTTTCTGGCAGAAGCACAGAGATAAGTTAACGGTGGCCGGAACCACGGCGGCCGGCGCGGGCATTGGCGGCCTCGCGGGCGGAAAGAAAGGCGCGCTCATAGGCGCCGGAGCTGGCGCCGGAACCGGAGCCCTGTACACCTACAAAATTCGCAAGCGTCATCGTCGTCGACGTGTCTAGTCTGCGGTCGAAGACAAGCAGCACGGCGCGCTCAGGCTGAAACCTGATCTAAACGCGCACTGGATAACCGTTTCGGTTAGTGATGGAGAGAGCTATGTCCGAACAAATAGATATGGAGAGAGCTATGTCCGAACAAATAGATAACGGGAAGACCCGTATGGAAATCGAGAGCGCTGGCAAAGTCGGTAAAGCCGACGGCGCGCGCGTCACGCGATTAGCGATGGTGATTATGCTGCTGGCAAGCGTTGCCGTCGCGATGGTGTATTTTGCCGGCGCGGGTCAGGCCCAAAGTGAGAGTCAAGGCAACGGCGAAGGGCTCGCCGCAAGCGCGCTGCCGGTATTGGAGGATGGCAAGCAAATCTTTCGCTTCGACACCTTTGGCGATGAGGCTTTCTGGGGCGATGCGCTCAAGCTTCATCGTGCGATCGAGGGTACTAAATTTGGGGGCGTTGGTGCCGGCGTCAGCCCGAAGACCGCACTCGCCGTCGGCTTGAAAGTCGACATGGATGCCCTGCCCGCAGACCTCGTCGACAAAATCAAGCGAGGCCAGGTCAACCTGGACGATCCCGCGACAACCCTGGCCCTCATCAAGCTTAACTCGGTCCTCGGCGTGCAAGGGCAGTTTAACCAGGATGGCAGTTTGAAGGCGATGGGAATCACTTGCGCCGTTTGCCACTCCACGGTTGATAACGCATTCGCACCGGGGATTGGTCATCGCCTTGACGGGTGGGCCAATCGCGACCTCAATGTCGGAGCCATCATCTCGCTGGCTCCGGACTTAAGCGCAGTGACGGGCCTGCTGGGAGTCGATGAAGCAACGGTGAAGAAAGTGCTGGCCGCATGGGGGCCAGGTAAATTCGATGCCGAGCTTTTCCTTGATGGCAAAGGTTTCCGACCGGATGGCAAATCAGCGGCCACTTTGATTCCGCCCGCTTTTGGTCTTGCTGGTGTAAACCTGCACACCTGGACCGGTTGGGGAGGCATCAGCCACTGGAATGCTTTCGTGGCCAACCTGGAGATGCACGGGAAGGGAAACTTCTATGATCCGCGGCTGAACGACGCGGTCAAATTTCCCGTTGCCACGAGGGCCGGTTTCGCAAACGTGCGAAATGACCCCAATCTGATCTCGTCCAAGCTTCCGGCACTACAGATGTATCAACTCGGCATCTCGGCGCCGGCGCCTCCGGATGGAAGTTTCAACCGTGCTGCAGCGGCGAGAGGCAAAGCCTTATTCAGCGGGCAAGCGAAGTGCGCTCAGTGTCATGTGCCTCCGACCTTCACTGAGCCGGGCTGGAACATGCACACGCCTGCTGAGATCGGCATTGATGATTTTCAGGCGAAACGTTCGCCGGACGAACGCTATCGCACGTCGCCACTCAAAGGGCTCTGGACCCACCAGACGGGTGGCTTCTATCACGATGGTCGCTTTGCGACTTTGCTCGACGTTATTAATCACTACAACAACTTTGGCGGATTAAATTTGACAGATCGAGAAAAGCGCGATCTGGTTGAGTACCTGAAGTCGCTGTAGATCTTGTTGGAAGATCGTCACGCAACAAATCAGGAGGTTTGATATGAAGATAAGGCACTTACCCAACAAGATCGCGGGAGTAATCTTAGGATTAACTCTACTGCTGGGAATCAGCGCCGGTTTGAGTGCAACAGGACACGCGCAAGTTGGCTATGGCAACCAGGATCGCCGCAACCGCAACTGGGATGGTTACCCGAACTGGGGTGGTTCGTTCGACCTGCGTCAGACCGCGCTGAACGCTGGCTACAACGAGGGCACCAGAGAAGGCCGCAACGACCGCGCCCGGAACCGGCACTCTAACTTCCAGAACTTTAGTTCGTACCAGAAAGCGACGAAGGACTACAACTCACGTCTCGGCGACCGCGAACTGTATCGCCGCTACTTCCGTCGGGCGTTCGAGAGCGGGTACAACACCGAACTTGGAATTCAAGTTACTCAAGATCGCGATGACCGCGACTTCAATCGTGACCGCGACTTCAATCGTGACCGCGACCGAGACCGTGATCGAGACCGTGATCGAGACCGTGATCGAGACCGTGATTTGGACCGTGACCGCAACGACAACCGCGGTCAGGATCGTCGTGGCCGCAACTGGGATCGTTACGGCACCTATGGCGGTTCTTTCGAGCTTCGCCAAACCGCGCTGAATGCGGGATACAACGAAGGCATCAAGGAAGGCCGCAATGACCGGCGGCGAGGTAGGCAATCAGACTTTCGGAATTTTAGTGCCTACCAGAAGGCGACGCAGGACTACAATTCGCGGCTCGGTGACCGTGAGTTGTACCGCCGGTATTACCGCGAAGGTTTCGAGAACGGTGTCAGCGATGGCTACAACGGTGGCTAGAGCTTCGCATTCCTGAGTCAGATCTTGCCTGATGGAAGATGCCGGCCCGGAGCCATGCTCTACGGTCCTGGAGGGTTCTTAACTCATCCTCGGCAAGATCGAGACGCGGGAGTTCCTTGAAAAGCCTCACCCTTTTCAAGTTGGTTTCACCTTTCATTTGCACCGGCGTAGGCATTCCAGGCATCGCGACCGTGGCTCAGATGCCGGGCGCGCGGGGCTAGACGTAATTGTTGACTGAACCTTAGGACGAGGCAAAGCATGAACCCAACGCGAGCGGTCAAAGTCATCAAGAATCGGGAAGGTAAGGATCCCGACATCCAGGCCGAGGTCGAGTCCACCGCCAGCCCAAACAGATGGTCCAATTCGGTGCGCTCGTGGGTCGTCGAGTTTCAAGAGCGTGATCGCAGCGAGTCGCTGCCGGCTTTCGATACTGTCTTCAAGGACGCGCTGCCGGAATAGCAAGGCGCTGAAACCGAAACCTGATCTGGTGAGCAACGGAGAGTTTCAAGGGGGAGAAGGAGAAGAGTATGGCAACAGCCAATTCGATCTCAATCAAAGCTGAGCAGACCACCCAAAACCGCGCGCGCGCGGCGATAGAGGCTTATTCGTCAAAGTCCGATGAACAACGGATCAGGCTGGAAACGATTCCGGCTCGTAAGGGTAGGCATCTCGACGTGGATGCAGTCTTGGCGGGCTCGTTGGCAAGAGTGGTGAGCGAATAGCTTCACCCGATGTAAGGGAAAGGCTTTCTCTCTGGGCCGGCGTCAACCGTTTGGGGCAACACCGGCAACAAGTAGTCCAGGAGATGCTGTAGTGATTCATAGTCCAAGAGTCGTGTGACGTACTCGTTCCGCGTAGCGCCAACCTCGATCATCGGCGCTGGATCCACAACGTCTTCATGAGTAATGATCACAGCCGGTATCGGCCCCACCTGTGCGTGCTTGACGATCTGGCGCGCGGCCACCAATCCATAAAGCAGCGGCACGTCCATATTCACCACGAGTAAATCCGGATGGGTCTCGCGAGCCTGTCGGGCCGCATCCCTCCCGTTGTCTGTGTCAATTACGCGGTAGCCGTTTAGCTTCAGGACCTGCTTTAGCTCTGCCCGCGAGTCCTGATAATCCTCCAGCATCAGCACGACGTGATTGGCGCCGTTAGCAGACACCGGAGCAGCATCGTTTGGCATTTCAGCTGAATGTTGTGCATTAAGAGACATAAACCTAAACGCCCCTATTCCGATTAGAGCCCCGCAACCCGCAGCGACCCTTTAGATTTATTTGGAGGTTAGAATCTAGACGAGTCGTCATTTCCCATCTGTGCGCTTTCACACATATGGGACATGATTTTGAAAAAAAGCTGGGGGTCTGTGAGGTGAAATGCCACAAAAAAGGGTCGAGCGACTAACGGGTGTGAGATCGAAGAGAGAAGCTATTCCTCAGTCTTATCCTTCTCGTCCTGAGCGTCGCCCTTTTCGCCATCCGAACTATCTCTGAGGAAGAGAGGCACGTCGGCCTCCTGATGGAGCAGTTCCTTTACTCGTACTTCAGTCTCTTTTCCGGAGTTGGGTTCGTTCCGATTTGTGTCTTGGTCTTGATTCAACTAATCGTCTCCTCGGGTGTCCTGAGTTTTCTTTCCCGGCGTTTGCACCTCACGCAGCGAGTGGAACCTCTTGCAGCAGACGAGTGAGAAGCCTTCTCAATTGATTGAAGTTGTCAGGGCGGGAGATATGCACATTGTCGCCGATCGCGACGTCATCACCTTCACAGATACTTTCAACGCAAAAGATCACCACGGGCACCAGGTTGCCCACGTCAGAGTGTTCGCGGATGCGACGTGCGGTAACAATTACTTCGCTCGGTAACCCGGCCAGGCTCACCAGAATCAGATCGGGACGCTTGCGCCTGGCGCTCTCGATAGCGTCCGGTTCGTCCCGGGCTACGGCCACGCGATAGCCGTCGGCCTTCAGCAATTTTTCAATGCCGTCGCGGGTCTCCGCAACATCCTCCACTACCAGGATGATCAGCCTCGTGTCGTCTTCCCTATACATCAAAACGGCTTCCTTGCTCGCGTTAGTTCTGGCGCAGATGGATCGATGTCCG
>ORMF011488817.1_pt1 | contig 10127 bp, 5 predicted proteins | sample 1779871 | NCBI WGS metagenome assembly ORMF01 (sample SAMEA104232316, study PRJEB22302) | groundwater metagenome | biome: forest; feature: aquifer; material: groundwater | place: USA | collected 2011-08-07 | depth 5.4 m | reverse complement strand
GGATCCAGGGCCTGACGGCCCTGGCTACATTCTCTCGGCCCCTTCGGGGCCTGTTCGATAGGATGCCTAACTTCTGTCCTGCAGTCCCGGATCGGATAGGTTATTTCGTGACGGGCCCTTACCCCTGAAACGACGCGCGGGACCCTCCCACGCGACTCGTGGGGTGAATCGCGCTCGGCCCGTCTCGCGTCTGACGGAATCCCGTCGTCAGGCGACGAATTCGGAAGGCCCGTCGCACCAGAATGATACGGCAGCCTCCCCATGCTTCCGAATGCGGCCCCGGCCGGCTATACTCCCGTCGCGAAAGGAGCGATGGGATGGCGGACCCCGCCCCACTCTTCCAGCAGGTCCTCGAGATCGCTTCGAGGCCCGAGGGGTCGGAGCAGAGACTCGCGGACCTCGTCCGGCAGCACGCCGCGGCCGCGCTTCTCGATGCGGCCGAGAAGCTCGTCGACGACGGCGCGCGGCGCACGTTCCTGGCGGCCGCCGCGGGGAGGTACCGCTCGGCGGGCCGCGCAGTCGACGCCGTGCGCTGCCTGCAGCGCTGCGTCGAGCTTGCGACGACGCCCGCTGACGCGGAGCGTGTCTGGATGGACCTCGTCGCGGCGTACGAGTCGACGGACCGCCTGGAGGACGCCACGGAGGCCTGTCGGAGCGCGATCGAGGCGGCGCAGTCGGCCGGCGCGCCGGACCGCGAGGCGCGCCACGCCAACCGCCTCGGCACCCTCCTGCACCAGCGCGGGGACAAGGACGGCGCGCGCGCGGCCTACGAGCGCTCCCTGGCGCTTCGCGAGGGCCAGCCTCCCGACCGGGCCCGCGTGAACGCCCTCCTCAACCTCGCGACGCTCCTGCGGGAGAGCGGCGATCCGCGACGCGCCCGCGAGCGCGCCTCGGAGGCGGCCGGCGCGGCGGCCTCGGTCGATGTCTCCCGCGTAGCCGCCGCGGAGGCCCTCGCGGCGCACGCTGCGCTCGAGTCCGACGACCTCGACGGCGCCGCGAAGGCCCGCGCACGCGCCCAGGAGCGGTTCCGCGCCGATGGCGACCGGGCAGGAGAGTGCGACCTCCTCCTCGAGCAGGCCTCGATCCTCCTCCGCCGAGGCAAGGCCGACCTCGCGCGGACGCTCCTCGACCTGGTCCCCTCCCCCGTCCCGGACGGCGCGCGAACCCGCTTCGAGGCGCTGCGCGCCAAGCTGCAGACGGCACCCGCCGCGCCCGATCGGCGCGGGAGGCTCTTTGCGCGCGTGAACGACCTCCTCGCCGCAATCCTGGTCCGACGCGACCCGCGCGCGCTGTTGCGCGAGGTCGTCGACGCCGCGGTCGACCTCCTCGGTGCGGAGCGCGGCTTCTGCCTGCTCAATGTCGACGGCGAGGTGGAGGTCTTCGTCGCGCGCAACCTCGACAAGGAATCGGTGCAGGGAGCGGAGTTCAAGATCAGCCGCCACATCGCCGACCGCGCGGCGAAGCAGGGGATCCCGCTCCTCACGGCCCAGGCGGCGCGCGACCCGTCGCTCGCGGGCGTCGCGAGCATCGAGCAGAAGCAGATCCAGTCGGTCTGCTGCGTGCCGCTCAGGGTCGGCGAGCGGATCCTGGGCGCGCTCTACCTGGACAACCGGATGCGGGAGGCGGCCTTCTCCGCCGAGGACCTGGAGGCGCTGGAGACGCTCGCGCGCCCCGCGGCCGTGGCGCTCCTCCACGCGCAGCTCCACGAGGAGAACGCGCGGGTGCAGAAGGAGCTGGAGCGGGCGAACGCGCAGCTACGGCTCACGAACCAGCAGCTCCGGGTTCGCGTCGAGGAGGCCACGAGGCAGCTCAAGCGGGTCAAGGAGGAACTCTCGGGTCGCGAGCAGTACGGGGAGCTGGTCGGACAGGGACGCGCGATGCAGGAGCTGTTCCGCGTCCTGGAGCGGATCGAGCCGAGCGACGAACCGGTCCTCATCACCGGGGAGAGCGGCACGGGGAAGGAGCTCCTGGCGCGCGCGGTGCATGCGCACAGCCCGCGGAAAGGGGGGCCGTTCGTCTCGATCAACTGCGCCGCGGTCCCGGAGACGCTCCTCGAGAGCGAGCTGTTCGGCCACATGAAGGGCTCCTTCACCGGCGCCACGGGCGACCGCGCGGGACTCTTCGAGGAGGCGAAGGACGGGACGATCTTCCTCGACGAGATCGGCGAGATGCCGCCGGCGATGCAGTCGAAGCTCCTGCGCGTCCTGCAGGAGAAGGAGGTCCGCCGGGTCGGCGGGAGCGGCGTGCGGAAAGTGAACGCGCGGGTGATCACCGCGACGAACCGGGTCTTGCGCGAGCGGATCAAGTCGGGCGAGTTCCGCGAGGACCTCTTCTACCGGATCAACGTGATCCACTTGAACCTCCCCCCGCTGCGTGAGCGGCGCGAGGACATCCCGGTCCTCGCGAGGCACCTGTGGGAGAAGATCCAGAAGGCGGCGGGGAAGGACCCGACGCCGCTTGACGAGGGGGCCCTCGCGAGGCTCGCCGCGCACGACTGGCCTGGAAACGTGCGGGAGCTGGAGAACGAGCTACGACGGGTCCAGGCCCTCGGCGGCGCGGCACCCCTCACGGACACGCGGGTGACGCCGAGGAAGGTCGCACCGGCCGACCTGCGCTCACTCGAGGAGGTGGAGCTGGAGCACATCCGGCTGGTCCTCTCCTCCACGGGAAACAACGTCACCCAGGCCGCGAGGGTCCTCGGGATTGGCGTGGCCACGCTCTGGCGCTGGATCAAGAAGCACAAGATCGCGACGTAGCCGCCGGAGGGGCGGAGCGTCCGGTCGTGTGCATGGGATCGGGGATGGTCGCCCTGCCCATCCCTCCGGTTCGCCAGGTGGATTCAGACTATCGGGGCCCCACGGATTCGGGGGCGCAGGAGCGGAAGCGGTCGCCCCAGGGCGTGAGCCACTCCCCGCTCCACCGATGGCCGCGGGTGTTCAGGACGACGACTCGCCCGTCGGACGTGGCGACGATCAGCTCGAGGCGCCCGTCGCCGTCCATGTCCGCCGCGATCGGCCACGCCTCGATCGAGGCGCCCGCCTCCCAGGTCCAGCGGACCTCCCCCGTCGCCCCCTCGAGGCACGACACGCGGCCGCCCTGGTCCGCGACGAAGACCTCGGTCGTGCCGTCTCCTTCCAGGTCGACGGCGAGCGGGCAGGCCGTGACGACGCCGCCCGCCTCGCGCCTCCAGAGCTCCTTGCCGGCGGCCGGGTCGAACGCGGCGCCCTCCTTCCGCGCGGCGGCGATGTGGATCGTCTTCCCGCCCGCGCTCCCCCACTCCACATAGGCCGCCCTCGGAAAGCCGCCGCAGGGCCTCGATCCGTGTTCCCCCCCGCGCGTCTCGAGGACCTCTCCGGTGCCGGCGACGATCCAGGCGAACGTCCGGGCCTCGCCCGGCGCGACCCGGGGATCGGCCCTGAACTGCCCCGCGTGCGCCTCCTGCCACTTCACCGACCCGTCGGCCGCGAGGCAGGAGAGCGTCCCCTGGCTGTCCCCCGCGACGATCTCGCCCGCGAACGCGGGAGCGGAGAGGAACGGCGCCGAGAGCTCCCTCACCCAATTCACGCGCCCGCTCTCCGCGTCGAGGCAGTGGATCGCGCCCGAGGGGTCCTTCTTCTCCTCGGGGTCGGTGCGCCAGTCGGCGAGCACCACCTCGAGCCGCCCGTCCCCGTCGATGTCCGCGACGAGGGGCGAGGCGTGGAAGTTCACGCGCCACCCCACGACCTGCGGCTGGTAACGCCAGACCTCGTTCCCGCTCCGCCCATGGACGCGCACGGCCCGACCACCCCACGCGGCCAGCACCAGGTCGCCGTCCACGACGGCCGGCCTCGTCGCCGCCTGGCCTCCCAGCGGGGTCCTCCAGAGGAGCCTCCCCGTGCGTCCCTCGAGGGCATACGCGTGGCCGTCGAGTGAGGCGAAGACGACGTCGGGCGTCCCGTCTGTCGTCAGGTCCAGGATCGTCGGAGAGCGGCGCACGGAGTGGCCCGTCGACCAGGACCAGACGACCTTCCTGCCGGGGACGAGCTGGAGCGTCCCGTCGGAGAGCGAGACGGCGGCGTCGAGGAGGCCGTCCCCGTCGGCGTCCGCGAGGGCGAACCGCGACGACGGGGGACGCGCGAAGGGAACCTCCAGGAGGGGGCGCCCCGAGGAGAGGTCGACGACGTGTAGCTCGCTCCCCGCGACGAAGACCATGTCGCGCGCCCCGTCCGCATCCATGTCGGCTAGCATGAAGCTGTCGAGGGGCGACGCGGGCAGTGTCCACGTCGCGCGGACGCGGCCGTCCGCCTCGTGGACCGCGACGCGCTCAGGGGCGACCATCGCGACCAGGCACGCCGTTTCGCCGGCTCGGATCGGGGCCGCAGCGACCTGACCGAACGGGTATTCGCTCGGCGGCGTCTGCCAGACCCGCGCGAGCGGGGCCGTTCGGTAGACATGGATCGACCCGTCCTCGTACCGCACGGCGATCTCCCGCGCCCCATCGCCGTCCAAGTCGAAGGCAGCCATGTGGAACCCCGCCCAGCGGATCCGGGGGGTCTCGATCCGTCCCACCTCGGTGCCGAGTCCCTCGCACACGGTGAGCGAAGATCCGTATTGGAGGGCGTACCGGACGGGGTCGTCCGACAGGGCGAGCTGCTGGCTCGGGCCGTCCGTGGTGAATTGTCCAACGCTGTCCCCCGTCCGCAGGTCCAGGACCTCGATCGCCGCTTCGTAGCCGATCCGGACCTCCGCGGGCCGATCGCCGAGGAACGGGAAGAGGGCCGTGTAGGAGCTCACGCGCCCGACCTGGGGCGCCGCCTGGGTCCACACCTCCGCGCCGCTGCCCCAGCGCACGACTCGGACGCCCCCGGCGGGGTCGAACGTGAGCAGCTCGGGAGTCCCGTCGGGCTCCACGTCGACGACGCACGACTCCGACAGTGGCGCCGTCGCCTGGGACTTTCCGAGGCTGACCCCGTCTCTCCCCCGGAGGAACTCCACCTCGCCGCTCTGGCAGACCACCCCGATCACGGGCGGCCCGCCCGGCGCGAGGGGCGAGCAGAGCGGCGTCGTCGGCTGCGGGAACCGCGCCGACCAGAGGACCGCCGATGGGAGCGTGACGCGCAGGTCCACGGGCGCGCCAGCGCGCAGGTCGAAGGCGAGCCTCGCGCGCCAGCGCCCCTCCTTTTCCACGACGACGTCGTAGCAGTCCGTGGCGATCGCCTCGTCGACGACGGACAGCCGGCGGAACGACTCCGCGTCGCTTGGATGGAACCACACGGAGCAGTCCGGCGGGTCGGTGACGATCCGGACATGCTCGCGGATTCGTTCGAGGTTGACGGGGACCACGGCCGATTCGGCACGCTCGACGACGTAGCGGAACTCCGCGGCGACGTACCCCTCGCGGACGACGCGGACGGCGTGCGCGCCGGGCACGAGGGGGAGGCGATCGACCTCCCGCGCGCGGATCGGCGGCCCGCCGTCGATCCGCACCTCGGCGTCCGCCGGCTGGACCCGGAGCGTCAGGTGGCCGGGCCGGGTCGTCCAGAAGATCGAGGCGCCGACGAAGGCGGCGACGAGCAGGGTTGCCGCGCCGGCCGCGGCCCAATGCCTCCGCGCGAAGCGCTTCACGCGCCAGGCGACGCTCGGCGGGCGGGCGAGGATCGCCTCTCCGCGGAGGAAGCGCTCGAGGTCCTCGGCGAGCGCGGCCGCCGCGGCGTACCGTCGCGTCCGGTCCTTCTCCAGGCATCGCATGACGATCACGTCGAGGTCGCGTGGGATGCGCGCGTTGAGCCGGGCGGGGGAGACGGGGTCGATCAGGCGCACGGCCTGGAGCTGCGCGAAGACGTCCTTGTGCAGGCCGCACGGCGGTGTCCCCGCAAGGGCCTCGTACAGGACGGCGCCGAGCGCATAGACGTCGGCCCTGGCGTCGACTTCGTCGTGCGCCGAGGCCTGCTCGGGGCTCATGTAGGCCGGCGTGCCGAGGAGGTCTCCCGAGATCGTGAGCGACTTCGAGTCCTCCCCCTGCGCGAGGCCGAAGTCGGCGAGGTGGGGGACGCCTGCGGGGTCGAGGAGGATGTTCGCGGGCTTCACGTCGCGGTGGATGACCCCGGCGCCGTGCGCGCACTCGAGGGCTCGTGCAATGGCGCGACAAATCTCGGCCGCGTCTCGCGGCGGGAGGGTCCCGCGCGCGATGCGGTCGCGGAGGCTCTCGCCTTCCACGAGCTCCATCGCGTAGAACAGGCACCCTTGCTCCTGTCCCATCGCGTAGACGCGCACGATGTTCTCGTGCTCCAGCCTGGCGACGAGGGAGGCCTCGCGGAGGAACCGCTCCGCGGCGACAGCGGTCGGGGCGGCGGCGAGGGCGAGGACCTTGAGCGCGACACGCCGTCCCAGGCGCTCCTGCTCGGCGAGGTAGACGACGCCCATCCCTCCGCGGCCCAGCTCGCGCTCGAGGCGGAACTCGCCGAGGCGCGCGGGGTGGCTCGGGGAAGCGCTGGCGGGGAGCGTCTCGTCGTCTTTGTAGAGCATGCCGTACGCGGTGTAGCGCGGGCGGACGCGCGCGTCAAGAGGTGTCGCGTCGTGGGGAACTCCTCCCCACGCAGTGAGAATGGCGGCGACACGGACATTGGCGGGCAGCGCGGGCATCCCTGCAACTCCTGGCCGGGCAGACGTTTCCTCCGGGGCGATCCTGGCAGCCCCCTTGCGTAGGGAGGGGTGTTGATTGGAGGATTCGATGATGAAGAGACTCGTCCTGTCCGCCGTGTTCCTGTCCGTCGTGTCCCTCGCACAGGCGGGAGGGGTGGTCTGTGCGATGGGAGGCCACCCGCGCATCGAAACGCCGGGGCTCGTGGACCTCCTGAACGAGGGGGAGATCTCCCACGCGCGCCTGGGCGCCATTCGTCTCCTCCAGGAGCGCCTCGCGCCCCGTATCGACGCTGTGAAGGGCGTCTTCGTCGCGTACGGTCCCGAGGCGGTCCCGAAGGGCGCCACAGTCGCACAGATCGTGGAGTCCGACATGGCGGACCGCCTGCGCGCGGTCTGCTTCGTCGTCCCGCCGCAAGACGAGCTGTTCCGCCTGGCGACGGAGGGATACGAGAGCTTCGAGCAGGCGGCCGACGGGACGTACCACGCGACTGGGAAGCTGATGGCCTGCGAGCTCTGCTCGGCGGTGCAGTCGGCGGCGTTCCGCCCCCTTGACGCCGCCGAGGGCGCCGGCGGAGAATTGCCGGGCGCGCGGGTGGCCCGGTCGCACGAGGCGAACGCGGTCCTGGCGGCGTGGCGCGAGGGGCTGCGCGCGATCCTCTCCGCGGAGGAGTGGGACAAGCTCGAGTCGTTCCAGAGGAATTGGCTGCACAGGACGATCACGGCGACGATCGCGGCGGACCCGCGCGTCGAGGACCTCTGCGAGGAGTGCCTCAAGCTGAAGTGCTCGCTCTGCGCGGCGGTGCTCGACGGTGTCCGTCAGGCACGCGAGGCGAAGGAGTAGTCCGATGGAACTGGTCGCATGGAACTGGGCCGACATCCTCCTGGGGCTCTGGGTGCTGATCGCGCCCGGGAGCCCCGATGCGGGGCCGTGGGACTACGTGGACCAGGACGGCCGCTCGGCACGGCTGACCGTCACGGACGGGGGGGAGCGCGACGGGAAGGCCTTCCTCAAGGTGACCGTCGTCGCGCAGGCCTTCCGCGCGAACCAGCGCAAGTTTACGCTCTGGGTGCACCGCGACGGGGAGCAGATCACGGTGCTCGAGGGGGTCTCGCTCGACGCTGGGAACCAGGTCTGCAGCGGCGAGATGCCGAGCATGGCCCCGGATGCGACCTGGATGGTGAGCGGGAAGAAGACGTTCACCGTGGTGAAGACGGGGCCGCCGGGGCGCGCGCGCGTGGGGCCGCGGGAGGTCGACGACGCGCAGCCGGTGGTCTACCGATGCGATGGCGAGTACGTGAGGGCGCTCATCTCCCCCACCGCGGGGATCTGCCGGCTTGAGCACCTGGAGAAGCCCGGGGACGACGGCCCGTCGCAGTCGATCGACGTGGACGCCCTTCGCCCCATCGAGCGGGCGCAGCTCGTCCGGACGGGGAAGGCGATCGGGAGTCCGTGCGTGTCGCTCCTGGCGCGGCCGATCGACGCCGGCCCGAAGGAGGCCTTTCCGTGGCTGGCCGGCGAGCGTCCGATCGACCCCTCCGTGGAGCTGGGGGAGATCGAGAAGCGCACGTATGACGTCTGCTACGAGGACCGCGAAGACCTGCTGAGGCACATGGAGACGATCCGCCGCGCGATCCACTACCTGATGGCGAAGGACGGGGCGCTCCTCGCTGCGGGCGACGAGGGGCTCACGCGCGTCCGGGGCCTCATCGACCGTCAGGAGAAGATGACGCTCTACCGGAAGGCAGAAAAAGAGGAGGGAAGCTGGTCGAGCTGGTTCGACATGGGGTGGACGGTGTGCCTGGCGCATGAGGCGGGGCTTTCGTACGAGAACGAGGGGATCACGTACCTGGTGATGGCGCGGAGGGGGTTCCCGGAGCAGCCGGTGATCCGCCTGGCGCTCTCGTTCGCGTACGAGCAGGCGGGAATGGAGGAGGACGCCGCGGAGCAGATGCTGGCGGCGATGGACCTTTCGACGAGCGATTTCTCGGACCGCGATCGGCTGCTCGGGACGCTCCGTGCGGGGCGTGACGACGCAACGTGGCGGAAGGCGATCGAGGACGCGCGCGAGCTGGTCGAGCGGCTTAGGCCGCCGGTCCTGGTGCGCCTGGTGCTCCGGAACGGCCAGGAGGTCCTGGGGGAGCTGCTGGAGTACGGGACCTCGGGCTACCGCGTGAAGATCGGCCGCGAGGTGCGCCAGTTCGCCGAGTCGGACGTCGATCACGTGGTGTTCGAGAAGTAGGGACTCGTCCACCGCAGAGGCGCAGAGGACGCAGAGGCCCGCGGAGGTGTGATCCAGGGAACCCAGGCCGCCCGCACGGATGAGCGGTCCGTGGCCGTCGATGACATCTCTGCGGGTCTCTGCGTCCTCCGCGCCTCTGCGGTGAACGGCTCCAGGAGAAGCGGCAGGCCCGCTGGGGGGGGCAAGCGCACATTGCCGAGCGGGTGGGCAGGCGCTAGAATCCCTCCCCCATGCGCATCGCCACCAAGCTGGAGGACCTCCGGGCTCGCGGCGTTCCCGCGATCTCGTTCGAGCTCTTTCCGCCGAAGACGCCCGAGGCCGAGGAGACCCTGCTGCGGAAGGGCCTGCCGGAACTCGCAGCGCTCGACCCCTGCTTCATCTCGCTGACCTACGGCGCGGGCGGAAGCACCCGGGGCAGCACGCTCAGGATCGCGGCCCACGTCGCGCGCGAGCTTCACGTCGACGCGATGGCGCACCTGACCTGCGTGGGCGCGACGCGGCCGGAGCTGGCCGCGTACCTCGAGGAGACCCGGGGACAGGGGATCGAGAACATCCTCGCCCTGCGGGGCGACCCGCCGGCGGGGCAGACGAGCTTCCGCCCCGTCGAGGGCGGATTCACGCGCGCGGTGGAGCTAGTGCAGCTCCTGGTGTCGCTGGGCGGCTTCTCGATCGGCGTGGCCGGCTTTCCCGAGGGGCACCCCGACTGCAAGGGCGACAGGTACGTGAACTGGGAGCACCTCAGGCAGAAGGTGGAGGCGGGCGCGCAGTTCGTGGTCACGCAGCTCTTCTTCGACAATCGGGCCTACTTCGAATTCGTGGAGTACCTCAGGGATCGCCTTGGGGTGCGGGTCCCGATCCTCCCTGGCATCCTGCCGTTCCTGAGCTCCGCCCAGCTCCGCCGGATGACGAGCATGTGCGGCGCGAGCATCCCCGCGGCGCTCCAGGCAGGACTGGACAAGGTCGGAGAGGACGAGGAGGCCGTGACGGAGTACGGAGTCGACTACGCGACGGAGCAGTGCGCCGAGCTCCTCCGAGGGGGCGCCCCGGGAATCCACTTCTACACGCTGAACCGCGCCCGTTCGGTCAAGCGGATCCTCTCCCGCCTCGGCCTGCGCGGGGACGCCTCCTAAGTAGGACGCACTAAGTTCCACGGGATACCGGAATGCACGATCGCTGGAGTCGCGCCCGTGAGGGCGCGGTGGATCATGCCCGTAAGGGCGTGATCCTGCGGTCGCACGCCCTTACGGGCGTGATCCACCGCGCGCT
>ORMF010365851.1_pt1 | contig 10127 bp, 13 predicted proteins | sample 1779871 | NCBI WGS metagenome assembly ORMF01 (sample SAMEA104232316, study PRJEB22302) | groundwater metagenome | biome: forest; feature: aquifer; material: groundwater | place: USA | collected 2011-08-07 | depth 5.4 m | reverse complement strand
GCGCGCCGCCGTAACGGCCGCCGCTACGCCGGCCGTCGTAGCGCCAACTACGATCAAGTCGCAGATTGTCCGTGCGGGCAGATTGTCAAATGTCCGTTCGAGATACGGCCTGCTGGTGTTCTCGACTCCTTGTGCATCCACCGACGAGACACTATAACGATAAGCTCGACCCGCCTCAACAGTTCCGTCTTCAAATTGGAGCTTGTCTGGGAGATTGGAACCGATTAACGTCTCGTCTCGATATATTAAGTACTTCACTGCCTCGGAAGCAGGATTCCAAAAGATTCGTATCGACTTCTCGCTCAGCGCAACGGCTTCTACGGCGGTTGGCGCTCCGGGCTGGGCGTTTAGCATTGGCTGGAAACACAATTCCGCGCAGACAATAATCGGCGTCAGGATATGGACGATCAGGGTCTTGAGGTTCGGCGAGGGCATTCGGGCGGGTTTCGTGGCGTGTTATTTCAAGATAGCAGACGGGGGCGTGAAAACGCAACCGAGGTACTGCTAATAGTGTCCTCACGTCGAGCCCGCATGTGTGGATTCCAAGAATTCGTAACTTTCCAATGGGATCCTGCGTCAGACTTGATACACCGCCTCGATATGGGGTGATCGGTGAAAGGGCATATCTGTGGTTAATACGGATACGCGTGACCTCGTCGTAATTCCGACCAGTCCGTTTGGCATCGACTCTCACGTCTCGCCTTTCGATCTGGACGCGCCGGAAGAGCTGGTCTTTTGCTGCCTCTTTCGATCCGTTGAAGACCGCACGGACTTTCTTGCACGCCTTAAAACGATCGCGCGTGAGCCGCTGGATAGCTCCGACGATATTCAGGAGGTTCGGGATGCGCTTGAACGGGAGTATCTGCAAGCCATCGGCTCGGCCGGAGAGGCCTTCTTTGCGGTTGCGCGCTGGTGGATCGCTGCAAAACGACACACATATCACAGTTATAGTCTGCGGATCGGTGCGGGGCCGTATCGGACCAGCTGCGTGATCTCGTTCCGCCCGCTTTCGCCTCAAATGATCCGAAATGCATTTGAGACCGCCGCCTCCACGCTCATCGTCGAAAAAGCGCGAGTTCTGGACTCGTTCGGATTCGCCGGACTGGATTAACTGGAACTAGCCCAACCGAGGCATCAGCCCCAACGGGCAATCCGCACCAGGATAAAACAGGCAAATCCTGCGGCCGATAAGTAACTGATTCGCATGACGACCCGGAATAGCCGACCATCGCTCATGTGTGCAATATTTAGCCGCAGCCATTCGATCGCCGATACCAGACCCCCGAAACCCGCGGCAAGAAGTACTGAGTCGATTATCTGTAACTGCTTCGACGCTAAAAGTACCCCGGCTATACCTGCAGCGGCAATTGCGGCCTGCGAAAGTCGGATCGTCTGTTGAGTGCCCAGCGTAACTGCAAGGGTCCAATCACCTCTCGTTCGATCTTCTACTCGCTGATAGAGCTGAGTGAGCGGATATAGCCCGAGGACCGTGAATGCCGCCGTGACCGCGCCGAGCACGCCCGCCTCGCTGACCACGGATACTATTTCTCCGCGCGCCGCCGCCCATCCGGCAAGGTATCCAAGAACGCCTTGCCCGCCGCATACGACGGCCAAACTGAGACATGGACTGCCCTTCCAGCGGTACCGAGGGTGAGAATATAAGAAACTCAGAAGTATGAAGATCGAATAGACGGTTGCGAAAACCCATCCTACAAAGAAAGCGAGGACAAGCCCGACCGTCTTCAGCGTAATAGAGATCGGAAGAAGAGCATCCGTTGCGGGCGGCGGCCTCTCCATTCCGCCTACGGCGCCCAAATCCCGGTCGAAGAAGGAGTTGTACGCGGTAATTCCTGTGTATAGGAAAAAGTGCATTGAAACAAACGCCGTCAACGCACGCAAATTCACCCCAGATGGCCGTGCCAGGAACAAGCCCAACAAGAATATCGGTGACAAAGTTAGCTGGAACGGCAGGCGAAGGTGCTTCCAGCATGCCTTCAGCCTCTGTCGCGCCGTTGCCTGGGTTTCTTCTCCTCCGACTCGTTCCACTATCTGCACGGCGATAGGATTTCGTTTGAGGAAGTGCGAATCCCTTGCCGGTAACGATCGAAAAGGAGTTGTGATGCGCCTTCGTCACTTTTGCTCGCTAGTTGTGCTGTTCCTTTTGGTATCGTGTGGTAGCGGCGGACCCGGCTCGCCCGAGCTCCGCTTGGTGCAGATCGCTTCCGGACTGGATCACCCACTGCTCGCCATCTCGGCTCGCGACGGTACCGGGAGACTTTTCGTGGTAGAGCAGAGCGGGCGGATCAAAGTGCTTCCCGCCGGCGGTGGCGCTCCGACCGTATTTCTCGACCTTTCGGGCTCAGTCATGTTCGACCGCGCGGAGCGTGGCTTGCTTGGTTTGGTCTTTCACCCGCAATTCGCAGCTAACCGCAGATTCTTCGTGTACTACTCCCGTGCTTCAGATGGCGCCAGTGTGCTCTCGGAGTTTCGAGCATCTCTTGCGAATCCCAATGTCGCCGACCCAGCCGAGATCGTATACATCACGACAGCTCAGTCATTCCCCAACCATAAGGGCGGCGATCTCCACTTCGGCCCAGACGGTTTCCTATATATCGCCGTCGGCGATGGCGGCAGTATTGGAAATCCGGGACCCGAGCCGCAAAGTCCCATAAACCTCCTTGGCAAGTTACTGCGGATCGACGTCGATCGCCCGGCCGGCGGCGTACCTTACTCCTCGCCTCCGGATAATCCCTACTTCGGCTCCCTCAGCGCGCGCAACGAGATCTGGGCAATCGGCTTCCGCAATCCTTGGCGTTTCGCATTCGACTCGGCGGACGGTCGTCTGATTGCTGCGGACGTTGGACTGAACCAACGTGAGGAGATCGATGTCGTCACGCGCGGCGGAAACTACGGCTGGCCCGTGTGGGAGGGAACATTGTGTACGGGTTTTGGACCTGGTCCCTGCGATCCGGCCGGATTCACGATGCCGATCTTCGAATACAGCCACGATAACGGCCGCTGCGCGGTCATCGGCGGATTCGTATATCGCGGAGCGGCAGGCACGCTTCCAAGTGGCGCGTATGTGTTTGGCGACCTCTGTTCGAGCGAGGTCTGGCGTCTACAGGGTAATGTCCAGACGCTCATCCTTCGCGCCCAATCGCCGATCCACTCGTTTGGACAGGACGAGTCCGGTGAGATCCTTGTGGCGCTCGAGGACGGGACCATTCAACGGGTTTCGAAGTGAAGCAATTCTCATATCGTCCTATTTATTGACAACAGCGGCCGAAGCGTCATATAATATTCAACGCGCGTATAGGGCGCACCCGGTCCGCGGACAGGGACTTTCCCACCTATTCAGTCGCACAACAACATAGAGACGGGCTGCGAGCCCCTTTTCAGCCTGACCGAGCGGACATCAGGCGCCACCGAAAGGAGCTCGACCGTGTCAAAACAACAGACTACAACTGCGCCAAACCTGGAGTTTTATCGCAAACGGGCCAAGGCGCTCCTCAAAGCCGTTCGATCCGCGGATTCACCTTCCTACGCCCGGGTTCGCGCTCAGCTATCCCGTTTCGATCCAAGTGCGCCATTCCATTTGAGCCACGCTCAATGGGTCGTCGCTCTCGAACAGGGACATTCAAGCTGGGCGGAATTCAGGCGCCATCTCCGATCGTTATTGTCGGCGCTTGCGGCAAACGGACAAGACGAAACCCATTCAACCATCGGGCCGAAGGAAATCACAATGACCTCAATTCAAACCGCACCAAAGGGCGGAACGATAAGCGACGAAGCAGTTCGCGCCAAAACGGGCAAATCCTGGAAAGAATGGTTCGATATATTCGACAATGCCGGCTGTGCCAACCAGAGCCATAAGGAGATTGTCGCGGTCGCCCGCGAACAAGGCGCCGGTTCCTGGTGGCAGCAGATGGTCACGGTGGAGTACGAGCGCGCTCGCGGCAAGCGCGATATGAATATGAGCTGCTACGGCGAATATCGGATCAATGTAAGCAAGACCCTCAGCGCCTCGGTCGCCGATGTATTCCAGGCCTGGCTTGATCCGTCAAGACGCGAACAGTGGCTGCCTGGAGCGGATCTCACCATCCGAAAAGCAAACGAAAACAAGGCCCTTCGGATCACCTGGCACGACGGCGGCAACGTCGACGTAAATCTCATCGCCAAAGGCGAAACCAAGAGTCAGTGTAACGTGGAACACGGAAAACTCGAATCTTCGGCGGATGTCGAGAGATCGCGCTCCTATTGGTCCGACGCGCTGCTGCGTATGAAGGAGCTGGTTGAGAAGTAGCCGTTCATATGTTCTTCAAGACGCCAAGACGGCGGAATTCTCGCCGTCTTGGTTTCCTTTCAGTACAGGAGGATACCGACACAAATGGTGCGACCGGAGATACAACTGATCTCGAATATCGTCGTTCAGGACAATCAAGGCCGGGTGCTCTTCGTCAAGTACGATCCCGAAATCGAGCGATGGTGGCTGCCGGGAGAGGATCTCACTCCATATCAGCACCCCGATGAACGTGCACGTGAGATTCTAGACGGCCTGACCGGCTTGGAATGGGATGACCTGTCGCTGGTCTTCGTGGAGTCCTTCCGTGGACGGCGGGGATGGCACGTAATGTTCAACTATCGTGCTGTGGGCCGCGGTGAACCCTCCGGTTCAATTCCGGCGTCTTGGTTCCCGTCTGAAGCCATCCCGCAAACGATGCACGGCAAGTGGGAACATTCGGTGGTTCAGCGTATTCTTGCATCGTCCGGAGTTTGAGGCACGACCAACTATCGCTGACTCGGTCCGACCATCGTCACTGCATGTCCAGCATGATCTCGTCGACGTAGCACCAACTCCAGTCTTCTCCCGGTTCAAATGATCGGATGATCGGATGGCTGGTCGCACGAAAATGCTTTGTGGCGTGCTTGTTTTTGGACGAGTCGCAGCAACCCACGTGCCCGCATGTGAGACACAATCGAAGGTGTACCCACTCGTCCCCGATTTTCAGGCAGTCCTCGCAGCCCGATGCACTTGGAGTGACCTCGCGGACTTGATCGAGATGTGTGCACTGTTCCGCCATTTTGTCTCCCATCGTCCGCACGCGAATCAAATGGAGCGGCTCCAGACTATCCCGAAGCTTGGTGCGGAGGATGTCCCTTCAGTTCTGCTCGGTCCCAGCCGGCCAGATTCGAACCGGCATAGTACGTTCTTTGTAACAACTCCGGAAATGTGGACTCGGGTTCGGCCGTGCGTTGGACGTCTTCATAATACGATAGGAATAGCCGAGATCGCTTCTCTAGGATGCGGAAGCCGGTCGAAGAATGGGGATTCCGTCGTTCGCTCGTTGCCAAGGCAGTCATCCCGAACATTTCGTGCCCGCCGCTGCAAAACCTGCTTCAATCGACGGACGTAGTTAAGGCTGCGGCGCAATAGCAAATCGCGTGCGCCGCAGCCCCACATTATTTGATCGTCGGCTTCCGATTGTCATCGATCAACAGTATTAGCGGCCTCTTGCGGTCACTGCAAACCCAATCCTAGCGGACACTCCCATTTGCGTCCCCATTGTAGCACTGGGCAGCCACATGGCCTTCCCCGGTCCCGGAGTAGGGAACGGTTTCGGGAACATTCGGATCGGCCTGGCCATTGGCCGAGGCATCATAACCGAACCATAGCCACTTGAGGCGATCATGGGCTGCATGGAGGCTTGATAACTACCGGCGCCAAATTGGCTCGCGGCCGAAAACCCGAGTGAGTTGTTCGACATCATCGTCATTGGACCGTTAATATCGATAATCGGGCCGCCCCCTCCCATCATATATGCGCTAAAGTATCCGCCGCTCTGTGCGCGGACTGAAGTGCCTGCCATGAGGAGCGCACCTGCAGCGACGATAGTCGCAATTATGCGTTGAGTCTTCATTGATATTCGCCTCCCCTCTACATAGTATGTTCTTAGAACTGAGGACAAAGACGGTTGAGGATAATGTAAAGTTCCGTTCCTCGATCGTGCCCGCAGGTCCGTATCCCCTCGCTACCGTGTGATTCATCCGATCTAAAATGGAACCTGCCGATTCATTTGGCGCCCACGCGAGTTCGATCGCCCGGTCCCCCGGACTTGTACTTAATCACGTCGACCTCATCGTGAGTATCCTGCCGTGACTCGTGGGCGTGCCGCTTCTGGAATTCGGCCCCTTCCCGCATCGCCTGACGCTCCTTACCCTTGTCGTGGCCGTCTTTCTTCCTTCGCTCTTTGTCGGACATCTACTTCTCCTTCGCCCGTCGATTCCAACTCAATTGCGGTCAGATGGAGATGGTACTCAGAAGACGCCTTCGCGAATTGGGAGGTTCCAGAGGGGACTGATCGAATCGAAGGACTCGACCGCTTCACCGGCGAAGCGAACCAATGTCGAGTCGCCTGGACAAGATGATGCTCAACCACACATGTTTCGGGAGGAACCGATCGAATGACCAGCAAGGCCACGACCGTCGACGAATACCTCGCCGAGCTGCCTGAAGACCGGCGCGCCGCCATCTCTGCCGTCCGCGAAGTGATCCTGAAGAACCTGCCCAAGGGATACGAGGAAGGCATGCAGTACGGCGGGATCGGCTACTTTGTACCCCATACCATCTGGCCGGCCGGATACCACTGCGACCCCAAACAGCCCCTCTCGTACGCTGGACTCGCCTCCCAGAAGAACCACATGGCGGTTTACATGTGTACGGTCTATGGCGACCCGGCCACGGAGAATTGGTTTCGCGAAGCCTTTCTGGCGACAGGTAAGAAACTCGACATGGGCAAGTCCTGCATCCGGTTCAAGAAGCTGGACGACCTTCCGCTGGAAGTGATCGGTCAGACGATCGCTCGGGTTTCGTGCGAGAACTATGTCGCCGCATACGAGAAGACGCTCGCGGGCATGAAGAGTCGCAGGAAAACATGACGCTGAGTGGACCAATTACGATCGCCCGACAGACTCGTCCTCTCACATAACGGGAGAAAACTCGCGTGAGCGCCGGAGTCAAGGACTGTCCGTTCTGCTTCGAAGTCATAAACGCGCGGGCAATCCGCTGCAGGTTTTGTCACGCCGATCTCGCAACCGCTTCGCCACAACAACTGGCCCAGGCTAGTCGAGTGTCCGGTTCCGAGCGGGTAGCACCGACCGAAACTGAGACTGCAGACCGATCTCCAAAAGTAAATACCCCAAATGCCGCTGAGACAATCCTCCGGGAGCATGAAGTCTCTGAGGTTCTGGGGACGCTGGTGGAGAAGTCGCTCGTTGCACGTGATGAGTACACAGAGCGGTATCGGCTGCTCGAGACGGTGCGCCAATACTCGCGAGAACGACTGCTGGAGAGCGGAGAGGGAGAGGCGGTTCGAGAGCGGCATCGTGACGTCTATCTGGGATTATCGGTGGAAGCGGAGCCGCAGTTGGCAGGGCCGGAACAGGCGGCGTGGCTGGTACGGCTGGATACGGAGCACGACAATCTGAGGATAGCGTCCGAATGGCGGAACGATGCGGACGCCTTGCGACTGGCAGGCGCGTTGTGGCGTTTTTGGTATGCGCGGTGTCATTTCAACGAGGGACGGACGCGTCTGGCCGTCGCGCTGACAGGGGCGGACAACGGCAGTCATTCGTTCGAAAGAGCGAAAGCGCTAAGAGGCGCGGGCGGTCTGGCCTACTTACAGGGAGATAATGTCTCAGCGCGAACGCTGCTGGAGGAGGCCCTGGATATGTGTCGGGAGATCGGAGACAGGCAGGGTATTGCGAATGCCCTCAACAACCTGGGCCTTCTCTCACTGTCACAGGGCGACTTTCTATCGGCGCGAACACTCGTGGGAGGGGCCCTGTCGGTCTTTCGGGAGATTGGTGATAGGCCGGGCACCGCGAGTTCGCTTCTCAATCTTGGAATTGTCTATATGGAACAGGTGGACTATGTGTTGGCCCGTTCCGCCCTGGATGAGAGCCTGACGATCTGTCGCGAAATAGGAAACAGGCAGGGCATCGCGCACGCCCTCAATACTCTTGGGATCGTCGCGCTTACACTATCCGATTATAGCTCAACGCGCACCTTCTACGCTGAGAGCCTGGCGATCCGGCGGGAGATTGGAGAGACGAGGGGCATCGCATACTCGCTGGAATCGTTTGCGGCCCTGTTTTCAGCGCGCGGCGAAACAGAGACTGCGTCGCGTTTGTGGGGGGCGGCGGAAGTCCTACGTGAGGCACTCGTCATGCCGCTACCACCAAACGAGCGCATCCATCATGATCGACAGGTCGACGAGGCGCGCATGGCTCTTGGCGATGAGGCGTTCGCCGCAGCCTGGAAGGAAGGCCGAGAAATGACGTTGGAGCAGGCGATCGAGTACGCGTTGGAGATATCCGATTGAACCCGGACGAGAAACGCTGCCCATTTTGCGACGAAATCGTTCGGCCTCGTGCAGTGAAGTGCAAGCATTGTGGCAGCGACCTCATGCGCCCCGCGCAGGCTGTGGGTTCTTCGCCGCTTAAATCGTGCGAAATCGCCGGCCTTCTCTCAGATCTGGTCGGACGGTCACTGGTCATCGTGGACGAATGCAGTGGCCGATATCGACTTCTGGAAACGGTCCGGCAGTATTCTGCCGAACGGATACGCGAGTATGGGTTGAAAGATTCCGTCCGCGATGGGCACGCGAACTACTTTTCGACACTGTGCCAGGAAGCAGTGAACCACCTGACCGGTTCGGATCAGGCCGAATGGCTGGAACGTTTGGAAACGGAACACGACAATTTGAGGTCGGCGCTCGATAGGGCGACGGGCGATCCGCTCGGAGGAGAAGCGGCGCTCACATTCTGTGCTTCGCTCCGGAGGTTTTGGTACTTCCACGGCCATTTTGCCGAGGGCAGAAAGTACTGCGAGATCGCCATTACTAACCGGAATGCGCAGGCACGAACTCCCGCGAGGGCAAATACGCTGTTGACGGCAGGTTTAATGGCCTACTATCAGGGCGAATTCTGCACTGCCAGGGAATTATGGGAGGAGTGCCTCTCAATCTGCAGAGAGACAGGAGATCGAAAGAGAATGGCTACCTGTCTACTTAACCTGGCAAACGTAGCAACCGTGCAGGGCGACTTCCATACTTCTGAAAAGTCCTACATCGAGGTGCTCGCTCTGAGTCGTGACACTGGGAACCAGGATTCGGAAGCGCTCGCACTTAAAACCTGGCAGGAATTGCTCTCCACGATGGCGACCATGCCCGCGCCCGTGCCCTCGCAGGCGAGAGCCTGGCATTGCAGCGACGACGCCGGGATAATTGGGGTATCGCCAGATGTCTCGCGTCACTGGGAGGAGTAGCATTCTATCAGGAGGATTACACGGAAGCGAGCAGTCTATTGGAAGAGAGCTTGGCGATACGACGAGATCTTGGCGATCGCGCGGGGATGACGGAATCGCTCTGCACACTGGGTATGGTGGTCCGCGAACAGGGCAACATTCTGCAAGCGCGAGCCTTGCTAAGGGAAGGACTTACCATCTCGGTTGAGTTAGGCATACGTTCAATTGTTGGCAACGCTATGGATGGAATTGCCGCGTGTTCCAGCGAAGCTGTTCTTGCTGCGCGGATCTGGGGGGCGGCTGAACGGTTGCGCGAGGAGATCGACGCGCCCATGGTTCCCGAGGATATCCCGAGGTTTAACCGTGACGTCGCCGCTGCACGGCACACGCTCGCAGATACCATTGCCTTCGACCGAGCCTGGAAGGAAGGTCGTGCGATGACGATGGAGCAGGCGATCGAGCACGCTTACCGCGGGAATCTTCAGTGAATCCTTCAATGCAGCAGACATATCTCGTAACTTCATTAATGAATCGCCGATCGTTTTTGAAAGTGCTGCCGGCGGTTTCAATCGCAGCATTCAGTTCCGTTCCAAAGCCCAGACCTCGCCTTTTCTTCACATCCCAGGGCAAAACCGCCGTCATAAACGCCGACGGCTCCGGCCTCCGTTACTTCGATTTCAAAGAGCCCAACCAGGTCACCTGGCAGCCGGGGCCGTTTCTCTCTGACGGTCGGCGCGTCATCTTCCTGAGCATGGAACAGCGGCGCGACGGTCCGGGACGCCCATTCGAAGAATCCTACACGCAGACACCCACCCATCTCTGG
>ORMF010788321.1_pt1 | contig 10131 bp, 6 predicted proteins | sample 1779871 | NCBI WGS metagenome assembly ORMF01 (sample SAMEA104232316, study PRJEB22302) | groundwater metagenome | biome: forest; feature: aquifer; material: groundwater | place: USA | collected 2011-08-07 | depth 5.4 m | reverse complement strand
AAGGCTGAAGGCTGAAGGCTGAAAGCAGAAAACAGCGTCAGCAAAGTGAGTTCTGGCTTCATGGTTTTCATGTTTGGAGAGTCGTTGGATTTGTAAATCGTAAATTGCTCAGGGCATGTTGTACTTGAAGGTGATGTTCGTGGTGCCGCCGGCGACCCGACACGAATTGGCAATGTAGGCCTGCAAACCGGTGCCGGAGGCACTGAAGCCGCTACAGCCAATCGCCACGTCCACGGCGCGAAGCCCGGTACCGCTGCCGCTGTTGTAGCCTTGGCAGTTCTGGGCGGTGGTGGCGTAAAGACCGTAGGTGCCGCTGCTGGTAGTGCCGTAGCAGTTCAGGGCGTTTTGGTAGGCGTAGAGACCACTGGCACCGCCGTAGCTCTGGCCGTAGCAATTCTGGGCGGTACCCACGCAGTAAACGCCGTAGAGGCCGTTGAGGCAGTTGCCATAACAATTTTGGGCGGTGAAGACGACGTAAAGTCCGACGCTACCGCTGTAGGATACACCGGCACAGTTCTGGGCATAATCTGCCCTCAGGCCGGCGTTGCCGGTGAGCGTCCAGCCGTAGCAGTTCTGAGCGTTCAAGGCTTGAACACCGAAGCCCAAACTGGAATCTCCCGAGCTATCAGAAACCTGCATGCCCAATATCGCATCGTTACCGCAGTCCACCGCCGCCGAAGCTATCACGGTGGTGGCCACAATCCCGTAAGATCCGACCGTTTTGACGCTGCAGGATTCCACAGCCGAGCAATTGTTGATCATAGGTTGATAGAGACGAATACCATCCATAGAGCAACCCGAGACGGAAATACCGCTAACCCGGATGTTATTAACCCCGTAGTCACCGGAAATTCCATGTCGAAACCCCGGGCCGCTGTAAACGCCGCTTCCGTTGTTGGTCACACCGCCCATGATGAATCCGTTCAGTATGGCCAGGTTGCGCAATCCGCTGTTTACCAGGATGCCGCACCCGGTCGCGCTCGCAGCGGTGGAGGAAATAGTGAAGCCGCCCAGGTCGAGCGTCACTCCATTGGTAGCGATAGTAATGGCGTCGCCGGTGCTCACAGACAGGTTGGTCGTCAGGTAATAGGAGCCGCTGGCGCTGATGGTGTAGGGCGCGGACGCGATGGGCGTGCGCGGCTCGATTTGCGCCAGCGTCTTCATAGTCGGCGCCGGCGCGCCGGGCGGGGTGAGACTGCCTTGGGCGAAGACGGTTGAGAGTTGAGGGTTGATGGATGAGAGCAGTGTGAGGGCTGCGATGTGGAATTTGATTATGCGAGTTGTTTTCATGTTATTGATTCTCCGATTGCTTGTCTTGGTGAGTTATTTGGCTTTTTCTGGTTTTGTTCTCAAAAATTCAGTGGTTCGATTTCCTGGTAGTCGGGCGGGGGTTGGAACAGTTTTCCGTCTCGGTCGGCGATCTTCTCCGCCTTGATGGATTTGACCTCGAAGCGATAGCGCTCGGGGCCGGACTCGAACCGCAGGGACACGAGCAGCGGGAAGAGGTTGCGCGCCTGCAGCAGCCCCGGCCACTGCTCCTCGATCATGCGGGGGCCAAACCGATGCGGTTGGTTGCGCTGGTAAGGCTGGAAGGGCAACAACCGGCCCGTCGCCCACACCTCCAGCGTTTCGCCGCGCTGCTTCAGTTCGAAACGCTCGCAGGCATAGCCGAGCAAGTTGGTTTTCTGGCCGGTGGCCTTAAGTTCCATTTTCTCCATCGGCATGGGCATCATGGGCATGGCCGGCATCGCGGGCATCGCCGATGCGCCGGGAGATTGCGCCTGCGGCCCGATGCCGGGCGGCAAACCTGCGGGTGGGGTCGGCATTTGCGGCATGGCGGGCATTCTAGCGGCGTCAGGGGCGGCATGAGCTTGCGGTCCAATCTCTGGCGGCAGCCCAGCGGGCGGCGCGGGCATCGCCAGCGCTCCCGACAGTCGAGCAGACTGGGGGCCGATGCCAGCGGGCACAGGCATCGGGGACATGCCGGGTGGCGGAGCGGCAGCGTTCTCGGCGGCTGGTTTCAGGCGCACGAAGCTGCGGTTGTGCGGGAAGATCAGCGTGAGCGCACCAGTGTGCAAATCGAGCACGTCCACCGGATTGGGCCGATCCGAACCGGTGACTTCGAGGCGCAGCGAGTTGGTGCCGACCGTGTAGAGCAGGGCCGTGGTCTGTCCGCCCTGGGTGGATGCGGCGGTGATGCGCCCTTCAAAGGCCGTGGCCGGGGACGCGAGGATGAACAAGCCCGCCGCCAAAGCAGCCGCAGTTGTGCGATGGTTCTCGGTATGCATGGTGAAATGTGAAGTCGTGGGTGGCAGGAGGGTGCTCTGGGTCTTGTTCAATTACCTATTCACATACGCTCGTCTTTCACTTGGTTCCTTCCGCCGCTTTCCTGCGATTTCAATGGCGCTCTCTTTTTTACGCCCGTGCCGCGACGGTTACAAGCACTATCTTGAACGCGAAATTCAATTTCAGTTCTGCTGCTTTTGACGATAGTCAACCGCCGCTGAGCTTACGGGGGAGGATTTGTTCGTGACCAATGTGAAGTTCCTCCAGAAAGGCATTGATACCGGCACGGCAAACTCGATTCTCGTGAAGATGAACCAGATTGATTCGCTCACTGGAACGCTCGATGCCATCGAACTCGCGCAGACGAACAAATCACCGCCGTTCTCTCGCATCGCTCCGGCGAGACCGAAGATGCGACCATCGCCGACATTGCCGTGGCGACGAACTGCGGCCAGATTAAGACCGGCTCGCTGAGCCGTTCGGATCGGCTGGCGAAATACAATCAACTCCTGCGCATCGAACAATTGCTCGGCAAGAACGCCGTCTATGCTGGCACGAGCGCGCTGCCGAAAGCCCGGCGGTAATCTTGTGCATCGCAGCGGCGTCTCGGCCGAGCGCCGCAACGCGAAACAGTCAGCGGCGGTCTCCCGACAGCCGCTACGCGCACGAGTTCAAAACCCGAAAGTCAGGCGACTGGCTTCCGTTTTTTTGCCGACGCTTCGGGCTACGGTTTGAACAGGCGATAAAACTTCGCGGGCAACGTGGTGGGCACAACGATTCAATTCAGCCCTGCACGATCTGCTCCAGCTTGAAGCCTTCCGTGGCGGTGTTGATCTGAATCCAGAGCGGAAAGTGGTCGGAGAGTTGGTAGGTAAATTTTTCCTTGGTCATTCCGCCGGGGAAAAGTTGCTGAATGCTCTTTTCGTTGACGAAGAAATCCAGACTGCCGCCTGCCTTCGTGAAACTCTCCGGGTAGATTGGATGGTGCAGAATCTGGTCGTAGCGTTTGTCTTTTTCCAGATTCGTGCCGTGCGTGCCGAGCAAAGGCGTGGGGACTTTCAGGCCGTGTTTGGTGATGGCTGCAAACAGCGCGTCGTCGCGCGAGGGAATGTTAAAGTCGCCTATCACGATGAGGTCTTTGTCCTCGCTGGTTTTCTCCCGCCGCTTGGCCTCGATCCAGTCGGCGAGCCGGCCGATTTCCGCCGCGCGGGCGGTTTCGCTCTCGCCCCAGCGGATGTGCGTGGTCAGCACGACGAAATCAAAACTGCCGGATTTGAACGCCGCCATGTAAGGCGCGCGCCAGAAGGATTCCTCGCTCAAATATTCCTCGCCCTTTTTCGTGCGCGGCGCATTCGCCTCGGCGGCGAGGCCGTTGAAGGTCACAGCGCGTTTGTCGTAGATGAAGCCGAGCCGCTCGCGGTTGCCGCCCGCGTCAGGGATCATGTCGGAATAAACGCAGCGCCACGTCGGGCCGAGAATTTGCAGCACACGCCCCAAGTCTGTGAGGTCGTCGCGCAGTTCCACGATGCCGATGAGGTCGAACTGGCCGAGGATTTCCGCGAGGTAATGGATGGCCGCGTCGCTGCGCCGCGCCTTGCCGAACTCGCGGATGTTCCAACTGGCAAGATTGAGCGTCTCGTCAATCCTGGAGGACGGGATTTTGGCGGCGGCGATGCGTTGTTTGAGCGCGAGCAGGCCGCGGGCGATTTCCTTGGAGACTTTGCCGTGGTTCATAAAAAGTTTCGCGTTGGAGGAGCTTCGCCGCGATTTATTCACCGGGTTGCCCGAAAATTGAACCGGTCGTTCGGCGCCGCGTCGCCGTTGAGCGTGAAGTCGGTCCAATCACCGGCTTGGAGGCAGTTGTCCGCCCATTTGAAATCGAGCTTCGCTGGTGGCGATTTCAAGCCGAGCGACTTCCACGGAATCGCCAACTCCAGTTCGTTGCCCTGCACGCGCCATTTCACCTTGCCCGCCGGTGACCAGGCAAAACCGCCGCCGACATTTCGCTGCAGCGTTCCGGCGCCGGCGTGGTTGATCACGAAATCGTAACCGAGCCAGCCGGTCTTCGCGTCGGCGTCCGTGTCGAGAAAGAGGAGCATCCAATTCGTGCCGCCGGGCGGCGTGATCGGCTCGCGGGTGCGGACGTAAAACCACGCCGTCGTCTTGTCCCAACTCACCTTGGCTGCGACGATATCGTTGCGACCCGTGACGTTTCGGTAAGTGACGTTCGTGCCCCAGCCGCGGTGTTCGCGCCGGACTTCATCGCCGATGGTGTCACGAAATTCCGGCTGCACGTCGCGCCAGTCGTCGAAGCGCCCATCAATCTTGATCGGGCGCGATTCGAGGAGGGGCAGGGGACTTGCGCCCTTGAAGCGGCGGACGTTGCTCACGAACTGGTAGTAGTAATCGTCGCCGTGTCCGCCGCGCATCGGTTCGATGTCGCGGCTGTGTTCGTGGTCGAATGCGTCCACGAACATCACCGGCAGCTTGACGTGATTGAACTCGGCGAAGCGGCCGGCGAACCATTCGTTCCAGCCGGTGGCGAAGATGAAGCGCGGGTCTTCCGCCAGCGCGCGTTCCCACTGTTCGGTCACATTAAATCCGTAACGCACGGCGTCCGGCCGCGGGTCGGTGGCGCCGTGATGGAAGCTGCGACCTTGCGCACCCGGTTCGCTCATCGTGCCGAGGCGGCCGTGAATGGCGTTTTGCGCGACGCCGACGGACATCTGCTCCTTCTGCCCCGCCGAATTGGTGAAGACATGCTGCGGGGAAATTTCGAGCCAACTCCACATGTCCGGCTTGGTCGGCCCTTGGAAGTAATCCGGCTGTGGTTTGCGGAACGTGAAGAATTCCAGAATTTGCCGCGTGTCGCCGTCGGCAAACGCGAGCCGTAGCGTGCGATCACCCGCGACCGCATTACCATCCGCGAACGCTTCGCCCCACGCAAATTTCTCCTCGCTGTGACTCCACCAGCCGACGCGGCCACCCGGTTCGGACGCTTCCAAATAATAAGTGCCGGGCGACAACGGTTGCTTCAGCTTCAACTGCAACCACGCATTGTCGCCGACCTCGTGAAAGCGTTCGGCGGCGATGCGCTCGCCGTCGGGACCGCCGCGCAGCAGCGTCAGCGTCACGGCGCTGCCGGGCGTGTTCCAGGTCGGGCAACGCGCGCTGACGGCGCCAACGGCGCGCTCCGATTTGAACGATTGGCCGAGCGTGTGGCCGGGCTGAAGTTCGGCGGGCGTGTTCTGGTGCGCGTTCTCCTCGCGGTCGAAGATGAGTTCCGGATCGGCGAGAATCAGCGGCTTGCCTTCCCACTGGAACCAAAGGTCCGAGTGCAGGCCGGGCGAGTAGAGATCGTGCCACAGTTCGCGGGTGACTTTGGCCGGATCCCAGAACGGCGTGAGAAAGGCCACCTGCGGCGTGCGGTTTCCGAGCCGCCGCATCTCGGACCAGACCTGCAGCAGAGCGCGGTAATAGTCGCGGTAGGTGATCTGGTTCGTCACGTCGAAGATCACCACGTCCACGCCCGCGTCGGCGAGCATTTGCGCGTGCTTGCGGAGCACGCCTTCGTCGTCGGTGAGGTAGTAACCGAAGAGTGATTCGCCCCAATGATGCGGCACATACAACGGTCCCCAGAGCGGACTGTCCGGCTTCTGCATCGCGTCCGGATCGGCGGCGAGAATTTTTGTCACGTCAAACGGGCCGCCCTGAATGTGCGCGCCGTGCCAGAGGAAATAAAAGATGCCCACCGTGCGATCGGTTCGCGGTGCGGGAACTTCGGGGTAGGTCGGGACCTTGCGCCCGAGTGCATCCGTCACAACCCAGGTGTCGGAGCGGTTGTCCCCGGCGCGTGTGGTGGCTACGCCGGCATTTGCGAGCGCCAACACGAGGAACAACGTGAAAGCTGGGGGGGCTAAACGCTGGTTACCACACCCATCGCGCGGCACTCGGCGATCGGGCTGATCCGATCCCTGGTTCAATTGGCCGGCCTGGTTGCCGGGACGGCCTGAAAAAGCCGGCCCAGATCGCGATCTGTGGGGCCGACGGAGTCATTTGGCGGCCAAGCGATCCAATTCCACATGCGGAAACCTTGTGTTCCGCTGATCTGCATGGTGCGCGGCTCCTTCCAATGCCAGGTTTCGGCGTGGCCGTCGGCGAAGCTGAGCGTGCAACCGCTGCCGTGCCGCGTGGTCGGGAAGCTGATCCATTGCCACTGATCCGTGCCGAAAATCGTGTGCCCGATGGTGTTGAGGCAGAAGGTTGCCTGCTGGATGCTGTTCTCGTGTTCGTCAATAAACACGAACGCGTTCGAGGGGCCTGGGTGGACAATTTGTGTCGTCTTGTGCCAGCACCGGTCGTAGTTGCCGCTTGTTGGATCCGAGATGCCGTTCATGTAAACATTCATGGATACGGAGCGCGTGCGGGGCACTAGTCCCTTGTCCTCGACAGTGGACTTGATGTCGGCGGGGCACTTGTAGATGCCGACCGAGGTATTGTAACGGAACAGACAGCCATTTTGGATGAAGTCAAAGGTGGCGTCCATGTAGGCGTTGCCGCCCAGCCAGGAACTGCCTGTGGTATTTATGATGTTGCGTCTGTCGACGTAATCCAGGGCTTCATTGGGCGGGAGTTTATCCTCGTAGTCGCCGGCGTACATCTGCCAGCAGAGTTGCAACTGTTTATAATTGCTAAGGCAGGCGATCTGCTGCCCCTTGGCCTTGGCCTTGCTCAAGGCGGGCAGCAACATGGCGGCGAGAATGGCGATGATCGCGATGACGACCAGCAGCTCGATGAGGGTAAAGGCGCGCGAAACTTTGGTGGCTGATTTCATTTAGAGTTTATAGTTGCTGACATTATTCTTACCCCCGCGCTCTGCGCCGCGCAACCCATTTGTTGCTTTTGTTGTCGCGTCTGGTCGCCGCTAAACCGGAGCTCTGCCGGCGGACAGGCGTCGCCGGCACCTTGAATTCTTTCGCTTTCCACCGTCAACTGACCGGCGCAAGCGCCGCAGTTTTGACAACCGTGGCTCGCCAAATCCTTCCGCACCCGTTCGCGACGGACGGGCGAAGTGCGGAAAGTAAAAAAACAAAAAATAATCTTGACCAAGACTCCAGCTTGTCCTACTCTGTTGCGCACAGTCCACTAAAACAAACCAGAACATGTATGAAAAAACTGTCGTATAAAATCCTAGCAGCTTCGGCTGTCCTGTCCTTCCTTCTCACCGCCAAGGCGGCAACCGTCACTGTCACCGTCGCGGATGACGGAGTCAGCAACATCGGGGCCGTTAACACCTTCTATTGGGCCCTCACTAACTGTAGTCCGGGCGATACCATCGCCTTCGCCATCCCGGGCGCCGGCCCGTTCTTTCTCCAGCCGCCGCCGAACGGTTTTCCGCTCATTTTCCAGAAACATCGGATCACCATTGACGGCTATACCCAGCCGGGCGCTGTGGCTAACAGCAATCCAATTACGGGGTCCAACAACGCTAATATTAAAATCGTGATTGATGGACGGAACAGTACGGCCGCCGCTCCCAGAGCTCGTGACCTGAACATTACCAATTACAACGGCACGGTGGCGAATTGCGACCCGCCGATCAACAATCAACCGTGGAATGGTGGTATTACGGCAGGTGGCGGTGCCTCTTTCGGCCTTGGTGAATATGCCCTCTTGGGTGTTTATCGCTCCACCAATGTTACCATCAAAGGGCTGGCTTTTTTGGGAGACAACATGACTACCGTCTTTCAAAGCGGTTTGGCCAAGACCGTTTACGGCATCGCATTAGCGCATGATTACGGAATGGCAACCGACGTTCGCGACTTCTTGGATTATCCGGAGGGCGAGGTTCGTAACGCCCATATCGCCGGCTGCTGGTTCGGTGTCAATCCGACCAACGTGACGAAGAGCGGCATAGCTTGGTGTATAAGTTGGATCAACGCTCCCCGCCACAAGGGCGACGATAAATGGGCCCCCGATGTTTCTGGCAGGCCGAACCTTCCGAATGTGGGTCTGACGGTCGGTGTGGCACCCGGCGCCACCAATCCGCGTTCCGAGTTCAACGTCCTTGTGGGCGGATTCGGTGAAATGGGAGGCGAAGGGATTCGCTTGCGAATTTCGGGTAACTTCGTCGGCGTCATGCCAGACGGGGTCACACCGGTTGACCCAATGCTGGATCCATCACTTACTGGTAATCCTTATGCTGGGTTCATCCCTACTTACTGGCCTACCTATAGCGGTGGTGCGGTGGGATGGGGCCGTTTTGGCGAGACCTCGATTCATAGTGTTACTAACAGCCAGCCGATGGTCTTTGGCACCGACGGGGACGGCGTCAACGATGCCGACGAGGGCAACCTCTGGGGTCCGCTTTCCATGTCCTCAGGCGGGGTTTTCCCTGCGCAGCTTAGTTGGTATCGGAGCAGCATCAATCTCTTTCTTATTGCCGGCAATCGCGTCGGGATTGGCAATGACGGGACGATCTGGACCAACAGCGCCCAATTTATAGATGGTTTGGACCTGAGTATTAACGGCGATGGTCAAAGCAGGCTCATCATCGGCTCGGATTTCGCTTCCACCCGCAGCGCGGCAACCATCGCCGCCCAGGCAAACTATTTCTACAATAACGCTCCGGCCACGAAATTCAGCACTGCGCCGGCCACCACTGCCGGCTATGTTCCCTTCATCGGTTATCAACACCCGAGCGCGGTCGAGGTCTGGAGCACGAACTCTTGGGTGACTCTCCGCGGAAACGTCATGGTTGGGAACGGCTTGGCACCGTTCAACTATGCCAATAACGCTGGTACCCTGCTGCAAAATTTCACCAATTTGGGCGGGCTGTACCTGAATACCAACGTGGCGATCATCCCCGTTTTGAGTGTCGGGAGCAGCGTCTTCCCGAACTTGGTCGGCACCTTTGCTTCGGGGGTTAATGGTTACACCAACGTCAGCATTGACGTTTACCAGCTTGATCCGTACGGCTGGGTTAACGGTCAGGCGATGGTCCGCTCGGAGTTGACCGGCGCGACCTACACCAACGGCTTCCCGCAGGGCAAGAAGTACCTCGGTTCCTTCCCGGTGGCCAATTCGGGCAGCTTTAGTATCAATCTGAGCGGCTTGACTTCGGGACCCGGCGTGGTGACTGCCACGGCTAATTATTCCAAGTCTCCCGCCGGCACGGCGCATGCCCAGACCATGACCAGCGCCTTCTCCATGCCCATCACCCTGAACTGGCCGGTCATTACCACGACCAAGTCGGGCGGCAATCTCATCGTCTCGTGGGACGCGGCGCTTGGGAATTTCAGGGTGCAAACGAACACTTCGGTGGTGTCCCCCGGCACTTGGGGTGACTTCTCGGTGGGGCTTGTGGCGCCGCCCGTCAGTGTGCCTATCGGCGCGGGTCCGACCTTCATCCGCCTCAAGAATCCGTAACAACTTGGCGGGACGGGGCCGACCTGGCCGCGTCCCGCTCAAACCCTCGCGGTGGATTTGGTAGCGAGGGCGAAATCGTAGACCGGGCTGCAGCTTGTGGAGTGCAGCCCGGTTTTTTTGTTCGTGGGACCGTTTGGTGTCTCGCGCCCGGATTCCGGGCCGGTGGAAAACGGTGGTGAATCCTAATTGTCGTTTGCTGCGTTGACATCCTCTACTGGTGGCATAAAATAAATATGGAATTGATTTAACAAAGTGGTTTAATTTGACTTCGTTCGATATGACATACGCATACATTGCAAGAACTTCACCAACCGGGGCGGCTGGCGCGTCAAACCGCCGGCGCGGCTTCACACTGATCGAGTTGCTCGTCGTCATTGCCATCATCGCGATTCTGGCCGCGATGTTGCTGCCGGCCTT
>ORMF010513341.1_pt1 | contig 10132 bp, 10 predicted proteins | sample 1779871 | NCBI WGS metagenome assembly ORMF01 (sample SAMEA104232316, study PRJEB22302) | groundwater metagenome | biome: forest; feature: aquifer; material: groundwater | place: USA | collected 2011-08-07 | depth 5.4 m | reverse complement strand
GGCAAACGCTTCGGCCTGCAGGGCTATGGCGGCACGTTATGGATGGCTCTCATGCTCGGATTCGAGCACCTGGGAGTCGATCCTCAGGAACTTAATTTTCTCGTCCTCGGCGATCAGACGGTCCTCGCGCAGGCTTTGGAATCTGGCAGGATCGACGCCACCGGACTCGATCCGGTCTTCAGCCGGAAGCTAAAACAAAAAGGCTTCACAATTCTTTCAGAGCTCTACCAGGCCAACTTGCCGTTCATCGGCTCGGGCATCGTCGTGAACAGTTCCTTCGCGCGCGAGCAGCCGGAGACCCTGGAGAATATTCTGAAGGGCGTTGTCGAGAGCATCGCATTTGTGTTGAGCCCGAAGTACAAGCCGATTGTGCTCAATACGATCAAGACGCGTTTGAAAATTGCCGATCCGGCCCTGGCCGAAGAAGGCTACCAGGATGTCCTGAAGAGCCTGGACAAAAACCCGACCCCGTCGCTGGAGGGCATGCGCAATATCCACCGGCTCTTGCGCACGCGAAATCCCAACGTTGACAAGGTCAAGCCCGAGCAATTGATCGACGATCGAATCATGCGCAAGCTCGATGAGAGCGGCTTTATCAGTCGTCTCCATAGTGCCTATGGCGTGAAATGAACTGGAGTGATGGAGTATTGGGAGTGTTGATATGCGAAATTCTTTGTCCCATTACTCCGGTGCTCCATTACTCCAACACTCCTAAAGGAAATCATCATGCCGATACCGTGTTGAAAAATGAAACTCAATCGTGGTGACCACATCCTGCAGACCGACTTTGACCAAAGAGCTGTTATCGTCATACACCGCGGGCTGATATCGCCCCAAGGGGCAGCGTTTGTCTGGAGAAGAGATTGACAAAGCGCGCCTTGTTGAAGAATATTGCAGCAGATTTTGCTCTTCTCAGATTGCGGTGTTCCCGAATGCACCGCTGGAAGAGCCAGCAGTTCACTTAGTGGTTAGGGCACGAATTTAGCCAAAGAAGAGAAATGATATGGCTCTGGATCAAGATGAGGTTATCCGTCGATTTATCAAACAGTACAATTCTTGCCAATACGCTCAGTTTACGATTACTCAATGGCCAGACAAGGAAGAACGAAAACAGAGGGCTTGTGATGCGTATGCAGAAGCTCTTGCGGTACGGCCTTTAGCCATCGAGCATACTAACATTGAGACTTTCCGGCGGCAAAAACAGGATTCGGCGCGGTTTTTGAAAGTCTGTGGGGTCTTGGAGACAGAACTACGTGCTGCTTTTCCATATGTCGTTAGCCTGATTATCCCTACGTTTGGTATCCAAGCGGGGAAAGACTGGAATGGCATTAGAGACGCGTTACGAGAGTGGCTCCTCACACAGGTCAGTGCTCTGCCTTTCGGCCATACGGATCACCAGGTTGATGGCGTCCCTTTTCGTATAACCATTTGGAAAGAAGATAGGCGCGACAGAGGGTTTGGGGTAGCTCGGATGACACCTCCAGGTCTGGACACTAATGACGAACTGATTGAGATAGTTGCTGCCGTTCTTAACAACAAGAACGATCAACTACAAAAATATCGTGCAAATGGCGATGAAACTGTTCTGATTCTTGAAACAGACGATATAGCTTTGATGAACCATGTCCTACTTTACAAAGCATTTCTCCAAGCTTCAGCCTGCATTTCGACGCCAAATATTGATCAAGTCTGGGTGGCCCAGATAATCGACTCTGAAGAATATTGCACTTTCATTTGTTTTGATGGCCCAGATTCTATAATGGAGAGAGTCAACCGATCACACTGGGCACTGGGGAAACGCCATGCATCCTATTGGTGGGCAGAGATAGAACGCGAGAAGCAGCAAATTACCCATTCCCCGTGGTAGGGTTAGTGGGTAATTCTGTCATCTCTACCGGACCTTCGCCTAACAACCGGTAGGAGTCCGGGGCCCCAAAACTCGCGCGGCTTACCCGGAGCGTTTAGGCCGCCACGGGCTCTCAATGTCGGAAGACGGAGACAAGGATAGGCTCGCTAGGGCTATCAGGGACTCAATGGCCTACGCTGCGAACGAGACCCGCATTCTCGCTGGTTTCGAGGAGTTCTTTTCGCCGCGCCCTGCGAGACTTTGGGACTCGGATGAGGAGGAGAAGACTTTCTACCTGCGCATCGGTCGGATCACTGAAAGGCTGGGCGGCCCTCCGAGGCTCATAATCAAACGCCTGACTGAGCCGCCACCCGAGTACGACACTTATCCTATCGCAGCGTTTGAAGAGGTTATCTCCGTCTTCTACGCAGCTCGTAAGTTTGTGTGTAGAGGTTACATGTTACAGATCGGCACGGATGCGTTGCGCCGTTTTCCCGAGGTGGTGAACACTGAAGATGAAGAAATCCGACGCCTTTTCCAATCGAACGCCGAGCATGCGTTTTGGGAGCACGCGGAGAACGCGTTCATCAAGCTCTGTTCGTATTGGGATCGAGTCGGGCAAATTCTCGACTTCACATTTTTCCGAATACGGCAGTTTGAGCGGGATGGATTCACCTCTGTCATGGATCGACTCCAGGCAAACATCGTTCCAGTCCATGAGCATGTCCGAAACTCCATAGCCTGGAAGGCCCTTCGAAAGTATCAGACTTCCGAACGCGAAGACGGACTCAAGTGGCTCCTACGTCGCCGTAACCTCATAGTTCACAGCCTATATCTCCGGCCCATCCAAACACCAGCCGAAGCGAAAGTTTTCCAGTCCGCCTATAATCACCTTGAGGAAAGTTTGCGCCGAAAGCTCGCCCCGGGAACGCCGCGACAGGAAGTCAACCGGCTTCAGAGGCACCTACGCGCTGCGGCTGAGCTCTTCCCGCACATGCTCACGCTCTGCGAACAAGCTGTGAATTTGCCGAAAACCCTAGGTAGCTAGTCTAAAAGAAAGGGGACGTTGTGAAATTTAAGGGCCTAACCTTCTGTTTCAGACCGACGAATGCGCGCGGCTGAGCACAGCGTTAGCCGTTTGGAGTAACATGACCACTGCGTTGCCCGATCGAGACGAAGTCCTGAGCGCGATCCGCGCGGCAGCGCAGGCGCTTGGCCGCCCGCCGTCGCGCTCGGAGTTCAGGAGCTCTTCGGGGATGACAGAATATCAAGTCCTCAAACACTTCCCGAGCTGGCGGGAGGCCGTGCGGGCCGCCGGCTTGGAGCCGCACTCGACCAACGTCCCTATCGACCCTGATGTCCTTCTTGAGGACTGGGGGGAGTTCGTTCGTCGTATCCGACGGATTCCCAAACGTGACCAGTACCACCGAGACGGTACCTACAGCCCCGGCGTCTTTGAAAAGCGGTTTGGTCCGTGGTCCACGGTTCCATCGAAGTTTCGCGCGTTCGCGGACGGCAAGCATGAGTGGGCCGATGTAGTTGCTCTTCTTCCCATCGAGAACGCACGGTCTCCAATCGCAGCCTCCACACCGTTCGCGCCGACTTCTTCCGATCTCGCTGTGTCTCCTTTGGCACACCATCGACACGCCAAACTCGAGGGCCGCCCTACTTACGGAAACCCTATCGACTTTCGTGGGCTTCGTCATGAGCCGGTGAACGAACAGGGAGTTGTGTTCCTCTTCGGAATGGTCGCTCGTGAACTGGGGTATCACGTTGAAGCCGTTCAGACTGGGTACCCTGATTGCGAGGCGAAGCGGCAAGTAGATGCGGGCAAGTGGCAGCGGGTGCGAATCGAGTTTGAGTTTGAGAGTCGGAACTTCCGAGACCACGGTCAGTCTCCGCATGAGTGCGACATGATCGTGTGCTGGCGTCACAACTGGCCTGAATGCCCGCCGAACCTAGAAGTCGTTGAACTCAGTGCAGTGATCCGAACCCTGTCTGCGTCGGAAGAATGAAGAGACGGCTAACAACGCGTTGCCCCCGAAGGGCGGCTGCGCCGGCCGCGGGTGAATGCTTTGCGCTAGGCGAGCATTATGCGATTTTACGCAAATTCTGTATCTGCCTCGGCTGAAGGTGATTACTACCAGCTCTGGCTCGACGTCACGGATTCAGACGTTGAGGAAACCGATCCACGTGAGCCGACAGGCCCGTACCTCATAGTACAGCGTGACTTTGAGACGCCCGATAGGGGATGGTGTTACATCGAGACGCACGATGCCGGCTACGTCGGCCACTTTCGGTTACGGTTGACTGAACTCAGCCGTACGCGCCTCGCCTTCGAAATTGTCCGGGCAAGGAATAATCACGTGGAAGTCTCCTTCTCGATGAGCGCCTCAGAGTTTGAGGAGGTGCGACGCATAGCGGAGGTCGTCTTTAATGAGAGGGAGCCAGGGCTAGATGACGACGTGTTCTAACTGGCGGTTGTACCGAGTTCGGGAAACAGCGGTGTCCTGCTTTGCTAGCGCCGTCTCCTCGCGCCGGTGAAGGGCGGAGAACGGGGAAAATGAGCAAATACAAATTTCCAGCTTCGACTCCACGTAGGATGTATTGGTCTCACGAAGTAAATGATCGCTCTCACTGCCCTGAGTGTCGTAGCCGACTCGAATCGGAATCGCACTCATTCATGATGGCCGTGCGAAAGAAGGCTGATATTCAACCGTTCATCGTGGGAAATGACGCTGCGTACTTCTGCTCCGCGTGCCCCGTCGTTGTGCTTGACCATGGAGAATTTGAGCGACTCGCCGCGCTCAGTATGCGCACTTCAAAGGATGTTCAATTTCTCGTCCTCGGCCTCATTGATCTTGAGGCTGTGCCGGCGGAGAAAAGAAATGTTCGCTTTGATGATGACACGAACCCCGTACCTTTGGTTAAGTTCACAAATCTGAAGCAAAAGTAGATTGGCAAAACATCTTCAATAAAACAAAACCGTCGAACCATCGCTTTCAGTTTTTGTTTTGCCGGCGGCGGGTAAAACGAGAGCGCCTATTTAGACTGCTGGGTAAGATGGTCAAATGATTACTCCAATATTTTCTCCTGAAGGGATTCAGTATGCCAATACCGAGTTGGAAAACAGAACTGAAAGAAGTGGCGCCGAATGTTTTCGCTTATATTCAGGGCGGCGGCCCGGGCATCGACAACCACAGCGTCAGCAACGCCGGCCTGATCAACGGCGACGATTCGTCGATGGTGATCGACGCCTTGACCGCGCCGGTTCTGACGAAGGCTTTCATCGCCGCGATGAAAAAAGTCAATCCGAAACCTTTCCGTCATCTGGTCAACACGCATCATCATCCGGATCACGTCCGCGGCAACTGTTTTTTCCTGCCGATTGAAATCGTCGCGCATGAAAAGTGCCGCGAAGCGGTGCTCCAGGCGGGGTTGACTTTTCCCACGCGCGAGGATTGGCAAGAAGGCATTGAAGAGCTCAAGCTCGCGCCGCCGACGACCACCTTCGCGGACAAGATGACTTACCGCTACGGCGATCTCGAAATTCAGCTGGTCTACAATGGCGCCGCCCACACGATGGGCGACGCGCAAATTTACTTGCCGCGCGACAAAGTCTTATTCGCCGGCGACGTGGCCTTTCACTACGTCGCGCCGCACTTTTGGCAAGGCCACGGTAGCGGGCTACTGCGCGTGCTCGATTGGATCAGAGACTTGGATGTTGAAACAATCGTGCCGGGCCACGGTCCAATCGGCGGCAAGAAGGATATCGCCGAGATGCGCGAGTATGTCGAGACGTTAAAGCGCGAAGCGAAGAATCGCTTCGACGCCGGCATGAGCGCCGTCGAAGCGAGCGTGGACATCCAGATGGGCCGCTTCGACGACTGGCCCAACGCGACGGAAAGAGTTATCGGCAACGTCATGCGTTTTTATCTGGAGTTCCAGGGCACGCCGCTGGCTACTATCGACCCGAAAGCAATCCGTAAAGCGCGCGAAAGCTACCTCGCGGGCAAAGGAGCGCGGGCGTAACGGGAAAATACTAATGTCTCTATGGGGGTTGGTTGAAATGGCTCGCCCCTTCGACGCGGCTCAGGACATGCCTCAGGCGAAGTGAAAATCCGTCATGCCGGCCCTTCGACAGTGCTCAGGATAAACTCCGGCGGGCTTTCACGTTTCTCAAGTCTTATCGCACAGGGCGCTCATCTGTCAAAGAACTTTCACCGCGACTGCGCAAAGCTCATGATCTCAAAGCATTTGCGTGAGAGACTACGAGAGGTTTTTCTGACGCGTGTCGTTCTATGGATGGGAAATGCAATTGAGTCGATACTACGCTCCGAAACGAATTGAGTTGCCGCGGACTTCGGCAAGTCCGATCCGGAGTTTTCGAATTTCGCGGGCAGCAGCGGGTTCTCAAGCTGAAGGATCGGCGGCCTGATCGAATTCGACTTTAAGATAAATTTCAGAGACCGGCAGCCTGACAGCGATGGATTCCAAGTGGACGACGTGATCTGAGGAGTCGGTTTCCCATAGCGACCAAGTACCGTCCTGCTGTTTCGAATACCGCTCTACGTGCGCTTTGGCCTGATCGACCAGAAGGTATTCGCGAAAAGAGGGAATGCCGCGGTATTGCTGAAACTTGTCGCCACGATCATAGTTTCTCGTAGACTCCGAGAGAACCTCGACGATCAGGTCGGGGTTCAATAATGTATCGAGTCGGTCGTCCAAGAACTGTGGCTGGCCACAGACCACGACTACGTCAGGATAGGTGTAACGATGGTCCGCATCGACGCAAAGCCGCAAATCCGTCGAGTACACCCGGCACGGACGTTGCCGTAGATGGTTTCGTAACTCGCTGACAATGTTGCCGACGATCTCAACATGCCTGGCCGAAGCGCCGCCCATCGCGTAAATTTCGCCGAATGCGAACTCGTGTTTGTCGCTCGCATCGCGATCCATCGACAAGTACTCGGCAACTGTGAAGCGTGCTTTTTGTTGCTTTGACATCGGCTTGCCTCCCTTGGTCACGCCGATACAATAACATGGTTCGCAGATGGAATGATAATCGAGTCTGAGTTTTGTTCGGTGACACTCGACCTTGACAGCCCGAATGCCTTGCCTACTATTGACGCGGGCTTGACGTTCCCCATCGGGCGGAAGCGTAGCACGAAAATATAAATTCCATGTTAACCCCGCCCGCGAAGTGGTTTCGTTTGTTTGGGCCGTTACCACGCATATAACAAACCGAATTGAGCGTTCGGCTTTCTAACCGATAAATTCCCGTATCGCTCGATGAGCGACGCCCGGATTGGTCGCTAGATAATGATGGCCTTCGCCGGGCAGCACGACCAACTTGGCGTTAGGAATCTCTTTCGCCAGCTCATGTGCTGCATGCCAATGCGTTTTATTCGTGGCGCCGTGCTTTTCGTCGTCGCCGACCAGAACCAGCGTGGGCACGCGAATCTCTTTCAACCTCTCCGTGTGATCATGTTCCTGGCGCGCGAGCACGAAATACAAATAGTTTTCCAGCGGCGCAATGCCGGACATACGCACGCGCAGAAACTCTTCGATCAATTCGGGATGTGCTGCGACGAACTCTTTTGTCCAGCCCGTCGCGATGGTGTGCTCGCGGATATAATGTTCGAAGCCGAGCCGGACCATGTCGCGGCACATGGCGAGCGGAATGCCGTGGGCGCCTGGATGGGAAGTGCCGCTCGAAGCGAGAATGAGCTTCCTAACTTTGCGCGGGTAGTCGAGTGCCAACAACTGCGCCACGACGCCGCCCATCGAGTGGCCGCAGACGATGGCTTGTTCGACATTTAAGTGATCGAGCAGGGACGCCGCGTCAGCCGTGAACATTTTGATTGAATATTCCTGTATCGTCTTGCTCGACTTCCCCGTGCCGCGATAGTCGAAGAGGATAGCTTTGTGGTCGCGGGAAAACTCCGCCACTTGGTGAAATTTCCAAGCTTGGTGATCGAGGCCGGTGACGCTGCAAAAGAGAAAGGGCGAACCTTCGCCGTGGACTTCATAGTAGATCTCGGCGTCTTTGACCTGTAGGTGTGGCATAGGTTTTTCTCAACGGGATTTCAGCGGATCAAAATTCTAGCCCTCCCCGCCTTCGGGCTGTGAATTGTAATCAAGCGCGGTCGACACCTCGCACTCAGTCGGCAAAGCGACCCAGCCATTGATATATAATCTCGACGATCTCCCGCGTGTGGCGATTGTAAAAATGGTTCGCCCCTTCGACGAGTCTGCACTCTGAGCCTGGTCCGGCGGCGGCCGCCATTTCTTGGGCGTATTCGAGAAAAAACTTGGGCTCGGCGCTGCCGACGATGGCGAGCAACGGACAGCCCAGAAGCCCGGCGTAGGGACGGCAATCATTGCGGTCGTCCTTGCCGTACTTGTTCACCTGCGAGCGGGCGGTGAAAATTCCCGGATTCGGGCCGACCGCCACCGATAAAAGCTCCTCCCCTTTGCCTTCAGCTATCAGATTTTCTGCCTTGGCGATAATCTCGGCGAATCCCGGCTGCCGGGCGATCCGTTCGGAGTAGAATTGTCGAGGCGCCGAGCAAGAGATGACGCCGACCACATCGGAGCGCTGGCGCGTGCCTTGATAAATGATCGATTTGATCGCGCCCAGGCTATGGCCGACCAAGACAAAGCGGCGGTAGTTGTGTTGTCTTAGAAAATTGACCGCGCCGTCGAGATCGAGCAGGCAGTCTTCGGTGTTTTCATAGGCCGAGCCGCCGAATTTGGTCAGATTTCCCGCGCGAGCGATCCAATCGTGACCGCGAGTATTGATTGCGAAGGAGTGGAAACCGCGCTCTGTGAGTTCCTGGCCCAAAGTCGCTAACGGCGGTAGATAAAAATTCATGGCGACACCGTGAACGAAAATAAGCGCGAGATCCGATTCCGCGTCGGGCGGCGTGAAGAGCAGACCGTGCAATCGTTCCTTGTCGGCGGTTCTAAAGGCGCAAAGTCGGGTTTGGATGCTCATGTTAGTGCTAGATATCGGAGCTGCCTGGCTCCGTTTTCGGCATATGGGTATCCGAATTCGCCGACTATAGCTTCATTTATTCTTCCCAAGCAACCGAAATGGGGCCGGCGGAAAAGATGCTACGCCGCGTTAGGGCAGAGATGTTGAATAAGTTATGGCGGGAGGCGCTTGCCGGATCTCCCGAATAAAGCCTGAGCCGCGGATTACCTACGAGCTGGGGGTTCTTGACAAACTTGATCTACTTACTTAGGATCAATCACTTTCGAGACCTAATGGGTGTCATGTGAAGGTTAGCTCTAAAGGACATTATGGGCTATTGGCCCTAGCTGAGTTGGTAGAGAATTACAAGCAGCGGCGTGCCGTGCAGGTGAAGGAAATCGCTGAGAACCGGCACATACCGTCCCAATATCTTGGTCAGATCATGGTGCTGCTCAAACGTGGCCGCTTGGTGCACGGATCGAGGGGACCAACGGGCGGATATATCCTGGCGCGTCCTCCTGAGACCATCTCGGTGAAGGAGGTTCTCCATATATTGGAAGGGCCACTGGTCGGATTCGATCTCAGGCCACAGATGCGCGACCGGTCAATCTCGCCCGTGACGCAGCGGTTGATCGAAACCTGGGCGAGAGGCGTGCGGGCAATGGAAATGATTTTGGAGGAAACCACGCTCGCGGACCTTTGCAAGCCCGAAGTGGGCGCGTTGATGTATTACATTTAAACGATTCAAAGAGGAGCGCCGGCTCAAAATTTTTTGCGCTGATTTTTGACTATTTTAATCAAGTTGCTGTTTTTCGATTTCGGCTAAGGAGATGGCCATGGAAAAGGTGCTCAACTGGAAAGACAAGCTCGCGGCGCGGATACCCGAAGAGCTGGGGCGGGAGATCGATATTTTCGAGCAGCAGATGGAGCTGCGCAAGCAGGGCAAGATCGACGAGAAAGTTTTCGCCGAGACCCGCTTGCGGCGCGGCATTTACGGCCAGCGCTACGATAATGGTCAACGACACGACGGCAAGCGCATTCAAAAGCTCAAGCTGCCTGCTGGCGTCGTCAAAGGGCCGGACACACTGTGGGACGCGCCCGGCATGATGCGCATCAAGATTCCGTTCGGCGGGCTGACCCCCGCGCAGCTCGAAATGCTCGCCGATCTTTCCGAGGAATACGCCGATGGCGTGTCCCACGTCACGACGCGCCAGGATATTCAATTCCATTTCGTCCATATCGATGACACGCCGGCATTGATGCGCCGGCTCCCCCCGGCGGGCCTCCCCCCGCGGGGACGCTTGGGG
>ORMF010496730.1_pt1 | contig 10133 bp, 6 predicted proteins | sample 1779871 | NCBI WGS metagenome assembly ORMF01 (sample SAMEA104232316, study PRJEB22302) | groundwater metagenome | biome: forest; feature: aquifer; material: groundwater | place: USA | collected 2011-08-07 | depth 5.4 m | reverse complement strand
GGGCGCCGCCCCCCCGCCGCAGCTCCCGAGGTCCGAGCACGAGCAGACTGCGAGGAGCCGCAGGTGACGGAAGGGGCGGCCACTTTCGATGGCCGCCCCTGGGTTTCGTGTCTGGTTGCCCCGGCTAGTTCAGGTTGATGATGCTCTTGTTGATGGATGCCGGAGTCGTGCGCTGAATGACCATGTACGAGCCGGACGGCGGCTTCACCTCGAAGGTGAACGTCTCGTTGGTGGTGACGCTGACAGCGGTGAGCGCGGTCTGGGTCAGGTCGATGTTGATCTCGAACAGCTCGCCCGCCTCGAGCAGGTTGTCCGCGTTGCCCGTGATCACTGTCGTGGTGTAGGCGACGTCACCAACGTTGTTGTCGATGTCCTGGTAGCTGATGACGGTGCGGTTCGTGGTGTCCGTCGGGTTCAGGTTGACCTGGTCGCCGCCGGCGGCGAGGGGGAGGGCGAACGGGATTGGGGTGAGCTCCGTCGTGTTGGACGAGGCGATGACGCCGCCGGTGAGTTCCATGGAGCCCCGGGTCTTGGCGAGACCCGCGTAGACCGTCTCCTTGCCCCGCTCGGAGCTGAAGAGGCCGGTGCTCAAGACGACGAAGGCGAACACCGCCGCGACGACCACGAAGGCGATCAGGACGATGGCCGTCTCCAGGCCAGTGATACCGCGTTCTTCGCGCAGCTTCCGCGCGAGGTCCATAATCCGCTTCATTGCATTCCTCCTGAACAGGAACTGTGTTGCCGGCTCCAGGTCCGGAGCCCGTTTCGGAACCTTGCCTTGCTGCTGCGCCGCCACCTCCTTCGGTCTGAAGCGCGTTGCCTGGTCGTAGCTCTTTCCTGTTCAGGCGTCGCCGCGCACGTGGTTACTTTCGGGTTGCCGGCCCGTCCCGCGGCGCCACCGCCGGGGGACGAGAATTGCGTCATCCGTTGCGGATTGTGCGGCGGCACGTCCCTGCCACAAAGGAGAGTCGTGTGCCTAGGGGAACCGGTGCATGGTGATTGCACCCGTGTTTGGCGGGCGCAGGCACCCGCAGCGAATCTGCGGGAGAATGTCATTTGTGAGGTGAAACCGGGGTGCGGCGGCGGCAGCCGGCCGGCCGAGGGAGCGAAGGGGGCCGGCCTGTCCGGCCCCCTTCGAGTGACGACAGCCTAGTTGAGGTTGATGACGCTGTGGTTGATGGACGCCGGGGTCGTGCGCTGGATGACCATATAGGAGCCCTGCGGCGGCTTGATTTCGAGCGTGAACTGCTTGTTGGTGGTGATGTTGATGTTGGCGTCGACCCTGAAGTCGACCGTGACCTCGATCAATTCACCCTGTTCGAGCAGGTTGTCCGCGTTGCCGGTGATGACGAGCACGGTGTAGTCCAGGTTGTTGTTCGTGTAGTCGCCATCGATGTACGAGATCACCGTGCGGTTGCTGGTGTCGGTCGGGTTCAGGTTGACCTGGTCGCCACCGGCCGCCAGCGTGAGGTCGAACTGCACGGTGAGTATCTGAGTTGTGTTCGACGAGGCGATGACGCCGCCGGCGAGCTCCATGGATCCACGGGTCTTGGAGAGACCTGCGTAGACGGTCTCTTTGCTTCGCTCCGCGCTGAAGAGGCCGGTGCTCAGCACCACGAAGGCGAACACCGCCGCGACCACGACGAACGCGATCAGGACGATGGCCGTCTCGAGGCCGGTGATACCGCGCTCCTCGCGCAACTTTCGGATGAACTCGTTGATTCGCTTCATGTCTGCATCCTCCTCACGGGAAACTCTGTGGTTCCCCGCGGCCGCAAGCGGTGCACGGGGCTGTCGATCCACTACTCCCTGGTTCGCGATTCCTGTACGGAGGAAGGTTCGTTTCCCTAGGGGGAATCCCGCATGGTGAATGCACCCGACTTAGGTGGGGGGTAGCACCCGCGCCGAATCTGCGCCGGCGCCGCAATCGCGCGCCGCGGGGTGCCAGGCGTAAGGGCGCCGCAGGCCGATGAAGAGCGCGGCAATGGCCCTGTGTGTTGTGAGGGTATTAGGGGTTGCCGCGGAGCCGCATGGGCGCGGGGCTCAAGAGCCGCGCCATGGTCACGCTGCCATCGCGCCTCGGTCGGGCGCGCGGTGGGGCGCCGGGCGTGGCAGAGGAGCAGGGAACGCCGGCCCGATGGCGCAAGAAGTTCAAATCAGCGCACTCCCGCATATTGGGCGGGAGCGGCTGACCGATACCCCTGAGGATAGGTTATGCAGGAACAATACAACCGCATCAATGTCCTGGTGGTCGAAGCAGACGGACTGCTGCGTGACATGCTGCGCACCGTGCTGGCGGCGGAATCTCGCCTCCAGATCGTCGGTGTGACGGGCGACGCCACGGAGGCGATCCGCCTTGCCGCGGCCGAGAAGCCGGACGTGGCGCTGGTCGGCCTGGACGGCGACAGCGAGCACGACGCGCTGGCGGTGGCGCAGGCCATCTCCAGCTCTCGATCGAGTTCCCGCATCGTCTTTCTGGGCGAACACCCGGACCGGCGCACGCTGGCGGCGCTGCCGGCGTTCCGCGCGGCCGGCTGGTCCTATCTCCTGCGCCAGTCCGTCTCCGATGTGGCGACGCTCGTGCGTGCGATTGACGGCGCCGCGATGGGGCTGGTGGGGCTGGACCCGCTGGTGGTGGAGAGCCTGGGGCGGCGCGAGACGCGCATCTCGGCTCTGACGAAGCGCCAGCTCGAAGTGCTTTCGCTGATGGCGAAGGGGAACAACAACGCCGCCATCGCCCGGTCGCTGGTGCTCGAGGAGAAGTCGGTCGAGAACCACATCAACGCGATCTTCGGGCAACTGAACCTCAGCCGCGACAACGCGGCGCACCCGCGCGTGAAGGCGGTCCTGCTGTACCTGCAGGAGACGGCGGGCGGCGGGCCCGACGGCGACGCCGGCGACGGCGCGCGACCGAGCCGCAAGGCGGCGTGAGGCCGAGTTCACAGTAGACAGTTCACAGTAATCAGTTGACAGGCCGCCGCTGGCGACCGGGCGCGCGCGCATGTGCCCGCGATTGCCGGTGGCCGCCTAGTCGGGGGCGGGAGCGACGGCGGTCAGGCGGCGTCGGTGGAGGTGCTGGCGGCGTCGGATGTCGGCGCCTCTTCGAGCAGGCCGGCGATGGCGGCGGGGTCCGCCGTGGGCTCTTCAGAGGCGACTGCGACTTCGGCGGTGACGGAGACGGCGTTGTCGCGCCGGGTGACGGCGACGTAGCCACCGACGGCCTCGATCTCCGCCTCGTACGGCTGGAGCAGGGCGGCATCGAACGGGGTGCCGCCGGTCTCCGAGACGACGCTCAGCAAGAGGTATCCCGCGGCGTGATGGAGTGAGAGTGTGCAGCGCGCGGCGCCGGCGGCGCGCAGCGACGCGACCGTGGCATCCATCAGGCCGAGCATGCTGAAACGGACGGCGGACGGCAGGTCCTGGCCGCCGCCGGGCAGATCGATGTCGGCGCTGATCTCCATGCCACCGAGGCTGCTCTCGCGCAGGGCTTCGATGGCAGCCAGGAGGTCAACCGATGCCGCGGCCGGTGCGGACTCCTCCCCCTCAGGCGCGACCGCCGGCACATCGTCCTCGGGTGGGAGCTTGACGAATTGAATGATCGGCGGGCTCGCGCGCTCCGCGTCCTCGTCGTCTTCATCTTCATCCTCGTCCTCGGCGTCCGCGTCTGAGTCGTCGGCGGCCTCCGCCACGCTCGCGGCAGGGCCGCCGTCGTCCGTTTCGTCGACGTCGACGTCATCCTCGTCACTGGCGAATTCACCGTCGCCGGCGTGCGCGACGCCTTCCGGCACTTCGGCGATCGGCAGCGCCGGGACTTCGGCGGTAACGGTGACCAGCGCATCGCGGCGACTGACCGAGATGGAGCCGGTGTGGGCTTCGAAGGCCAGTGCGCTGGCGGCGAGCGCGCTGCGGTCGACGTCCCCTGCTTCGCCTTCCGAAGTCGTGCCGGAGATGCTCAGCACGAGGGCGGCGCCCTCACGTCTGAGCGATGCCGTGCAGTCGGCGGCACCGGCGGCAACGAGCGCGCGGGCGGCTTCGAGCGCGAAGCGGTAGAACATGAGGCGCTGCGCCGGCGGGACGCTCCCCCGCCCTGGCGTGCCGCCGACGGAGTCGGCAGTCGCGTCGACGTCGATGGTGAGCTTGATCTGGCCGGCGAACTCCTTGCGCAGCACCTTCAGCGCTGCCGGCAGGCCCAGGCGGACGAGGCCCGGGTGCAGCTCCTGGCCGATCGCCCGCAGGTCGCGGTCGCGGATCTCCTCCAACTCCGCCATGGCGTGCGCGTGGAGCGTCGAAGCGCCATCCGCATCGACCGCAGCGAGCTTGTAGGCCTCATCGATCTGGCTGGTGGCCACGAGCAGGCGCGCCTGCACCGATTCGCGTATCCGTTCGGAGAGCCGGGCGTTGCGCTGCTCGTAGGCGTCGATGAGGGTGAGCGCATCGACGTCGGCGGCCGGGGGTGGTGGTATCGGCGCGGGCGGAGGTGCTGGCGGTTCGTTTGCTTCAGCCGGCGCCGCGCCCGGCGAGTCCTCCGGATTCGGCTCGGGATCGACTGGCGCTTCGGCGGCACTTTCGACGGCTGCGGGAATCGGCTCGTTGGCGGTGGGTGCGGCTTCGGCCGCGGTGCCCGCGATTGCAAGGGGTGTGGCGGGTTCGCTCCTGCGCAGGAGCAGGTTCAGGGCGCCGAGGGCCAGCACGACCGCGAGGACGGCGCCGGCGCCGGTGATCAGTCCCTGCTTACCCATGGCGCGGCCGTGCTCGAGCTGGATCAGCGACACCGGCAGGCAGGACGCGACGTTGAGTCCGCGGTCTATCTGCGTGTCCTTGCCGATCGGGGCGAGGCCGCAGATGGAATCGACGCCGGCGATATCGGCGCGGACGCCGCCATTGCCGATGAAGGCGCCACGCCAGGGCTGGCTGAGCAGCTCATCGGGGACGCCGGCGGCGAACTGGCCGTCGCTGTTGATGATGACGTTGCGGCTGCCGTCGACGCTGGCGAGGAGCGTGGCCGTCCAGAGCCGGGCTGGGTCGGCGCGGCCGACGAGGACGCCCCAGATCGAGCCATCGGGCTCGCGGAGGGGCGCGCTGTATTCGACGTACCCGTGCTTGCCGGCGACGGGCAGCATGACATCAGAGTTCGCGGGTCCGAGGTTAGAGCGCGTCTCGATGAAGGCCTGGCTGTCGCGGACGGACTTGATGTTGGAGTCTGTGCTGGCGATAACGTCCCCGGCGCGGTTGGCGACGGTGAGCGAGACGAACTTGTTGACGTTGATGTAGAGCTGCTGCTGCATGACCGCGACGCGGTCGGCTGGCGACGAGTCCTTACCGCTTACGATAGGGTCATCGGAGTAGCGGAGGATCTGGATGTAGCCGTCGAACGCATCGCCGGTGGCGAGCTTGGCGCTGTGCGCGGAGAATGAGCGGGCCTCGTTCGAGGCGCGGGTGTTGGCGGCGCGGCGGGTGAACGTCTGCGCACCGTAGTACGTGAGGCCGGCCATGAACGCGGCAGCGGCGATCACGATGCAGATCGCGGTGACGAGAGGCGACGGACGCCGGAAGCGGAAGCGGGACGTGGCTGCGACGGACGGTCCGGGGGGCGCGTCGTCGAGCGGGGATTCGGAGCGCGGCTCGTCATTCGGAGACCGGCGCAGCCTTCCGGCCAGGCTCGGGAGGCTCAGGTTTGGCCTGGTGATGCTCAGCGAGGGGCGGCGCAGCTTCGGGAGCGACAGCGCGGGGCGGGGGAGGCGGAAGGCAGGAAGGGATCGCCCGGTGCGTGCGCGGGGTTCGCCGTCGCCATCCTGCGACAGATCGGGTGCCGTCCTTGCTCCCATATCGCCGAGTCTATGGTCGGTGCTGGCACCCAGGCGTGGCAGGGGCGAAACCCCTAATTCGGGGGCCGCGGCCGCACGACCCGAGCGGATCAGATATAGGAGACATAACGGTTGCGAATCGGGGGAAGCAGTCGAGGGCAGGGCGAAAGGGGGCAATTGGCGAACTTGACGAACCTTCGTTCTAATTCTATACTCGGCCGTCGTACGGTTGTTCGAGAGCGGAGGGCAGGATGCCGCTGGAACGCGCTCTTGAGGCGCTGAGGAACGACCCGGAGCTGGCACGGGGGTTCGCGGAGTGGCGGGAGCTGCCGGCGCTGCCGGCTCGCCACGGCGCGTTCCCCCTGACCGCTGACCAGCGGCTGATCGACGCGCTGGCGCGGCGGGGCATCGACCGGCTGTACACGCACCAGGCCGAGGCGTTCGCGGCGGTGATGCAGCGGCAGAGCGTCGTGGTGGTGACGCCGACCGCGTCGGGCAAGACGCTGTGCTACAACCTGCCGGTCGTGCAGACGATCCTGGAGCAGCCGGAGGCGCGGGCGCTCTATCTCTTTCCGACGAAGGCGCTGGCGCAGGACCAGATGCAGGAGCTGCACGGCCTGATCAGCGACCTCGAAGTCGACATAAAGACGTTCACGTACGACGGCGACACGCCCGGCGACGCGCGCCGGAAGGTGCGCGAGGCGGGGCACGTCGTCGTCACGAATCCGGACATGCTGCATACGGCGATCCTGCCGCATCACACCAAGTGGGTGAAGCTGTTCGAGAACCTGCGCTACGTGGTGATCGACGAGCTGCACCAGTACCGGGGCGTGTTCGGGAGCCACGTGGCGAACGTGATCCGGCGGCTGCGGCGGGTGTGCCGCTTCTACGGCTCCGATCCGGTGTTCATCTGCTGCTCGGCGACGATCGCGAACCCGAGGGAACTGGCGGAGAACGTCGTGCGCGGGCCGGTCGTGCTTATCGACAACAACGGCGCGCCGCGCGGGCGGAAGGTGATCGCGGTCTACAACCCGCCGGTCGTGAACCGTGAGCTGGGCATACGGCAGAGCTCGGTGAACGCGGCGCGCGCCATCGGCTCCAAGTTGCTGCAGGCGGGTGTGCAGACGATCGTGTTCGCGCCGTCGCGGGTGCGGGTGGAGCTCCTGCTGCGATACCTGCGGGAGGCGCTGAAGCAGCGTGTCGGTGAGCCGCCGAAGGTCGAGGGCTACCGCAGCGGCTACCTGCCGAACGAGCGCCGAGCGGTCGAGCAGGGGCTGCGCGACGGGCGCATCCGCGGCGTCGTGGCGACGAACGCGCTGGAATTGGGGATCGACATCGGCGGCCTCGACGCGGCGGTGCTGACGGGCTATCCGGGCACGCTGGCGAGCGCGTGGCAGCAGATGGGCAGGGCGGGGCGCCGGCACGGGCTGGCGTTTTCGGTGGTGGTGGCATCGTCTTCGCCGCTGAACCAGTACGTGGCGACGAACCCGGAGTACCTGTTCGAGTCCTCGCCGGAAGCGGGGCTGGTCGACCCGGACAACCTGCTCGTGCGGATCAGCCACATGAAGTGCGCGGCGTTCGAGCTGCCGTTCGAGGAGGGCGAGGAATACGGGCCCGAGACTGGCGAGCTGCTGGAGATGCTGGCCGGCGAGGGCGTGCTGGTGAAGGCCGGCGGCCGCTACCACTGGATGACCGAGGTGTTCCCGGCCGAGAGCGTGAGCCTGCGCTCGGCGGCCATCGACAACTTCGTGATCATCGAGCAGGGGCCGAAGCCGCGCGTCATCGGCGAGGTGGACCGCCCGGCGGCGCCGCTGCTGATCCACGACGAGGCGATCTACATGCACGGCGGCGCGCAGTACCACGTCGACAAGCTCGACTGGCACGAGAAGAAGGCGTACGTGCGCAAGGTGGACGTCGACTACTACACCGACGCGAACCTGGCGGTGGACCTGGAGGTGTTGGAGTCGTTCGAGCGCGCGCCTTCGAAGGGGTGCGAGGTCGACCACGGCGAGGTGGCGGTGAAGGACGTGGCGACGATCTTCAAGAAGATCAAGCTCGACACGAACGAGAACGTCGGCTGGGGGCGGATCAGCATCCCGGAGGAGAGCCGGCACACGACGGCGTACTGGTTCTCGCTGAGGGCGGATGCAGTGGACGGGCTGGAGCGGGGCGAGTTGCAGGACGGGCTCTGGGGGATGGCGCACCTGCTGCGCAACCTGGCGCCGATCTTCCTGATGTGCGACCCGCGCGACCTGCAGGCGGTGGCGCAGGTCCGCTCGCCGTTCACGGAGCGGCCGACGCTGTTTCTGTACGAGAACCAGCCGGGCGGCGTCGGCATGGCGCGGCGGCTGTTCGAAATTCACACGCGGCTGATGAGCACGGCGCTGGAGCGGCTGAGCCGCTGCGGCTGCCGGAGCGGCTGCCCGGGCTGCGTGGGACCATCGATCGGCGAGCACGGCACGAACAAGCGGGCGGCGATGGTGCTGTTGCGGCGGCTGTGCGAGCGCGTCGACGCCGTAGCCGAGGCGCAGGCGGTATGAGCATCGGGCTGCGCGAGCGGATGCAGCACGCCGTGGCGCAGCACGCGCAGCCGGAAGCGGCGGAGGCGCCCGAATCGGCCGCGCTTCCGCCCATCGCGGAGATCCTGGGCGGAGACTGGCACGCGACCGAGTACGGGCCGGTCTTCGTGCGCGATGACTGGCTGCCATTGGACCACGAGCACGGCGCGCTGCAGCTGCGGTCGGCGCTCGACGTGGAGGCGGAGCCGCTGGCGCGGCTGTTGGGCGCGCGGTCGGCGCCGCATCCGTCGCGGCTGGCGTTTTTCGACATCGAGACGACGGGATTGTCGGGAGGCACGGGCACGTACATCGTGCTCGCGGGGCTGGGATCGTACGAGGACGGCGCGTTCCGGATGCGGCAGTACTTCCTTGCGGACGTGGCGCACGAGCGGGCGATGCTTTCGATGCTGGCGGCGGACCTGGCCCGCTTCGAGGGGCTCGTGACGTACAACGGGCGCGCGTTCGACGTGCCGTTCGTGGAGACGCGGATGACGATGGCGCGGCTGCGCTCTCCCTGCGCCGGAATGGCGCATTTCGACCTGCTGCATCCCGTGCGGCGACTGTACAAGCATCGGATGCCCGGCTGCCGGCTGGCGGACGCGGAGCGGCGGCTGCTGCGCATCGAGCGGCCGGACGACGTGCCGGGATGGCTGATCCCGTCGCTGTACTTCGACTACCTGCGCGCGGGCCGGGTGAGCCCGCTGCGGGGCGTCTTTCGCCACAACGCGGAAGACGTGCTCTCGCTCGTGGGCGTGCTGGCGTCGCTGGGGCGGCTGCTTTCGGGCGATGCGCTCGATCCCGATGACGGGGCGGCGGTGGGCCGCTGGTGGGAGCACGCGGGGGAGCCGCATCGTGCGATGCGCCTGTACCGGGACGCGCTGCCGTGGCTCGAAGGCTGCGATGCGTGGCCGTGGGCGGCGTCACGCCACGCGGTGCTGTGCAAGCGCTTCGGCGACCGAGAGGAAGCTGCGGCCCTGTGGAGCAGGCTTTGGGCGCAGGGCGACCGCGCCTCGGGCCTGGAGCTGACGATGCACCTCGAGCACCACGCGCGTGACCTCGCCGCCGCCGGGGAGGTCACGCGCGCACTCCTGGTACGCGCTGGCGCCGGCGAACGGATTGCGCTGGAGCACCGGCTGGGGCGCATCGAGCGAAAGTTACACGCGCGGGGTCACAGTTCTGTGTGTGCGGACTGATTGAATACGGTGGTCGAGACGCTATACTCGGCCCGCCTCAGACTCACACCCTCCTCCTGAGCAACGCTCGCTGGCGCTCTCGGGCCGGATGCCCGCAGAGCTAAATCACCGCTGCAGGACGTACAAGCAGCAACCTCTGGATTACCGATGCTTCGACCAACCCGAATTGCCCTCGGGGCGCTAGTTGTTGCCCTGATGACGGCGATGCTTCACCTTGCGCCAGCGCGCGCACAGATCGCGCCCGAACCCGATGCGAACGGCGACGGCCGCGTGAACTCGACCGACCTCCTCGTGGTAGTAAAGGGGCTCGACGGCGCGGACGTGAACCACGACGGGCGGGTCGATTCGCTCGACTACGACATCGTCGTCCGTGCTATTGAAGACGCGATGGGTCTGCCGCCGGCATCCGCTACTCCGGCGCCGGCACAGGCGAGCAGCGGCTGGCGCGGGGAGTACTACAACAACACGACGTTGAGCGGCGGGGTAGCGGCGACGCGGCAGGACGGGCCGGTGCTGGCGTTCGCGTGGCCGAGTGCGCCGGCGGCGGGGGTAAACGCCGACTACTTCTCGGTGCGGTG
>ORMF010770195.1_pt1 | contig 10134 bp, 9 predicted proteins | sample 1779871 | NCBI WGS metagenome assembly ORMF01 (sample SAMEA104232316, study PRJEB22302) | groundwater metagenome | biome: forest; feature: aquifer; material: groundwater | place: USA | collected 2011-08-07 | depth 5.4 m | reverse complement strand
GATGCCCGAGGCGGCCAGCGCCACTGTCTCGTGATCGCGCGCCAGCCGTCCCAGACCCAATGCAACCGACAGCAGCAGCGCCATCGGCACGATGGCATCCAGGGTAATGAACAGCTTCACGCCGATCAGCGTCGCTGCCAAGCGCGCCGGCAGGGCGCCAGCGGCTGCCTCGCCCAGGAAGCGCGCTGATGTGAAGCCGCCGAACACCAGCAGCAGGCTGCCGCACACCACCGCAAACGGGCTGGCCAGTTCGCGCAGCAGGTAGCGTCTGAGAATCATGGCGCGGACGGTAACGGGGCTGGGACGGAACAGATGCCGGGACGGGACGAGCGGCGGGCCGGCAGTCTAGCAGGCCGTGCCCGGCTGATCCCCATAGCGCGTTACCGGACCGTCACGTTTGCCCTGATTCAGCGTCCGGCCGCCGGCTGGGCGGCCCCGCTGTGCTAGGCTCCGCAACCGCACGCGCCCGGCCTGCGTCAGTCCGGCCGGCGGGCCCGATGGCGCATCGGCCCAGCTACCAGCTGCCGCCCGGCGGCCACCTCGTTCCCGCGGAGTTCCGACCAAACCCATGCAGGCCGTCATCTTGAGCGCCGGTCAGGGCCGGCGTTTGCTGCCCCTTACCGCCGATCGCCCCAAGTGCCTGATCGACCTGCACGGCAAGACACTCCTGCAGTGGCAGCTGGACGCGCTGCTCGCCGTTGGCGTCGGCCCGATCACGGTCGTTACCGGCTATGCCAGTGAGGCGGTCGAGGCGGTGCTGGCCAGACATTACGGCGGGCAGCCGGTGCGCGTGCAGTTCAATCCGTTCTTCCAGGTGGCGGACAACCTTGGCAGTTGCTGGATCGCGCGCGCGGCCTTCGAGGGCGAACTGCTGCTGCTGAACGGCGATACCGTGTTCGAGCCGGCGATCGTGCAACGCCTGCTGGCGGCGCCGGCAGCGCCGATTCGCCTGACCATCGACCGCAAGGCCACCTACGACGACGACGACATGAAGGTCATCGTGGACGGCGAGCGGCTGCTGCGCATTGGCAAGCAGCTGCCGGTGGACGCGGTGGATGCCGAGTCGATTGGCATGCTGCGCTTTGGCGAGGGCGGCGCGCGGCGCTTTCAGGCCGCCGTGGAACAGGCGCTGCGCGAACCGGATGGCTTGCGCTGGTGGTATCTGTCGGTGATCGACCGGCTGGCCGACGAGGGCCTGGTCGAGACCTGCTCCATCGAGGGCCTGCGCTGGGCGGAAGTGGACTTTCCGCGCGACCTCGACGCCGCCCGGGCGGTAGTGGCGAAAGACTGATCGGGCTGTGTTACCCGCCTTGACGGGCGCACCGTATGCCCGGTTGCGGGGCGTCCGCCAGTAGTCGCTCGACCAGCTCGAAATCGGCGACTGAATCGACATCCACCGCCGCCCGCGGATCGTCCAGCAGCACCGCACCCAGCTGCGCCCCGACCCGCCGCGACAACCGCGCAAGGCCGGCATCCAGCGTCAGCCAGCCGCACAGATACGCCAGCAACGTGCCCGGCCCGAGCGCCGCAGCCAGCCGATACGGTCTTTTGCGCTGCTGCTCGATATGACGCCAGAACTCCGGTGCACGCCGGCCGGCCGGACTCAGAAACGCGAACAGATTGCAGCCGCAGTAGGCGCCGTCGCGAAACCGCAGCGCCGTGCGTCGCGACTGCGGAAAAGTCGCCTGCACCGTCGCGTGGCGCGCCAGGCCGACCAGCGCGTCCTTGCCCGTCGCATGCGCAGCAGCACACAAGGCGTCCACCCAGGCTGCCTGCAGCAGCGCATGGTCGGCCGTGGTGAGCAGGACCGGTGTGCTCGTCGGCACACTGGCCAGACCCACCAGAGCGCTTTGGCTGGGCGAGGGGGCGGGTGGTAACCAGGTCACTTCGCCGCTGTCGATGTGCGCCGCCAGCGCCGGGCAGGTGCTCAGCTGCGCCTGGCTCGGCCCAACCAGCGTAACCCCGCTCACCGCCGTGCTGGCGGCCAGTGCGTCGAGTACGCGCAGCAGCATCGGCCGGCCACCCAGCAGTGCCAGCGCCTTGCAGGCAACGCCCGCGTGGCGCGCCACCGGATCGTCCGGGCCGCGGTCGCCGGCCAGCACCACGGCGTGAAAGCGGGCGCTCACAGCGCCTTGCTGTAAATGCGGTAACGCTTGTAGCAGCGGCTGCCCAGGGATTCGATGATGCTGCGCATGCCGCGGTTGTCCTCCAGGATCCACGACATTTCGGCCTGTGTGGCGCCACGGCGCAGCGCCGTCTGGCGGGCGGCATCGATCACCAGCATGGCCAGCGCGGTGCCAAGACGCGTGCGCTGCAGGCGCTGGCGCACGCCCATCAAAGCCACCCGTACCCCTTTGGGGTGACGGATCTTGAGTCGCCATAGCAGCTTGGCCCAACCCAGCGGCAGCAGGCGTCCGTTCAGGTCGGCGATCGCTTCGTTGATGTTGGGCAGCACCGCGATCATGGCCACCGCTTCGCCGGCCACCTCGGCAATCTGCACGAAGCCCGGATCGACCAGCCAGCGCACCAGTTGCCCCAGTGCCTTGAACTCCGCCTCGGTGAACGGCACGAAGCCCCAGTTGCCGGCCCAGGCATCGTTGAAGATGTCGCGCAGGATGCCGATGTCACGGTCCAGGTGCTTGAGGTCGAGCGGCCGCAAGCTGACCTTGTCGCGCTCGCGGTCCAGTACGCGCAGCGCGGCCGGCGAGAACTGAAAATCCGTATCCACGATATAGGCCAGCAAGTCCTTGGCCTTGGCGTATCCCTGGTCCTCGATGCGCGGCCCGTAATACGGCCGGGCGTGGCCCATCATCACCATCGGCGGCGTGTCGAAGCCGTCCACCAGCAGCCCGCACTCCTCGTTGATGGACAGGTTGAACGGCCCTCGCACCTCGCTCATGCCCTGCCCGCGCAGCCAATTTTCAGCGGTGCCGAGCAGTGCGGCGAACACGGCCAGGTCGTCCTGCGCCTCGATCAGCCCGAAATAACCGACCCGCTCGCCGTGTGTCAGCTCGTGAAGCGTGTCCACCTGGGCGCTGATCCGGCCGACCACCTCGTCACCCCGCCATGCCAGCCAAGCCTGATGGCGCGCGTGTTCGAAAAATGGATTATTGGCCGACAACAGCTCGTGACGCTCAAGCAGCAGCGGCGCCACCCACTGCGGATCGTCCCGGTACAGGCGCTGCGGCAAGTCCCAGAACGCCCGTTCGGCGGCCTTGCCATTGAGCGGCACAACGCGCACCGTATCGCTGGCATTCATGGCTGAAGCAGCCACGTGGCAGGCGTATGCAGCGTGCGTGTGCCTGATCGCGGGCGGTCACGGTGCACTGGCGGGAGCAACTCAGCGACGGGGCTACACAACGCCTGTGTCCCAGGCTGGCATGTCCCGTGCTTGTCGAGGCCGGTTGAAAATGTCATTTAACGGGTATGTAGAAGTTGCATCGGACTGGGGAGACAGGCCCCTGAAGATTTTCCAGACGGGGTATATGCGCTATATTCCGCCGCTATTTTATGGCCAGACGGTGGCCGTGCGCCGGTCCGACCAGTAATGGGCCTACCGTCTCACGGAATTAATACAGGAGTCGTCTTGCTCGCAGCGCCCGTGCCAAGCAACCGTGTCGAGCCGCCCGCGGTGCGTTCGCCGGGAATCATGGCCCCCGCATGAACGCCACGGCGCGCAAATTTGGTGACCCCGCAACTCGCATCGGCCGCTGTGGCAGCTGGACCGTGTTGCTGCGTCCCCGCCAGACCACACTGGGCGCGCTGGTCCTGGTGTGTGACGAGCCGGCGACTGCGTTCGGCCAGCTCAGTGCGACGGCTTTTGCTGATCTGGGGGAGGCCACCCGGCGTGTCGAGTCACTGCTTGGCGCCGCATTTGCTTACGACAAGATCAACTATCTGATGCTCATGATGGTGGACCCCGACGTGCATTTTCATGTCCTGCCGCGCTACGCGCAGGTCCGGCAATTCGCTGGACACACGTTTTCCGACCTGGCGTGGCCGAACGCACCCGATATCGGGTTCGACCACGCCGTTGACGCTGCAACCCAGGCCGTGCTGATCGCGCAGCTGCGAGGGGCGTGGGAATGAGCGGCGCGGTGCACGTCTCCCCGGCCATCCGTCATCGCGAGCCCATGCCTCGACCCACCCCGACCGACAACACGCTGGCGCTGCGCTTTGCCGATTTCGACACCCTGACCGACGCGCTCGACTACGCGGCGCTGGGTGTCACCGGCAGCAATTTCTATAATGCCCGCGGCGAGCTGACGCTCGCCTTGCCCTACGCCGGCTTGCGGCGGGATGCGCTGGAGCTGGCACAGCGCTTCGCCAGTCTTGGCCTGCCACGCCAGGCTCGCGTGGCGCTGGTGGCGGAAACCGACCCCGACTTCGTGCGCCTGTTTTTTGCCTGCCAGTACGCCGGACTGGTGCCGGTGCCGTTGCCGGCGGCGGTGCATCTGGGCGGCCGCGAGGCGTTCATCCGCCAGCTGCGCACCATGTTGGCCGGCTGCCAGGCCAGTGTTGCGATCGCCCCGCCCGATTTCGCGCCGATGCTGCACGCAGCCGCGGTCGATGCCGACCTTGAGTTCTGCGGCACGCCGGATGAATTCCGCGCACTGCCTCGGGCCACCTGGGCGCCGCAGCCTGCGCTGGCCGACGAACTGGCCTATCTGCAGTACACCTCCGGCAGCACCCGTTTCCCGCGCGGCGTGATGATCACCCACCGCACCGTGCTGCAGAACCTGCAGGGTATCGTGCGCCACGGTCTGGCCATCCGCGACGATGACCGTTTCATGTCCTGGCTGCCGTTCTATCACGACATGGGACTGGTCGGACTGGTGTTCTCGCCACTGGCTGCGCAGCGTTCCGTGGACTACCTGGGCACGCGCGATTTCGCCATGCGGCCGCGCCAGTGGCTGGCGCTGATGTCGCGTAATCGCGCCACCATCGCGTTCAGCCCGCCGTTTGGCTACGCACTGGTCGGGCGCCGGCTGCGGCCGGCCGATGTCGCCCAGTACGACCTGTCGGCCTGGCGCATCGCCGGCGTCGGCGCCGAGACCATCCGCGCCGAGACGCTGGAACAGTTCGCGGCGGTGCTGCAGGACAGCGGCTTTCGGGCGCAGGCCTTCCTGCCCTGCTACGGTATGGCCGAGTGTTCGCTCGCGGTCAGCTTCGCGCCCCTTGGCCTTGGCATCGACACCGACACGGTGGACGCCGAGGCCCTGGGTCATCAGCGGGTAGCGCAGGTGGCCGACGAGCACACTGCCAGTGTCAACCGCTTCGTCAATTGCGGCGCGGTGCTGCCGGAACATCGCCTGGAAATCCGTGACACTGCGGGTCGCCGGCTGCCCGAGCGCCGTTGCGGCACCATCTTCGTGCGGGGACCGAGCGTCATGTCCGGGTATTTTGGCGACGCCGCCGAAACCGCGCGGGTACTGTCCGCCGACGGCTGGCTCAATACCGGCGACGTGGGCTATCTGGCCGACGGCCGACTGTTCATCACCGGCCGTGAGAAGGACCTGTTCATCATCAATGGCCGCAATATCTGGCCGCAGGATCTCGAATTTCTGGCCGAGCAGCAGCCGGAGCTGCGCCCGGAGGACGCGTCGGCATTCGCCGTGCCGGACGCCGATGGCGGCGACCTGGCGGTGCTGGTCATGCAGTGCCGCGAACAGGATCCGCTGCGTCGAATCGACCTGGTGACGCGCCTGCAGGGTCTGATCAAGGCCGAACTTGGCATTCCCTGCTTCATCGAACTGGTGGCGCCGCATACGCTGCCGCGCACATCCTCGGGCAAGTTGTCGCGCTCCGGCGCGCGCCGCGACTTTCTGGCCCGCAACGCCGCCCTGACGCCCAGCCGCCTCGCGCAGCACATTGACTGACGCCGGCCGCGGCACGGTCGCCCTGACCGGCGCCAGCGGTTTCATCGGCGCGGCCATAGCCCGCCACCTGGCATCCCGAGGCTGGCGACTGCGCCTGCTGGTGCGGCCGGGCTCGCAAACCCGTCTGCCGTCGCTGCCGGCGACGCACGTGGTCACCGGATCGCTTGCCGACCCGGACGCGCTCAAACAGCTTCTGGACGGCGCTCAGGCGCTGGTGCACTGCGCAGGCGCCGTGCGCGGATTGACCCGCGCCGACTTTGACCGCGTCAACGTGACCGGCGTGCAGGCCCTGCTGGACATTGCCGACGATGCGCTGCGCATGGTGCATGTGTCCTCGCTGGCCGCCCGCCATCCGTCTTTGTCGCACTACGCGGCCAGCAAACGCGCGGGTGAACAGCGGGTGGAGACGTGCCTGCCTCCAGCGCGCCGGGTGGTACTGCGCCCACCGGCCGTCTATGGCCCGGGTGACCGCGAGCTGCGCCCGCTGCTGGACCGGATGATGCAGGGCCTGGCGCTGATCCCGGCGCGGCGTGATGCACGCTTCTCGCTGCTGCATGTGGATGATCTGGCGGCCGCCGTGGCCTGCCTCCTGTCGGGGAACTGCGGCTGGGGCCACACTCACGAACCGGATGACGGCCATCCGGGCGGCCACACCTGGCAGGATCTGCTGGCCGCCATCGCCCGCCTGCGCCACGGTCCGGTCAGGGCGCTCACGGTGCCCGCAGCGGTGCTGTCCGCACTGGGTGCCGGCAACGAGCTGCTGGCGCGGCTGACCGGCAGCGCACCCATGCTCACGCGCGGCAAGGCGCGCGAACTGCGCTGGCCGGACTGGGTTGCAAGCGGCAACGCCAGTCTGCTGACCAGCGGCTGGCAGCCGGCCATCCCTCTGGACCAGGGGCTGCGCGACACCCTTCGCTAGGCCGGACCGCTATACTGCCGCCGCCACTGGCGCCAACTACGCGCAGGGCAGCAGGCGAGCAGGAGGAATACATGGCAGTCAGCGCGCAGCGCATCCTCGAAACCCTGCAGGATCGCCTGAACTCCCTTACCGGGGGCAAGGCGGTCGCCGGGGACACCGATCTGGTCGGCGACCTGGGGCTCGATTCCCTGCAGGTCATGGAACTTTTGATGGAAATAGAAGACGCGTTCGACATTTCGATTCCGGTCAACGTCATGGCCGATGTGCGCACCGTGGGCGAGCTTGCCGGCGCCGTGCAAGTCCTGCTCGCCTGACCGGGCCGCGCATCCGCATGGGGTTATTCGACAAACTCGCCAGCGCCGCGGCGGTCCGCCGTGATGTGATCAGCGCCGGCGGCCTGGTGCCGTTCGGCGTCACCGTGGAGCGCATCCTGTCGCCCACCGAAGGCATGGTCGCCGGCCGTCGGGTGATCCTCGGCGGCACCAACAACTACCTTGGCCTGACCTTCGACCCCGCGTGCATCGAGGCGGGCGTGGCCGCACTGCACGGCGAGGGCACGGGCACCACCGGCTCGCGCATGGCCAACGGCAGCTACGCCGGCCACCTGGCGCTGGAGCAGGAGCTGGCCGAGTTCTACGGCTGGCCGCAGGCGATCGTGTTCTCGACCGGTTACCTGGCCAATCTGGGCATGATCGGCGCGCTGGCCTCGCCGGGCGACGTGCTGGTCATCGACGGCGACTGCCACGCCAGCATCTACGCCGGCTGCAAACTGTCCGGGGCCGAGGTCATCCGCTTCCGGCACAACAACGCGGCCGATCTTGACCGGCGTCTGGCCCGCCTGGGCGTGCGCGCCCAAAATGCCCTGGTCATCGTCGAGGGTATTTACAGCATGCTGGGCGATCAGGCGCCACTGGCCGATATTGCCGCCACCACACGCCGCCATGGCGCCATGCTGATGGTGGACGAGGCGCATTCGCTGGGCGTGCTCGGCGAACGCGGCCGTGGCCTGTGCGAGGCCGCGGGTGTCATGAACGGCGTCGATTTCGTGGTCGGCACCTTCAGCAAGAGCCTGGGCGGGGTCGGCGGTTTCTGCGTCAGTCCGCACACCGAACTCGACCTGGTGCGGTACACTAGCCGGCCGTATATCTTCACCGCCTCGCCGTCGCCGGCCACGATCGCGTCCACACGTCAGGCGCTGGTCGCCCTGCGCGATCGGCCGCAGTTGCGCCCCCGCTTGTGGCACAACGTGACGCGCCTGCACGAGGGCCTCGCCGCGCTCGGCCTGCCGCCCGCCGCCGCGCCCAGCCCGGTATTGGCGGTGCTGCGCAACAGTCGTGAACAGGCTTTGGCCGACTGGCAGCAGCTACTGGATGCCGGTGTGTATGTGAACCTCATGGTGCCGCCGGCCACGCCGGGCGGGATCAGCCTGCTGCGCTGCAGCATCAGCGCCGCCCACAGCGACGCCCAGATCGACCAGATTCTGGCCGCCTTCCGCGCCCTGCCGGGCGCCGGCCACGCTGCGGCAGGACAGGCCGCCCTGGTATGAGCCACGCCGCCTCGCGGTCGGCCCCACCGGCACAAGCGCCCCTGCTCACCCCTGTGGTTTTCGAGGCGGTGGCTGGGCACGCCTCCAGTCCGTTGCCGCTGGTGCGCATCTTTCTGGGCACCGAACCCGCCCAGCATCGCGCCGAGCGGGTGTTTTTCCATTCCCTGCAAAAGGTCCGCGACCCGGCGCGCCGCTACGAGGTGTACCGCATGTCCCGCCTGCCGGGCTTCGGCCAGGGCCCCTGGCGTACCGGCTTCACCAACTTCCGCTTCGCCATTCCGGATCTGGCCGGCCGGCACGGGCGCGCCATCTACAACGACGTCGACGAGATTTACCTGGGCGACCCGGCACCGCTGTTCGACCTGCCGATGGGCGACGCCGGCTATCTTGCCCTCACCCCGGCCGACACCGCCGTGATGCTGCTCGACTGCGCGCGCATGGCCGAGGTGTGGACCCTGGAGCGGGCGCAGCGCCTGGGCAAGAAAGCCCTGCTGGAACTGGCCGCGGGCAAGCCCGGCCTGTGGGCGCCGCTGCCGGCGCAGTGGCACGCGCGCGACATGGAATACCAGCCGGGCTTCACCGCCTGCCTGCATTACACGGCGCTGAACCAGCAACCCTGGCACCCGGCGCCGGACCAGTATTCCTACCACCCGCACCCGCTGGGCGAGCTGTGGCGGGACCTGGAGCGCGAGGCCGACACCGCCGGCTACGAGATCTTCTGCGCCGCCGCGCCGAGCCCGGCGTTTGCCGGCACGGCGGCCCGTCTGGCAGCGGCGCCGCGCTGGCAGTTGCCAGCCGATGTCGCTGCGCTGGTCGGTCGCCCAGGCAGCGTGGCGACGGTGGGACCGCTCGATACGAGCCCACTCGACGGGCTCGACGTGGCAGTGCTTGCGATCGATGCGCTCGGTGACGCCAAGGCCGACCTGGTCGCCGCGGCCCGCCTGGACCAGTGCCCGGCGGACGATCTGCCATGGCTCATCGACGCGCTGTTCGCCGCCGCCCGGCGCGCGGTTTACCTCGTCGTGGCGCCAGGCGATGCGCAGCAGCCGGCCGATACCGAACTGTGGTGGCGCCAGCGCCTGCGCACCGCGGCGCGCCGCCATCCCGGGCGTGGCTGGCGGCTCGACGTGCTGGATGCCGCCGGCCAGCGAACGCACGGCTGGCAAGCCGGCGAGGCGTGCAAGGCATCCCCCGCGATATGGCGGCTACACGGCAAGCACGCCGGCGACAACGCGCAGATCGATGCCTTCGCCGCCGCCGTCGGCTGGCCGAGTCGGCTGCACCGCCTGCGCTTCTCGCCGCTGTCGCGCTGGCCCGGCTGGCTCAAGGGCGCGAGCCGTTTGGGTCTGGTCGGCAGCGAGCCGTCGCTCGAACCGCCGTGGCCCGATCTGGTCATCGCCTCGGGCCGGCGCAGCGCCAACGTGGCGCGCTGGATCGTCAAGCAAAGCGGCGGGCGCACGCGCAGCGTGCTGCTGGGCCGGCCGCGGGCGCCGCTGTCGGCCTTCGATCTGGTGGTCACCACGCCGCAGTACGGTCTGCCGGTGCGCGGCAACGTGCTGCACCTGCCGGCACCGCCGGCGGCGGGCACGGCCAACGCGACCGATCTGGCGTGCTGGCGCGCGCGTTGGGCGGCGCTACCGCGGCCATGGATCGGTCTGTTGGTAGGCGGCGACCGGGCGCCGTACCGGCTCGATGCCGACGCCGCCCGGCAGCTCGCCGCGGCGGCACGGGCGCTCGCCGCCCAGCGCGGCGGCAGCGTGCTCGCCACAACCGGCCCGCGCACGACGCCG
>ORMF010544679.1_pt1 | contig 10134 bp, 8 predicted proteins | sample 1779871 | NCBI WGS metagenome assembly ORMF01 (sample SAMEA104232316, study PRJEB22302) | groundwater metagenome | biome: forest; feature: aquifer; material: groundwater | place: USA | collected 2011-08-07 | depth 5.4 m | reverse complement strand
CCTCACGTGCCCCCGGTCCCGCCGGTTCCGCCATTACCCCCGGCTCCGCCGGTAACGGTGATAGCGACTGATGAGTATGAGGCGGCTTGCACGGTGCCAAGGTTATCTCCGATGAGTCCTCCGTATCCTCTGATGCCTCCGGCGCCGCCAGCGCCTCCTACTGTGCCTACACCTCCATTAAAAGCTCCAACACCTGTACCGCCGCTACCTCCATTGCCGCCGCTACCTCCTGCTTGTTCTGATCCTGAAATAGTAATGGTATCTGAGTAGCTTGTAGTAATAACGCCTGAACTGAATCCTGCAAGGCCTCCGATAAAGCTTCCGCCTGAGGCGCCTCCTGCGCCTCCTGTACCACCGGCGCCTCCGGCTGATCCGCCTGCAAGGCCTGATCCTCCGTTGCCGGCGTTGGCTCCGTTGCCGGGGACGCCTCCGGTAGCGGTAATGTTTCCTTTTCCTGAAGGTGCATCAAATGTCGCGTACGAAGAGATGACGCTTGAAGTGGTGTAACCTATCAACCCTCCTCCGTAGACAATACCTGAGGCGCCTCCTGCGCCTCCGGTAGATCCGGCAGCTCCTCCGCCTGCGACACCACTTCGTCCCGCCGCTCCATTGCTGCCAGCGCCTCCTGTAAGGATGAGCGTGGTCTTGGAATATGAACTAGTTTTGATCACTCCTGTGGTATAACCCACCAGGCCTCCTGCATAAATCGCGCCGCCTGCTCCTCCGGCTCCGCCTGCTCCGCCGATACCATATAACGCTGTGCCTGTTCCTATGCCTCCTGCTCCCCCTTGGCTAGATGCCCCGCCCCCCCCGCCCGTAGCCCGACCCACGAGCCGCTGTTGCGCGCGTCGCCGCGGTACGATTTCCAATGCGCGACCGCGTTGGTGGCCGCCGGTGTGCCGAGGCAGAACAAGTTGCCCAACTCGCCGCCGGTGATGAGCATTTCGAGACCGGGCGAGTCCGGGGACACGTCGCCGAAGGTTGGCGTGACGTTGATGGTCCGGGTGTTGAAGTGGTGGCGGTGCAGGAACTCGCCCGCGTGGTTCAGGATTTGCAGGAAGCCGTCCTGCGTGCAGAAGACGTATTCAAGTTTGCCGTCGCCATCCAGATCAATCATCGCGCCCGGCGCGAGGCTGCGGCCCTGCATGTCAATTTCCCAGAGCACGCGCCCGCTTTCGTCGAAGCGATGGATCACGCCAATTTGCGTAATCAAACAAATGTCCGCGTGGCCATCGAGGTCGAGGTCGCCGACGGAAATCGTGGACGCGGCCGCGCCGCGCGTGGTTCGCTGCCAAAGGATTTCGCCTTTGCTGTCGAGGCAGAAGAATTGACCGGCGCTTGATGCCGCCGCGACGCGCCCGCGTCCGTCCGCGCCGGCGAAGATGACCGGCGCCGCCGTGGCCCACGACGGCGAGGAGCCGCCGATGTTTCGCTCCCACAGCACCTGGCCCTTGCCGTTGAGAGCCGTGACGATACCTTCGCCCGTGGCCACGACGATTTCCGGTTTGCCATCGCCGTCCAGATCGCCGACCGCCGGGCTGACGGGGATGCCTTTGATTTTGGTCTGCCAGAACGGCTTGCCCGTCGTCGCGGCAAACGCCCACACCGTGCCGGCTTCATCGGTCTGGATGACTTCCGCGTTGCCATCGCCGTCGAGATCGCACACCACGGAGGCGGACCAGGACGAACCCGCTTTCAACTGCGCGTGCCAGACTTCCTTGCCGTTGCCATCCAGACAGGTGAGCACCCCGCCGGTGTCGGCCACATAGATCAACGACGGTTGTCCCGGCCGGGCGAGCACCGCCGGATAAGTCATGAACCGCGTCTTGGTCCGCCAGCCCCACAACTTCTTGCCGTGGCCATCGCGGGCGAACAACTCCTCGCGCCCGGCGACCAGCACTTCCTCGCGACCCTCGCCGTTGATGTCGGCCACCGTCGCGGAGGTTTCGAGAAACGACTCCAAATCGGTTTGCCAGAGCTGCGGAAATTTGAGTTCCGCAGCCCGACCCGCAGTCACGGTGGCGAGCAGAATGGCGAAGCCCATCGCAAGCCACGCGCCCGCCGTCCGCCGTCCCGGCGGGTGCATTGAGACGCGCGGTTGGGGCTGGTTGGTTGGCAGGAGTAAATGTGGTTTGGGCGGGAATGGCATTTTCATTGATCGTAATGTTCGCGACTGGTTGCTCATGCAACAGAGCGGAAAGCATAACCGCAAATGCAAACGGATTGCCACACCGAATTGGAAGAGGCGGGAGAAAAATGAATTGCTCGCGCGCTGAATCGCTTCACCCGGCAGCGGGTGTGCGCGAGCCTGAACCAGAGCCTATTTGCTCAAATCCCGATAATACAATTCCCTGGCTTCAATCTTCATGCCGGGATTATGACCCTGGACGGCGAAGTGACCGGTTTTGAAATCGGCATCATCATACGTCATCACCAGCTTGTCATTGATCCAGAACTGAAGGTGCTCGCCGACGGCCCGGATGCGGTAACTAAACCATTCGCCGTCCTTGGTGAGCAGGGCGGTGGCTTTGCCGGTCGGCTTGCCCGGTTTCCACAACCAGCCGGTATAGGCGTCCTGACTGTTACAAATCTGCGCTTCGTAGCCACGAGGGAAACCATCCACATTGTCAGCCGGCGGGTTGGCGCGAAAATACAATCCACTGTTGGCCTTCGACCCTTGTTCGGTGATCCGGAACCTGCCTTTGAACTCAAAATCGGAGCAGGTGGCGTCGGTGTAAATGTGCCCCATTCCGCCCAGGCCGACCAGAACGCCATCCTGGACTGACCAGGTCGCTTTGCCGTGAACCGTCCAGCCCGTGAGGTCTTTGCCGTTAAACAAAGATATCCATTCCGCCGATTTGACCCATTCCGATTTGACTTCGCTGTTGGCCGCACAGCCAATCATCATCGCACCTACCAGTAATGTGAGCGTTCTTTTCATTTTAACCACCGTTCGTCGAATTGAAACTAGTCCGGCCACCAAAAAATTAAAAGCCTCAATTGCGAGTGGCGCAACAACTTTCATTTCGGAACGGTTGCACTCAAAGCCACAAACGAGTATCCGTGGCGGAGGCATGGTCAAATTTATTATGATTCCTCTTCGCGTGAACCTCAGGCTGGCGCTAGCGGCCGCTTTCTTGCTCGGCCCATTGATCGCGCAAGCGCTGGACGAAACCAGCAACCCCGGCACGCCGTGGCCGGCGACCGACGCGCTCGGGCGCAAGTTGCCCACGTCGGATGAGGCTGGCCCGCCGCAGACGAATCGTTTCGTGGGCATCTTTTATTTCCAGTGGCTCGTGCCCGAGATGCCCATCCCCAAAAGCCCCAACTGGGACGGCCCGTATGACATCGGAAGAATTCTGGCGCGGGATCCCGACGCATTGAAGAAGCCCGACTCGCCGCTCTGGGGCCGCATCGGCGAATATCATTTCTGGAGCGAACCACTGTGGGGCTATTACCGCAGCGCCGATCCGTGGGTGATCCGCCGGCACGCGCAACTGCTCGCCGACGCCGGCGTGGACACGTTGATTCTGGATGCCACGAACGCGGAAACTTACCGGAAAGTTTACCTAGCGCTGTGCGCGGTGTTTCAGCAAATCCGGCAAACCGGCGGGCGCACGCCGCAGCTCGCTTTCATGCTCAACACGCAAGCGGGCGCAACGGCGCAAACACTTTACAATGAGTTTTACAAACCCGGCCTTTACCCGGAGCTGTGGTTTCGCTGGCAGGGCAAGCCGCTGATCATTTGTGATCCGGAAGCGGTCACGCCGGAGTTGCGCGCGTTCTTCACGTTTCGCGCCGCGCACTGGCCCTTCACGCTCACGAACACGCCGTACGCCTGGCATTGGGAGGCCACGTATCCGCAGCCTTACGGTTACACCGACGATCCGGGCCAGCCGGAACAGGTGGTGGTGTCCGTCGCGCAGAACCTCCGCGCGAAGGACGGCAAGGTCACAAACATGAGTTCCGGCGAGGCGCGCGGGCGCAGCTTTCATGACGGCCGGCAGGACCCGACGGCGGGCGCGGTGAACCACGGTCACAATGTTCAGGAGCAATGGCAGCGCGCCTTCGAACTCAAACCACCCTTCGTGCTCGTCACCGGTTGGAACGAATGGATCGCCGGGCGCTGGGGCGAGCCGACGGGGCCGCTGGTGTTCGTGGATCAACTCGATGAGGAATTCAGCCGCGACATAGAGCCGATGACGGGCGGACACGGCGACAATTACTACTGGCAACTGGTGGCGAATGTCCGCCGCTACAAAGGCGCGCCCACTTTGCCGAAAGCGTCCCCGCCCAAAACCATCCGCTTCAAGGGTGGTTTCGCGCAATGGCGCGACGTGTCGCCGGAATTCGCGGATCACGTCGGCGAAACGCTGCCGCGCGACTTCGACGGCCTGGCCGGCCGGCATTACACGAATCATTCCGGGCGCAACGATCTGGTTGCGAGCAAGGTCGCGCGCGATGCGAAGAACGTTTATTTCCACGTCCGCACCCGCGAAGCCATCACGCCCAGCACCGGCATGAACTGGATGTGGTTGCTGATTGATGCCGACCAGAATTCGGCCACGGGCTGGGAAGGTTACGACTTCATTGTGAACCGCACGGTGGATGCGAACGGCGACTCGTGGCTGGAGAAAAACGTGGGCGGCTGGAACTGGAAAAAAGTTTCCCACATAAGCGTTCGCGTTGCGGGCAACGAACTGCAACTGTCCATCCCGCGCGCGGCGCTGGGCCTTCCCAAGCGCGGGACGAAAACGGCGCTTGATTTCAAGTGGGCGGACAATCTCCAGCGGCCCGGCGAAATCATAGACTTCTACCTCAGCGGAGACGTCGCGCCCGAGGGCCGATTCAACTACCGGTATTCCGGCGAGTGATCGGGAGCGACATCATCGGAATATGCCGCTCCTACGGCGCTTGAGATTGTTTTGGCGGACGTTCTACAAATATGCCGCGCCTACGGTGCTGTGGACTGCGGCGACAGGTCGCCGCTTTGAAAGCGCGGACCTGTCCGCGCACTCCCAAATTGTCCGGCCAATTCCGCCGCGCGAATTGCTGAGAATAAGCGGCAGGCTTCGTTGAAAATAGCCCAGCCATTTATGGCTGGGGGAGCATGCAATCCATTTTCCGAGTCCTGTCAGGGACGGCAGACCCTTTCTTTCGTCCCTGACGGGACTGGGCAAATTCCCAAACCGTGAACCCAGCCATAAATGGCTGGGCTATTTTCAAAGACACTCCCCGAACGGCGACAACTTTGAATGTTCCACATTGATTGTCAGCCCAAACCGGGCAACGAACCTTTTCATTAACATGTGAAAATTCCAGTCTGTGTTTGGTCCTACGACGATGCTTTGGATCAGTTCTTGAAGGCTGCATTTTATGTATAAGCCCTGAATTTCAGGGATAAACCCTGCACCGACGGGTTGACTACCGTCTGGGAGTAAAGTTCCCTGATGAAAGGTATTTAATGTTACAATCCGGGCCTCGTTTTCATCTGCAAATTTATTTTTATCTTTCAGGAAGGGCACGAGAGCCTGATCTTCTCCACGAGGACCTAAATCGTGAGTTTCAAAATCCACGTAGTTCACCCTCCCCACATAGCTGCCAACCGGCTCGCTGATCTGGAAGGAAGTAGCAAGCCGTTTTACCGTTGATCGAATTGCGATGCCTTTTCCACTGTCACCATAATCCTTCCACATTTTTTGAGTTTCGGTTTTTCCTATGAACCAACAATTGACCAACACCATTTTACGGCCCACATCTCCAGACCTGCCGTTATCCGTCATGGCCAGCATTTCGTCAAATGATCCTCCCCAAGGTGTCTTTTGCTTCGTAAATTCAGGGCATTCCCTTGCTATTTGCATAAGGTGGGCACGTGGTCCTTTGGGGTTCGTGCCTTCGTATTCATCCTGTAAAGCACCAAGACGAGAAAACCACATTGCCCCCAGCTCAAGCAAAGACAGAAACCTGACCAACGGCATGTAACGTAAGACCTCGACGGTTGCGGGGTCTTCCCCGGAGGAAAAGCCTTGAATTTTCAAAGTCATTGGCGCATGTAGTCAATGTAAGCCTTGGTGTTCTCGTGGCGGTCGGCAAAGGCGCGCTTCGCCTTGGTCTCGCCCCAGAAGACTTCGTAGTTGCGGTTGGAGTTGAACGGCGGGGCAATGTAAATGAGGTCAACGCAGGCGGCGAGCAGTTTCTGGAGTTGTTCCAGATTGTCGCCGCAGTAAATGACGCGCGTGTCCACGAGCGCGGAGGGTTTGGCGGGCCGCGTTTCGGAGGGACGAGTTACACGAGTCCCTGACTTTTCGGCGGGCTTTTCTGATTGGGGACTCGTGGAACTCGTCCCTCCGGTTGCGCCGGAAATCTTTTTCGCCATGCGCGGAGATTAACGGCCCGGCCTACCGAAAGCAATTGCGCGCAGAGAAGCAGGTGGGACGCCCGCCTTACTTCGGCAGCCAGCTCATCACCGGTCCGCCCTGCTTGATCCATTCCTCATCGAACACGGCGTGATTCACAACGGCGCGCTCATGCGACTCGTCTTCAGGAAGACGCGGCAGGCCGCAGATGCGTTTAACGACAGCCGCCGTCTTTTCCGAACTCAGCCTCCCGTTGCGCGTTGCTGGGAGTGGATGTTGATTGCCTAATTTGAATCGGTGAACTGGAAGGCGAAGAGATTTGCTTTGGTCATTTGGAAGCGCAGGCAAACCGGATGTGCCACGAGAGACGAAAGGTTCGTTTTCGATTTCCAAACCACCAGGTGCCGGATGTGATCGCCGGTGATCGGCACACAGTCGGCGGGCGTCAGTCCCGGGACCGGATGGTCCGCTTCGTCCAGCAGCCCCACCCGAACACTGCCGCCAGCCCGGACGGCGACATTTAGCGCGAGGGCCTTTCCCTTGAACCGAAGCGGCGGCGTCACAAAAGAACCTTCGTCATCGCCCGCCTCCACCGAGACGTAGCCATCGAGGCGGATTTTGGCACGGCTGTAAACACGACGGTTGGCGGCGTTGGTGAGCAATTCGAGCGTGGCTTCTTCGTGCTTGAGCGGAGAGCCGCTGTAGTAATGCCACAATTCGTCGCGAACCTGCACCAACCCCTGCCCCATGTAGAGGCTGCCGTTGTCAAATTGACCGGCCTTTCCCAAAGCGATGAAGGGCGTGGCGCGGTCTGGAAAACTCCAGTGGATGCCGTCGCGGCTGACGGCCAGGTGGATGTCGAGCGTATCGGTTTTGTGATCGTAGATGCTGGGAAACATCAGGTAGGTATTGGCCGCGCCGGAATATTTCACCGCCGCGGGATTGTAGAGGTCGCGAGTCGCCTCGTTTTCCAGGACGAGCCGGAGCGACTCGAAATGGGAGAAATCGCGGCTCTGGGCACGACCGATTGCGCGACCGCGGCCATTCACACGGCCGTAAAGGACATACGCGTCGCGGCCGGCGTCCCAGAACGCCGAATACTGGCTGTCGGCGAACAGGTCGCAGATCAAGTTCGGCAGCCGCGTCCAGTGGAGGCCGTCCGGCGAGGTCATGCCCGCCACGCGGTAGGGCGGCGCCGACTGCGAAAACATGCCCTGCGAAACGCATTTGTATCTGGCTTCCGCCGGCGCAGTGGGATCGAGAAAAACCCCCGCGCCGTGAACCCGCGAATACGCACCGGGCGGGCCGATTTCCCGAAAGAGGATATTGTTGCTGCGGCTTCCGTGGTAGCTGAACAGGCCGAGATTGGGCTTCACCCAGCGGCGGCCGTCCACCGACTCCGCGTAGCAAAAGGAAGTGTCGTTGGTCGTGGGCCAACCTTCCACATCGTAGCATTCGTACCACAGGCGGAACTTGCCGTCGTGCTGCGCCACCGAAAACCAGTTGAGCGACGCGTTCTCCCACAGCTGGTTTGGCTCAAGCGTCCGCTCGCCGGTCTTGAGCGCGGGATGCATCCGCAACGCGACCTGCTTGGCCTGCTTCAGGAAAAGATCGTCAATGAAAAGCTGCTTCTGATCGCCTACGCCAATGGCCGCTGCGGCGACCGGGAGGTTTTCCTGTGCGAATACGGACGCCGCCAACAACCCGCACGCAACCGCGAATGCTGTTGCTGGAGAAATGAAGCTGTTTTGTTTCATGCGGAACATTTGGCTGAGTTTCCGGCCTGCGGTTGCGTCCATCAAGTCCTTGCCGCGCGAGAGCGAATCACCATCGTGTGTCCGTCACCGTTTGGCTGCGGCGACTTCATCGAACACGGCCAGCAGAGTGAGGTAGTTGTCCACCAGCAACCCTTCGTAGCCGTGGCAGCCGCCGTTCCAGTCGCGCCAGTCCTTGGATTTGTAGTGGTCGCCAAAACCCTGGAAATTCCCGGCCGCATAACCGTCGAGCATCGGATGGAAAATGCGTTCCGCGTCCGCGCGCCGGTTCAATTGATAGAGCGCCTTGATCGTGAAGTAGGCGAAGCACCCGGTCGCGCCACCGTTTTCGTAAAACTGAAATCCATCCGAGCCGTCCTCCCGCCGCGGTTCGCCGGACTGGGACGGGGGCGAGTTTTGCAGGAGGTAGTCACCCTTGCGTATCGGCACCAGATTGCCCGGCAGGCCGAGCGAGAAGTTCGTGAAACCCACCTGAGCCATCTTGTTCAACAGGCGGTCCATGATCGGATTCGCGTCCTTGTCGTCCAGCAGGCCATAGGTGATCGCCACCCCGCTGACAAAGGTGAACCAATAATCGTGCAACTGCCCGTCCCGGCTCCGCCAACCAGCGAGCACGCCGGTGGCGGGATTCAGGAACGTCGGCAGATAGGAGGCCCGGAGTTTGGCGGCGCGCGTCTCAAAGAAATCGGCGTCCGAGTTTTGGCCCAGTTCGCGCGCCACCGCCGCCAGCATCTTCGTCGCGCGATACGCCAGGGCATTCGCGTAAGCATCCTCATGGCCAAAGTTGATGGTGTCCCACCAGTTCGCCGGCATGCGGGAGGGGGTTGGCCGGTCGCCGAGGTTTCCTGAGCCAGGATATTCGAGCAGTCCGTTGCCATCGCTGTCCGCCGCCAACATGGTTCGCGCCCAGCGCGCGATGCCAGCGTAGTTGGCGCGCGCCCACTTCCAATCCTGCGCGCCCTCGATGTAATGGCACGCCGCCATGATGAGCGATGGATTCGAGTCGAGCGTGTCGTAAGGTGTGGCCCAGCCGCTGACGTTGCCCGCACTGGAGGCCGAAACATAACCCGTCTGTCCGTAGCCTTTGGCGCCGGCCAGATACCGGTCCACGGTCATACGAACGAGGTCGAGACACGTCAATCCTTTCGCCAGCGGCGGCGCGTGCCGCGCGACTTCGGCGTACTCATACACCGTGAAGGCCACCGGATCGCTGGCGGAATTGTTGGCGAGCATCTGCGCGCGCGGGTTGATTTGAAAGATGTTCAGAAAATCCCGCCGGAAGCCGTCGTATCGCGGATTATTCTCAATCCCCTTGAGCCGGGGATAAATCGCGGCGACTTCGAGGCGGTAACGCACCTTGGGATGCGCGGCCGTCGCGGCGGGAAAGGCGACCCGCACGTATGGTGGCTTCACGTAACGATGGGCTTCGTAATCGAGCGCCAAGTCGGGTTGGTCGCTGGTGATCCGTACCGAGCCCATGTCCGGCAGATGCAGGAGACACGGCAGCGGCATCGTCCGCTCACCGGGTTTCATCAAGCCCAGCAGCGTGGCATGATTCAACTTCTGATTGAACCTCAACACGAGCGGCGGTAACACTTCGCCGCCGGAGAATTCTGATTCCAGCGTGATGACCTTTTCCCGACAGTTGATCCGCCAAACCGTCCCACCTTGCGTGGAACGGTAGATGAATTTTCCCGGCCCGGATGATTCGAAGCGAACCAGCCCAATGGCGTTGGTCTCCATGATTACAGGATTCGCGCCCAGCTTCCCCTGCCCGAGCGAATCCACCACCAAGCTCGAAAACGCAGCCGTGTCGCGCGACATGGAAAGGGAGAAATACTTTGATTGAAAGTCCGCCGGGCTGGCGAGCAGCGCGCTGATCCCGGTTAGGAAACCAAGGCTGATGGCGAGAGGTAATTTCATAATGACGAGTTTGCGTGCTGAACGGGTAAACCAAAAGCCTGCCGGAATGATCTCCCTCTCCCCCGCCGAGGGGGAGAGGG
>ORMF012279522.1_pt1 | contig 10135 bp, 7 predicted proteins | sample 1779871 | NCBI WGS metagenome assembly ORMF01 (sample SAMEA104232316, study PRJEB22302) | groundwater metagenome | biome: forest; feature: aquifer; material: groundwater | place: USA | collected 2011-08-07 | depth 5.4 m | reverse complement strand
GCGCCGTCGCGCCCCGCCGTCGATCGCGGCCGCAAGGCCCCGCACCCCGCCCGGCCCGGCCGCGCAGGCCCGCGCGGGCCCGCCAGCGCTGCTGCCGACCAACCGCTGCACATCGCCCGCTTTGCGCTCGCCTCGGGCCGCATCGACGGCACGCCGGACACCCCGCAGGAGGACGCGGATGCCGAGACGGTGCGCGCCATCGAGCGCGAGCTAGCGGCGCGCGGCTACGGGCCCCTCGCCGGCGACGGCGGCGTCAGCCTGGCGACGCGGGCCGCGATCATGGCCTTCGAGCACGACCAGGGGCTGGCGCTCACCGGCGTGGCGAGCGAGCGCATGTTGAAGCGCATCCTGCTCGGCGCCTCGGCCGGGATGGACATGGCGGGTGCCGGCAAGGTGCGGTCGGCGCAGGCCGAGGGGGTCGTCCGCACGGTGCAGCAGCGGCTCTCCACGCTCGGCTACCGGCTGGGCGAAATCGACGGCAGGCTGGGCGCCGACACCGTCAAGGCCATCGGCGATTTCGAGATGGACCAGGGCCAGGTGCCGCGCGGCCGCATCTGCGCCGAGCTGATGGCGCGCCTGAGCCAGGCTGCGGCGCCGGCGAAGTCGGCGGCCAGGTGAGGCTGCGGCGGGGTTGCGGTCGCTGTTTGCAGCCCTGCCCGGCGCCCTTACAGTGCGCTCCCCATGCGCCTGAAATCGGAAATCTGGGTCAAGGCCTACCTGCGGCGCTGCCAGGTCGAGGGCGCCGACGCCGTGCTGGTGCGGCGCGGCGACATCGATGCGGGGGCGATCTACATCAAGATCGCCTGCCTCGACGGCACGGCGGCGCTCTACGGGCCCGCGCCCGCCGGCCTCGAGGAGGCGCGCGAGGAGCGCCGCTGGCAGCCCTGCCTGCAGCGCGCGCCCGCGCCGGAGACCGAGGCCGACGCCTACCTCGCGCGCCAGATCGAGTTCGATCCCGACATCTGGATCGTGTCGGTGGAGGACCGGCAGGGGCGCCACTTCCTCGAGGACTGGCTGGCGGCGTGAGCCTGTACCATCTCGGCAAGAAAGCCGCAGCCTTAACGCCAAATGCCGATCGGCCGTCGGCGGGGGATTAACGCCCCGTTAACTCCTGTGGCATTCAAATGGAGCGATTCGCCGGGGACACGTGCGCGTTGCGCGAATGGGGGATGCCGACGCCCAGGGACGGGCCGTCGGCCAGGGGGACGCAATGGCAATGATTCTCGATTTCCGTACACGGGGCGAGCGTGCCGAGCCGCGCGAGCGCGCCGAGCCGCGCAGCGCCGAGATCATCATCTTCCCGGGCGTGCGCCGCGAGCGCAGCAGCGAGCCGCCCAAGCCCTTGCGGCGCAAGCGCGCGCCCAAGCGCGACCGGCTGGAGCTGCCGGATTGACGCAGCGTTCCCTCTCCCCGCAAGCGGGGAGAGGGTCAGGGTGAGGGGCAGACGCTTGCTCGGCGCCTACGTCTCGCCGCGTTGCTCCCTTGCGGGCTTCACGATGGCACCCCCGGCGGCTTTCAGAATCTCGCGCGAGACCTGATCGATCGGTTGATCGATGTCGTTTTGCTTGAGCAGGGCCTCCATGACCTCTCGCGCATCCTTGTCGGCGAGCATCACATCAAGCATCTCGTCAGTGACTTCGGGCATATCGCTTGAACCCTGTTGCTCGGTCCGCTGTCTCTGCTGCAGCTCCTGCGCGTAGCGCTCGTGCGCAAGCCAGCGCTCGTCGGCCTCGGCATCGAATTGGCGCCGCGCGGCCTCGACACGGGCGACGTCGGCCTGGAGCTCGGTGAAGGCGCCGAGCGCGACGAGGCGCTTCAACTCCGGAATGTGAATGTAGAACCCCTCCTCGATCTTGCGCATGGCCGCCCTGATCGCGTCGCGGGCCGACGCGCGGTCGCCGTCGAGCAGGTCGAGCTCTCCGCGCAGGAGGTAGAGCTCGGGGTCGCGGAGATGATAGCCGGTCTCCTCGACGAGCTTGGCGGCGGCCTGCCAGTGGCGCTCGGCGAGGGCGATGAGCTCGCGGTGCTGGGGCGAGAGCGCGGGCCTAGGTGCCGGCGCTGGCGGTGCTGCCGGTGGCTCGGGCGTCTTCGCCCGCGACAGCCACGCCCACATATCCCAGCGGCCCGGCGGTTTGGGCTTCTCTTGTGCAGGCATCTGCGGCAGCCGTGCCGGCGCTTGCGGCGCGGGTGCCTGCGGCAGCTGCGCGAGGCAGAGGCGGCAGCGCTCGAGCGCGATGTCGGTAAGGTAAAGCCGCATGGCGCCGCCGTTGGGCTCGTCGCGACGCGCGATCTCCTCGGCGTCCTTCAGGTCCTGGTCGGCACCGGCGAGGTGGGCCGGATCGGTGGTCGTCGCATAGAGCCAGCGGCGGTGGGCGGCGCGGGCGAGGAAGCCGCGGGGGATGTCGTCCTCGTTGTTCGACTCGATCAGCCGCGCGACGGCGTCGTCGAGGTAGTGGGTGGCGCGGTCTGCGTGGTCGTCCGCTCCGTCTCCCGTGGCCAGCGCTGCGCGGGCGCGGCCAGCGAGCATCTCCTCGAGCGCGCGGTCAAGGAGCGAATCGCCGTCCTGCCGCACGGAGACGAGGTAGTCATATCGCTCGAGCAATTCCGTCGGGCGACCCTGGTTGAGCAGCAGATCGCAATACCGGTAGCCCGGCAGCGAATAGAGCCGCGGCAGGCTTGGCTGCCGCTCCGCCTGCATGCGCTCGGCCTCGGCGAACAGGGTTGCCGCGCGTGTCACCTCGCCGGCCTGGTGCAGGGCGTCGGCGTGGGTCGCCCGTTTGCTCTGACGCTGGAACGCGTCGCCGCTGCGGTCGGCATAGGTGATACCATCGGCCCCGGCTCGCTCGGCCTCAGCGACGCGACCCACGGTCAGCAGGAGTTCGCTGAGGTTCGATGCATTGCGCGCTGCTTCCCCCCAAGTGTGGTTGGTCGGGATCAAGGCATTGGCGTTTAGCTTGACGTTCGCCGCGAACGGCTCGACCGCCTCGGCGAGGCGACCAATGGCGCGCAGGCCGAAGCCGGCGAGGCCCAGCACCAGGGCCTGACGCGCCGTCGAGAGGCGCGGCGACGGCGTGCCAAAGGGCACGTCGAAGAACTGCGCAATGGCCGCCAGCTCGGCGCCGTAGAGCCCGAGCTTCTTTGCCGCGAAGTTGGCATTGCCGCGCGAGATCCGCGGCCGATAAACCTCGGCCCACGCCTCCTCCTGTCGGCCGGCGGCGCAACCATGGGTGACGGCCGCGAAACAGGGCTGCATCCCCGCCTCGTCCTCGGGCAGGAATGCTTTGAGCGCGGCGTTGAAGGCAGGCGTGCTGATGAGGGCAGCCGCCTCCTTGCGGGTTTCTGGTGAAGCGCTTCGAAGAGCTGGCGGGATGTCGCCTCCTGGATCATGTCCCTCTGCTAGTGCGCGTCGATTGGCAATCCGATTTTCCGGAAAAGCTGCGACAATTGCGAGCGCAGCGTACGCAATTGGTGCATTGAACTCCGGCGGGAGGTCCTTGTAGCGGTAGTAGTCGTACAGCCGACTGTGCGCGGCAGAGTGGGCGTCAGGCGCCGTGGCCTTCAACTCCGCAGAAAAGTGCTCGCGCACCACGGGGTGGGCGTCGAGGGCGCCGGGGTCGCGGTCGTCCTCGCGGTTGAGCAACTTCAGCGCCCGGAGCCGCCGCACGGCCCAGGCCCAACGGCCGGCCCGTTCGTGATCCGAAAGTCCCTGGAACGCACCTGTGAGCCCCGCGATCGCCGGCGGCTCCAGCAGGGCGTCCAGCGCCTCCTTCGGCGCCGGTCGGTCGAACAGGCCGACCACGCGTAGGATCGCAATCTCCGTCTGCCCCTCGCCCTTGGTCACACCTTTCAGCTCGGCGAAGCGCTCGACGTACTTCGCCATGACGTGCTGCGCGCGCCTGGCCTTGCGGTCGCCCTCCTTGGCTGCGCCGGCCACGGCCTGCGCGAAATGGAAATGGTCGCGCTTCCTCACATCGCCGGCGTGCACGGTGTCGAGATAGGTGCCGAGCAGCGACAGCGACAGCGCGTGGCCCTCGACCTCCTCGGCCGCCTTCTCCAGCTCCGCTTGCGTGCCCCACGCACCCAGCTCGCGCAGCAGCTGAGCCCCCGCCTTGGGATCGAGCGCCTCCAGCGCGCTGTTGATCACGCGCGGGGGCCCGGCGCCTTCCAGCTCCGGCAGCTCCTGGCGCGAGGTGATGACGAGCAGGCCCCTGTTGTCGGCCGCCAGCTCCTTGATGAGCGCGGCCACGCCGCGGTCCTTGAGGTAGCCGCGGTTCACGCCCGGCGGCTGCTGCAGCGGCTCCAACCCGTCGAGGATCAGCAGGTTGCGCCCGGCCTTGACCAGCCGCGCCAACGTGCGGCCCTTCTCCAGCGGGTCCTTGATCGGCTTGCTGTCGACGTCGTGGCCGAAGTGGCGCAGCGCGTCGGAGAGGAACTTGTCGGCGTCGACATTGCGGTCCTCGCCCGAGCCTTGGCTGTAAGCCGACCAGCCGAACACCTTGGCGGCGCCAGGGAAGCCCTGATCGGCGAGGTCGTCGACGAAGCGGCGCATCAGGGCCGTCTTGCCGGCACCACCGATGGCGTGCAGCACGACGACGTTGGTCTTTTTGTCCGCCGGCGCACCGGGCGTCGTGCTGGCCCATGCCGCGTTCAGCCGCGTCAGCTCGATGTCGCGGCCGATCAGACGGCCGACACCGGTGGGCAGCGCTCCTATCGAGACGCGCTGGTCGTCCTTGCCGCGTGAGGCCTCCGCCCGCCCGCTAGGCGGCAAGTCCAGGGCGGCGATGATCTTCTGACGAGCGTCTGGCGCATCGATGGAGATGCGATGAATGCTGCCGACGACGCTACTGATGTCGTTGGGCGGCTCGCACTCCTCAATCATGATTGGCACCAAAGTGCCCAGATTGCGCGCAATCACCCACTCGTGCTTGCACCAGAAGGACTCAACGGACCGCTTTGACCAGAGCGCAATCGTCTTGCGCGAGGCCTCGACCTTCACGCCGAGCTCGCTGGGCCAATCCTGGCCGGGGATCAGCGACTTGTCCCACCACACGGTGTAGTTTGCTGCGGCCAGCCATTCCGCAAGCTGGCGTGCTGGGCCTCGGTCGTCGGGGCCTTCGTCCGAATGGGCGTAGGAAATGAACACGTCATATTCGCGCCCGACGATCTTGCCGTCCGGCTGGCCGTCCGTCTCATCTTTCGCCATGACTAACTTCCCGCGCAACCCAATCTGCGGCAAGCCTAACAGACGCCGGCGGAAGATTTAAGGCAGCCCTACTGCGCCCGCTTCACGGGCGTGCAGGTGGCGCGGCGCAGGTAGGCCTCGGTCTCGGCGCGCCAGGAGAGGCCCCTGAGCGGCGCGCGCACCATCACCAGGCCCTCCGTCGACGGCGAGGCGATGTTCGTCTCCTGCCCGCTCACGCGCCGCGGCGTCGGCGTGAACTCGTTGAGGCGGTCGACGCCCGGGACCACCGTCAGGGTGACCTCGCTGCGGCGCAGCTGCTGGGAGGGCATGACGTAGAAGTTCTCGCCCTGCGGCGTGTGCATCGACAGCGTCCAGCCCGCGTGCGCCATCGCCACCTTCACCAGCAGCGAGTCGACGGAGACGTCGTAGCGGCACATGGCGTACACCGCGTCCGGGGTGAGGAACGGCAGGGTCTGCTTGCCGGGTGCCGGCGGCGGCACGATCACCATGCGGTTGGCGGGCAGGCTGTCGCGCAGCGTGGCGAAGGCAGTCCTGGAGCCGAGGAGCGGCACGGCCAGCGTGGCGAGGATGTGGATGATGCCGCCGAGCAGCAGCGCGCCGATGACGGTGCGCCACCCGACCTCGCTCAGCCATTTGGGCAGCGTCGGCATCGTCGTCACCGGCACGCTATGCGCTGGATCGGGGGCAGGGGCCTGCCGGCGTGGCCGCCATCGTACACGGCGGCGGCATAGGCGGCGTCCTGCACCGTCAGGATCAGGTTGATGCGGCTGCTGCCGCCGATGGGCAGCCAGTTGCCGGGCCGCGCATCGCGCGCGAGCGTGACGATCGCCCGCCCGTCGGGCTCGCGCATCACGCTGTCGCTGGTGAAGGCATAGCGCTCGGCGGCGTTGTGGATCAGCCGACCCTGGGTGTCGAAGGCGGCCAGGCTCCACCAGGCGCCCTCCAGGCCGCCCATGACGATTACGTACTCGCAGCCTGCGTGCAGCCGCCCGCCCCGGCTGTCGGCCTTCGCCTGATAGGTGAGCTCGAGCGTCGAGGCGATGGGCAGCAGCGCGTTCCTGATCGTGTGCGCGCGCGTGTAGGGGTCGGCGTCGGGCCGCCCGGCCGAGGTCCAGGTCGTCCACGACCCGGACGTGCGGGTGGAGAGGCGCGAGCCGGCCTCGATCATGTACCAGGCCGTGCCCAGGCCGCCGCCCACGGCCAGCACCATGAACACCACGAGGTTGATCAGGACGTTGCTGATTAGGCCGAGGATGGCAGACCCTCCCGTGGCAGCTCGATCAGGGGCGCAGGCGCGCGCCGCCCCCCGGCCCCTCCGCGCGCCGGTCGGCAGTACCGGGCGGCGGCGCCGGCTTCGCCTTCCGATCGGGCGGCCGCGCCTTCGGCCCGGCGCTGGAAGGCGCGGCGCCGGCTGGCGCCGGGCTGCTCGCCGGCGTCGGCTGCAGCCCGGCGGCCTGGCGCATGTTGTCCGCCAGCTTCTTGAGCACGTCCCTGGTCTGATCGGGCATGATGCTCGACTTCTTCTGCGTGGCCTGGGCGATCTGCGCCTGCGCCATGCCCGGGTCGGTACGCTTGAGGTCCTGCAGCCGCTGCTGATCGGCGACCTGGTTGGAATGCAGGCCGAGCCCGGGGATGCCCGGGATGTTGGGGTAGTTCTTGTGCGCGACCGACATGTAGCTGCGCCAGGCCTGCGCCGGCAGGCTGCCGCCGGTGATGCCGCCCATGGGGCGGAAGTCGTCGTAGCCGACCCACACCCCGGTCACCAGCGCGCCGGTGAAGCCGACGAACCAGGCATCGCGCCAGCTGGAGCTGGTGCCGGTCTTGCCGGCGACGGTGGTGAAATCGAGCGCCGCATTCTTGCCGGTGCCGTTCGTTATCACCTCCGCCATCATCGTGTTCATCTGCTCGGCAACGCGCCGGCTGACGACCTGCGCCGGCTCGGGCTCGTCGCGGTCTCGGCTGTAGATGAGCTCGCCCTTGGAGTTGAACATCTCCAGGATGCCGTAAGGCTTGACGGTCCTGCCGTGGTTGGCGAAGTGGGCGAAGGCACCCGTGTGCTGCAGCGGCGTAATGCCGGTGTCGCCGAGCGCCATGGAGCAGGTCTTCTTCACGCCGACCACGCCGAGGCGCTGGGTCATCTCCAGGACCTTCTCGCGGCCCACCCGCAGCGAGACCTCGACCGCGGGCACATTGAGCGACATGCGGAAGGCGTCGAGCGCCGGCATCGAGCGGCCCGAGGAGCCGCCCGAATAGTTGCGCGGCGCCCAATTGCCGCAGGCCCCGCCGTAGTCGTGCACGATCGAGCGCGGGTTGAAGCCGTTCTCGAAGGCGGTGGAGTAGACGTAGAGCTTGAAGGACGAGCCCGGTTGGCGGCGGGCGTGCGCGGCGCGGTTGAACTGGTTGTCCTCGTAGTTCATGCCGCCGACCATGGCGCGCACGGCACCGTCGGGCTCCATGGACACCATGGCGCCGGTATAGCCACGCTTGCCGCGCGATCTGCTGTAGCCCAAGGTGTTGGTCATCGCTTGCTGTGCTGCCTGCTGCATGCCGACATCGACCGTGGTGCGCGCGCTCAGCACGTAGTAGCCGCGGCCCTCGCCGAGTCGCTGGGCCTCCTCGAAGGCCCAGTCGAGGAACCAGTCGGGGCTGTGCGCCGGCCGGGTGTCGATGTACTTGGCGGGGTTCATGCGGGCGGCATGCACCTGGCCGGCGCTGTAATAGCCCGCCTCGACCAGGTTGTTGAGCACGTCGTTGGTGCGCGCGCGCGAGGCCGCCAGGTCGACGTGCGGGGCAAAGCGCGAGGGCGCCTTGAATAGGCCGGCTATCAGCGCCGCTTCCGCCATGTTGCTGTCGCGCACCGACTGGCCGAAGTAGAACTGGGACGCGGCCTCCACGCCGAAGGCGCCGCCGCCGAGATAGGCGCGGTCGAGGTAGAGCTTCAGGATCTGCCGCTTGGTGAAGCGCGATTCGAGCAGGAAGGCGAGGAACACCTCCTTGAGCTTGCGCGTGATCGAGCGCTCCGACGACAGGAACAGATTCTTGGCCAGCTGCTGGGTGATGGTCGAGCCGCCCTGCACCACCTCATTGGCGCGCGCATTCTCGAAGAGCGCGCGCGCGGTGCCGATGAAGTCGACGCCGAAGTGCTCGTAGAAGCGGCGGTCCTCGGTGGCGATCGTGGCCTTGATGAGGTGGTCGGGGATTTCCTCCAGCGGCACGGCGTCGTCGTGCAGGATGCCGCGCTGGCCGATCTCGGCGCCGTTGCGGTCGAGGAATTTGACGGCGTATTTGCTGGTATTGATCTTGTTCTCGTCGAAGTCGATGAACGCCGGGATGGCCAGGATGTAGAGCACCACGAGGCCGCCGGCGCCGATGGTTAGGGCCTCGGCAATCGCCTCGTTGAGGAGGCGCTTCCATCCCGCCAGCCGGAAGCGGGCAAAGAAGCTGGAAAAGGCGTTCCAGCGCTCCAGCATCGATTGCCAGGTCTCGGCCAGCGCGGAGTCGATCCACGCATCGATGCCGAGCCAATCGATCAGACGCTTGCGGGCGCCATGTCCGAAGAACCAGTCGTGCAAGCCAAGTCCCCCGTTCTTTTGCGCGACACACCGAGCACGGTTGCCAGGCTGCCGTGCAAGCGGCCAGCCAGAATCACAACCGCAAGTGCACTATAATTTTAGTTTACCACCCCGGTGATGGGCAACGCGAGCCCAACGTTTCACCGCCCGTTTGTGCCTTTTTGGCGGCATCCCACTACCGGTTCGTCAGCTTCAGCTCGATGCGGCGGTTGCGGCGCAGGACCTCGTCGCCGGCGCCCTCCTCGAGGGGCTGGAACTCGCCGTAGCCTGCTGCCACCAGGCGCCTGGGCGACACGCCGCGGTTGATCAGGTATTTCACCACCGAGGTGGCGCGCGCGCTCGAAAGCTCCCAGTTGGAGGGGAACTGCGGGTTGGCGATCGGGCGCACGTCGGTGTGGCCGTCGACCTGCAGGGCCCAGTCGATCTCCTTGGGGATGGAGCGCTCGAGCTCGACGATGGCGGCGGCCAGCTGGTCCATGGCGGCGAGCCCCTCCGGCGTCATGGTCGCCTGGCCGGACGGGAACAGCACCTCCGACTGGAACACGAAGCGGTCGCCGACGACGCGGATGTCCTTGCGGTCGCGCAGAAGCTCGCGCAGGCGGCCGAAGAAGTCGGAGCGGTAGCGCTGCAGCTCCTGCACCTGGCGGGCCAGCACGACGTTGAGGCGGGCGCCGAGATCGGAGATGCGCGCCTGGCTCTCCTTGTCCTTGGCCTCGGCCGCGCCGATCGCTTCCTGCAGCGCCGCGATCTGGCGGCGCAGGGCCAACAGCTGCTGGTTGAGCAGCTCGACCTTGGCTAGTGCCTCGCTCGACATCGACGTCTTGTCGGCGAGCTCCTTGTTGAGCGTGGAGATGCGCGCATCCTTGTCGCCGCCGGCGCCGACGACGCCGGTGAGCCGCTCATTGTCGGACCTGAGCGTGGCCACCATGCCCTGCAGGCTGGCAAGCTCGTCCTCGAGCGTCTTGCCCTTACCCTTCTCCAGGCTCAGCAGGTTGGTGAGCTCGGAGATCTGCCGCGTCAGGCGGCGCAGCGCGATGTCCTTGCCGCTCGCCTCCTGGCTGACGTAGAACTGCGCCACCATGAAGACGGACATCAGGAAGGTGACGACCAGCAGCAAGGTGGACAGCACGTCGACGTAGCCCGGCCAGAACTCGCCGTAGGTCGTGACCCTGCGCCCGCGACTAAGGGCCATGCGTCACCCCTTGCGCGAAACGTTGGCGGCCAGATCCTTGAGCACCGAGGCCACCTCCGACTGCTGCGCGGCCTGCTCGTCCACCCACTCGCGCACGACTTTCTGCTCGGCGCGCATCTGGCGCACGAGCTGGTCGACGCCCTTGGCGAGGGCCTTGACGGCCCCTTC
>ORMF011166002.1_pt1 | contig 10135 bp, 6 predicted proteins | sample 1779871 | NCBI WGS metagenome assembly ORMF01 (sample SAMEA104232316, study PRJEB22302) | groundwater metagenome | biome: forest; feature: aquifer; material: groundwater | place: USA | collected 2011-08-07 | depth 5.4 m | reverse complement strand
TGACTTTTTCGCCATCGGTCGTTTCCCCCATTACATAGTCAACTACTTGCTGAAAGAGCGGTTTGCTCCAGCCATCTTCATTCATGCGTCCATCGGCAAGTGTGCTGATAGCATCATAAACTCTATCAGGGTCGGCTTCGGTTCCTTCTTCTTTCAGTTTAGCGAGAACTTTTTGGGCCAGGGTTTCTTGCGCGTTTTGCCAGGCAATTTCCGCATTATGGGTTACGATCTGTGATTCTGCCCTTAGTCGGCCTACTTCATCATTGATCTGCCTCTTCCGAGCAACAGCCTCTTGGCTGCGGTTCCCTTTCAGCGCGTTTAGTTCCTGGGTAAGAGCATCAATTACCGGCTTGTTCTTCGTCGCGACATCATCGCTTGCCGTATAGAGATTATCCCAAAGCCCGGTAAGATCACTGGGGGAGTAATGCTCCGGGAACTGGAAGCCTTCCACCATGTTGCCCGACGCAATACCCTGCACGAAATTTTCTTCCTGTGTTGTATCGGCATTTGGAGCCTCCACGGCAAGCGTAGCCGGGGTCCTTTTCCCCCCAGTTCCGGCAATATCAAGTTTCTTGTCTATGGCAGCCAGGTTTTCAGGCGTTAAATCTTCCTCCGATTGAATATCAACATCGCCTTCGGTCAAGATATCCTTGGCTGTGAGGTTCTGACGCTTGGCCGTCGGTTCTTCGCCCAGAAGGATATCTCTTGCCTCACTTTTGGGCGACTCCAAGGGCTTTTTAACCACCCCGCCCTTCTCCACACCGGAAGATTCAAGCGTGTCCTCCGGAAGACCGAGAATCGTTGCCTTGGACGAAATCACATCAACCAGGCGATTGAATTCTTTCCTCTCGTCCTCCGATACCTTCCCCTTGGCCATCGATTTTGTCAGGCTATAGGCTCTATTGACGTCGGCCTGATAAGACAAATATTGTGCGTAGAGATCGGGGCTAATGTTCTTTTCCTTGAATTCATCCCGAAGGGAAACCCACCGCGCAACGTCATCACCATTTGCTTCATCAGCCTTAATCGCCGCGTCAACTTGAAAGTATTCCTTGAACTTGCTCGTCATGTCGAAGTCGATGCCGCGCTTGTCCATTTCGGTTGCGAAGGCGTCTCTTGCCGTTGCCAATGATTTGTCGGTCGGCCTTTTGTCGGAAAGCTCCTGGGCGTGTTCGTAGATTGCCGGAAGGAATTCATTCGGGATAGAGTCAAACTTGTTTTCGGCAACAACATCCTTCACGAGTTGGGCCGACGCCTTCGTGTCCATCTTGCCCTTTACGTGCTCACCCGCAAGGGCCGCGCCGCCCATAACTGTGGACAAAAAGAGGATGTCAGCGAAGACTTCCTTGTTGGATTTTCTCAGATCATCGAAACTCGTCCAGGACCGTTTCGTCTCACCTGGCTTCAATCCCATCTCAACATCGAGATTGTGCTGCCACTGCTGCGTCCAAGTCTCGGTGGTTTGCTCCGTCGCCTGTTCGGCCAGCAACTTACCCACCTCTGCTGCACCATATTTTCCGAGGGTTTTCCCGATAGCTGTCTTCGCAAGCTGCTTACCGAAGACATTCTTGGCTGCTCCGAAGAATAATTCGAATCCGACCAGGTTGCCGATCGCTTCAGGGAGTGCTTCTGAGATGCCCTGTTCGACAAGCAGCCCTTCATTCTTATAGTAGGCAGTCTTCCACTCTTCAGGAGTCAATTCCCGTCCAGTTGCCTTCAGGCTGGGATCGTTTAGCTTGTCGTAGAGGTCTTTGGTTGAATTATCCTTCTGCATCCGATAGGCGACGCCACCCGATGCCGCCATACCTGTCGCCCGGCCAACAATTCCAGAACCAACAGGCCCGGTAGGTGCCGCCACTGCTGCTGCACCAAGACCGCCTACGAGACCCGCCCCGGCGCTTACAGCAGAAAATGCCGCCTGCTGGGGCCAGCGTGTAACGGTGCCCGTGGTAATATCATCGGGAAGACCGAGTTTGGTAAGGGGAGCCAGGACTACCTTATTATCGGCATATTTCTTCTGGAAATCCTCTGCATCCTTACTAGCCGCCTCAATGATCCTGGTCAGGAAAGAGCCCTTATCAGCCACTGCTTCCGGCGAACCACCCCGGATGGCGCTTGCAGCCGCCCCTGCTATCTGCAACGGCGTTCTGAATACTGACTCTAAGCCAGCCCCCACTGTTTCAGCTATTTCACCGGGTGATGCCAGTTCGTAACGTGCCGGCGCTGCGGGTGCTGGTGTTGCTGCTGCCGGTTTTATGAGGCGGTCAAAGGCAGTCTCCTGGGCAGGCGAGGGAGAACTCGCCATAATTCTGTCAAAGGCGGTGGGTTCAAGCGGGTTTCTTACGGACGTGTTCAGATCCATTTATGCTACTCCTTGGGAGAGGTTAGAAGCCACCAACGTTAAGACCACGCGCCCCCAATAATGCCCTTTTCTTCGCCTTCTCAAAGGCTTCTTGCTCCGGGTCAAACGTCATCCCCTTTAAAAAATCCCTCCCCGCCCCTGCGGTAGCACCTGCTACAACCCCGCCAGCGTTCCTTACCCGTTCGGGAGCACGGGCGACTCCTTCCACCACATTTGAGTTAAGTGTTGACCCCGCATTAAGTACGGATCGTACCGCCCCCCCTGCTTTTCGGAAGATGCTTTTCGGCTCAAGGGCATTCCGCACCGGGTCAGCTGCTTGCGGTGGCATGGCTGCTGGCGTAACGGCTCCTGGATTCGGTGCAAACGTGGCAGGTTGAACCGGTGAGGCCGGAGCTACGCCAGGAGCAGGAGTAGAAACGGCATTGTTATTCATCGCCGATTTCAGCCAAGGAGAAAGTCTTTGCTGGGATGCAGCGTCCAGGGAGTTGAAACGGTCCTTAACTCCTTGGATATTCCCGGAAGATATATCCTTCTGCATTTGTTCACGGGTGAGTTTCTGCATTGCCACTTCTTCACCAGTCAGGGAGCCTTCGGCTGTTTCGGCTGCTGGAGCAATCCCCGTCTGCCGGCCCAAATTCATTCCCATTTCCTTTGACTGCGTGCTACCGTCTGTGATGGTCTCGGACCCGTCCGCATTTTTGATTCGTTGCCCAGTTCCCGCCTTGAATAATTCCGGGATAGTTCTTAGCTTGGCCTCAAATATCTTGGCGTCTTCACCACCTTTCGCAATTCGCTCTTTACTTGCCGCGTCGATCTCCACCCTTTCTTTTGCGCCGAGATTTTTCAGACGTTCCTGATCCATCATTCCGCTATTCTTTAGCACTTCAAGGTCGTAACCGCCCTTGATGGTGGTGACTAACTTATCCTTTTCCCACTTCAGTTTGTCCTTGTCGCTCGTGATCTGAGCTTCAAGCTTCCGGTACTCAAGGTCTGTCTTTTCCTGTTCAGTCCTTTCGGCAAGCGACATGGACCGTTGTTCTTTCTCTATGCTCCAGGCCATCTTCTTCTCGAAAAGCGGCAGCAGTTTTCCCAAAAGGTCATCAATATTCATGGTCACACCTCCTATTAGTTACGGCCTATAAAAAGACATTGGTACAATCATCATGTTCGGATTGACTACATACGGGAGGTTGGAGGGTATCTCCTTCCCCATCTTCTCCCTGGCGATTAGGTCTTCCATTTCTTTCCACTTGAAGTTTCCCTTCGTCTGATCCAGGAAGCGGTCGAGATCGTTCAGCCTGATAATCGCCACCCGGTCCCCCACGGCATATCCGTAGAAATCAGAGGAGGAAACGCAGACCTCCACCCCCCGCACGACGCATTTGTAATCCAACCCGAAAGATCCTTCCGGGGGCTGAAGAATCTCCGTGATGACCCCAGACGTGTAGTGGTTGGTCTCGAACCAGTTTCCTGCATAGAGCAAGGGAGACGTTTCCTGGAACCACCACACATGAGACGGCCAGGGCTTGGCGAGTAGCCCGATAAACTCACCGGGCATTGGCCACTTGGCGTCACCTCTCAAGTAAAACCTTAACGATTGAAACGGCAGGATATTGTCGTAACCATCAAATGGCTCTGCGGGATATTCGGCATCAAGGCAGGCAAGCATGTACCCCTTCTCCACAAGATGTACCCCTGGGCAAGCGCCTTTCATGTCGGTCATCGGTGACATGAGGCCGTCAAGAGGTTGATCCGTGACGCACCTCCATCCCTCCGGATTCTCGATTTTTACCGTACCGTCAGACGCAAACGGAATCTCATTCTTCAGCATGTCGTCCATGCTCTCAGAGAAGATTGACAGGACTTCCATGACTCCCAGCGGTCCAACAGGGAACGACAGGAGTCCGGCATAGAGCTGCCCAAGGCTTGTCTCTGATTCGCTTTTGACACCCGCTTCTATCGACGCCTTCGGCCCCTTCGACGGAAATGCCGTACTTCGATTGAGCATCCATGTCTCGAAACGTACCTCCCGAATCACATGAGGAGCACGATTCGCATCAAAGACTGCTCGCATCTCGTAGGCGCTGAAGCAGGCACGTATGTCGTCATATGTCTGGAGAGTCTTCAAAGGCTTAATGTTGTCAAGCCGGGTAAGATATGCAGCGAGGAAGCCAAGTATTTTCTCTGCATTCTCCTGATAACCGTCCCCCTGGAATGGGAGAATCGACGCACCGATCGTCAGATACCAAACGTCGGACGCCACCGGGAGGGATAGCCCCACGTTAAATCCGGTTTCCGGCCCAGTGATGGTGATATCTGCGACATCCATGACGAATAATCGGCTCAGGTCATAATCAGGCAGGGCGAAAGCAAACATCTCTCGAAGACGTTTCTGCATCGCCTGCCCGGGAGACCCAACCGCAGATCCTGCCTGGTTCGCTCCAACCGTGCGATTGCTGGTGGCTCGCTTTGCGAGTTCCTGTATTCGTTCCTGGAGTTCCGTCAAATCCATTATTTGGCAGCTCCAATCTGGTGGGTCAGGGTGTTCACAATATTTGCCTTCGCCATGATGTCTGCGGCCTCTTCCGCTCCGGCGATCTTGTCGGCGTTCGCCCGCACTCGGGCAGCGTCATAGGCCGCCCGATTCCCCGCATTCCGATCGATCATGGCTTGCTCGGCGGTATGGTTTGCCGTTTCCAAGTCCTTGATCGAATTGGATGTCTTGACTTTTTCATCGTAGCTCAGGTGACGATTTTCGTACTCGGCGACCAGGTGTTGGTTCCTGGACTCCTGGGTCGCGAGATCGGCACTCTTTTCTTTATCTATCGCCTCAGAAAGCTTCGGGATTGTCGTGACGATCTCCATATCTGCTGCCACTATCCGGTTATCAAGGAGGGGCTCCTTTTGTTTCACAAGTGCCGTCTCTTGCCGGTAAGCAACGGTCTCTGCCTTAGCAACCGTCAGTTCGCTCTCGATAAGGGCCTCGGTTTCTTTCTGTGTCTTCAGCCGAGCGGTATCAGCCTCTGTTTGTGATATTTTGAGAGCGACTTCAACGGTGTCCAGCTCAATCCGGCCAATATCTGATTCCAGTTCCGACTTTTTAACCACGACAGAACCCAGGCGATAGGCGGCTTCTGCGATCTGCGCCTGGATTTCCAGCGCCCGGATGCCTGTCTCAATGACATCGAGTTCAGCCTTCTGCGCGATCAACTGTTGCCGGGTTATCTCGGTTTCGACTTGGGCACTCTCAAGCACCTGCTCCTCGATCTTGACTTCCAGTTCCTTGATAAGGGTGGTGACTTTGTGCTGGGCCACATCAAATTCCGTTATCTTGGTCGCCAGCGTTTGCCGATCGGTTTCAAGGGCTTCCATCTTTGCATCGATATCGGAAGCCTTCTGAGCCACCTTCCGCTCTTTATTCAGTAATGCCGCATCTTTCGCCGCAAGCGTCTGTTCTTCGATATACCGCTTTGCTGTAATATCGATTACCAACCGCTGCTCGTTGGCGGTTAACTCCGCCATGGCCTGGTCGTAGGTGAGGACCATCTGTGCAAGAGTTTCATAGGTGATTTCTTTTAGGTAGTTGTACCCATGGAGATAGGCTCCGGAGTAAATACCAAAGATGACAACCCTCTCCGAGACATGTGCGGCCACCAACCCAGGGTATTGATATTTGAAGCCAGACCATATCGCCCCACCCCGAACCAACCCCCTATCAAGAGCAGCTTCCACCGTCATTATTGTTCTCCTTTATCCGAGTAAGTGGATCAGTTTCTCGGTTATATTGGCGTTTGACGTCTTATTCGCCATAGCGATACTGTGGGCTGCATCAGCAACGGTCATCTGTGCTAACGCCCTGGTCTGGCTAATTATTTCTTTTCCCGAGGCGTCGTACTTGGCCGCCTCGACTTTTTCGATGTATGATTTCTTTACCGCCACTTCGTTGGAGCCTTGGGTATTGATGTAGACGATTTCCGCTTCTCGCTCCTCCGTCATGGCCGTCTTGATTTCTCCAAGTTGAATACGAAGGGCATCGACAACCTCCAACTTCGCTTCCGCCCTCTTGAGTTCAAGGGCCGCTCGGTCTCTCTCCGCGGTGATTTTCTTCCCGTCCAGAGTTATTTCCTTGCCCATCAACGCGATCTGTTCGGCAAGGCGAAGCACTTTCTCGTTGGCCATCGTAACCTTTTCCATAGCAAGCAGCCGATGATTGGCGAGTTGAGCCGTCATTTCTGCGGCAAGTTCGGAACTCGCCTGTGCCTTGAGCCGAAGAGGATCGAAGAGATTCCGCAATTCAACAGTCAGGACAGCAGTCGCCAAGGCTTTATCCGTCATCAAGGGCAGGATCTCATTCATCGTGGCCTCTGCCACCTGGGTATCGATCTTCGCTTTCGCTTCCCGTGCGGACATGATAACCGTCACTTCCATATCGAGAGCGGTGCTCTGTGCTGCAAGCGCGGCCTGGATGTAGGGGATCACGGATAGTTTTCGGTGGGCCGCTGCCAACTTTGCTGTTGCCAACTGGTCCTCATAGGGGAGTGGAAGGAGTTCAAGCTCTTCTTTCTGGCGTTTAACCCCTTCGATATCAATCTCAATAACTGTCTTTGACAGGAGCAGTCCGATTTCCCGGATCTCCTGGTCGATCAATAACCCGTCAATAGCCTCTGAACTCAGGGACCGGATCAACTCCTTGTCGGCAAACTCCTTCTGGAGATCAGAAAATAGTTGTATCTTTTCGAGCTCCCAGGCCATCGTCGCCTGCTTCAGGGAAATGTCGTTTTCCAGCCCCAGGCCCTTCAACTCGCGATCGATCGCATCGCTCATGATCTTCTGGTTGTACTCCGTCAACTTGATCTTGCTTTCGATCTCGACATCGGTGAAAGCCTCGATCGCAAATCCTGGCATATTTGAGAAGTTTCTTGACGCCACAGCAACCAGGATAGAACCGACGCCCTTTTTGAAGTCCCGGAGGACAACGCTCTTTCCTTTGTACCAAAGACTATTTTCCGCTGAGCAGCCCATTTTTACCTCGTCAATACGATCGGGAAAAGTTCGATCTGTCCCAGCTCGTCGAATTCTGCTATCAAGAAGGTCCACTTGTTTCCAACCAGAGCCCTGGGGAACATCACCTTAGAATGCAGGATGGGGATGCTACTACCGCCTCCGCTGACCTCTCCCCGAATTACTGGAGCGGCCCCCACAACATCAAAGAAGCCATTCCGGAACCGTTTCCGGTTATTCGTCCCGAACAGGGAAGGAGACAGGATGACACCGCTGTGAATGGCTGCCCCGGCATCGGAAGCCCCATCCAAGACGTATATCCCCTCTTCCCGCGCAGCGTAGGTCACACCATCCTCAACGGCGTAGGAGTTAAAGACGAACCCGCTATAAACGGACGGCTCGAACGTCGGCCCATTGAACGCCCACGCCTCCCACACATCGCCAGTGACGGCACTCAGCTCTTCGAGAGATAGGGATTCAGGAAGCAGACAATATAAATGACTCTGTGGAGTCGCCGCATCTGCAAGGGTCAAAACAGAGATCAGGGTTTCATTGATTACTAACGCCACGCGTCACCTATCCTATGATATCGGCTACATCGAAGCCGGATTCGGCAAGGACATTGAACACCCACCGCGCCAAGTCTACATCCCCTATCTCAAACCCCTCCTCAATGAGAAACCCCTGGAGAAGGGCGGGGACATCGATAAAGGCCAAAGACTCTACTGCCAGCCTCATAAAAACGGCTTGCGAGGAGATGGACTCGTTGATGCCAAGATCCTCAACGATGGGATCAACACCAACAACGACTCCGAAACTAACCTCCTCGTCCAGTATCGCGATGGTGTCCGATGCCACCAGGAGGTAGTATTTCTCATGCCTTCCTTCGTCGAAGATGAAGACCCGGTCATCGACGAGATGCGAGACCTTGAGCTGAAGCTCCTGTTCGTCTAGCAGATAGAGATAATCATCCGCGAGTATCCCGATGATTTCCTGGATGGCGTCCGTGGAAACCAACGACGAGGTTACATAATGATCCCACCCCCAAACAATACCGGGCCAGATGAACAACTCCTCGAAGCATTTAGAATTGAACAGGTATTCCTGCTCTATCTCATGCCGCATGTTAACGAGGTCAGTGACTGCCGGCTGGATCATCAAATAAAGGGGGGGCTGTGGTTGCGGTTCCGTCATGTCGATATCGAGGGATTCAAATATCCATTCCCAGTAGTAGGGCACCGCTTTTACATAAGTTGAATGGCATTGTAATTCGCTGGCTACTTCTTCCCAGTAGATATCCACCCCGTGGAGAATATCCATGTGGACATGAGCAATTAAGGCCGGGACAAGCGGATTGGTCATAACCAGGTTTAGGACAGTCTGCCTTACCCTCAAGGGAGTACCAAAATACTCCTTGAACGTCATTGCATCGCCAACGACTGGCCAGTGGATACCTTTGAAGTCGCCCTCTTCAAGGGCGATTGTGTCTTCCAGAACGTCAGAATAGACGGTCAGGACTTCTTCCTGCCCCAGGTCAAGAGTTTCTTCAAGGAAATCATCAAAAACGAGTCCGGCAACATTGACGTTGCCCTGGCTTGCTTCATTGCACCAGAGGTATTCATCGATTTCGAAGTATGCGTAAGCCACTATTCGTCTATGACCTCATCAGCAAATTCCAGCGGTTCATCCAGCACACCGGTCCAAATCGCTTCCCTCATCAAAAACCCAAACTCTGATTGCCCAAGAAGATATTCGGTCCATGGAATTGCCAGCCCCGGAACGATGTTGTAATACACGTCAAGACCCTCGTAGAGCCATCCAGTGATCTTCTTCGCCAGGGAATTCGTCGCGACAACCGGGTTTCCCGCTATCTGATACAGGGGGATCAAGGCATTCGACGGCGGCATTCCGGGTGATGCCACATTTCTGAACATCGTCCGATGATTTACCGATACAAGGGTGCTTCCGACAGGGAGCGGGTCGGGAGGGAAAACAAACATTTCTTCGGTGAGGTCCTGATCCGCTTCGAGGTACGAAAGTTCGTTGCCCGGTTGCACAGGATCATCATCCACCAGCTCATAGTGTTTCCCATCCTCATGGTAAGTGGAGTTAACATACGGAGACCAGTTGCTTTTGCTTCCCGCAGCAACAGGATAGAAGGATTTCGAGAAAACCGGGCCAAGAAAATCATCTTGGAACCCGCCCTCATCATCACAAAGGTAGATGGTATCGAAATAATATGTCTGGCTGTTATACCCACCGGGGGGAAGCATGGTAACGCAGACGTTGTTCAACTTTGCCCTGTCATCGTAGGGGTTATCGCCGAACGCGTTATAGGCTGCCGTAATAATCCCGGTTTTGTCTACGTAGGTTTTGCCGTTAACTGCAACCTTCGCCCGTCCGTTTGCGTAATCTGCCACATCTACGTACACTTCGACAAAGGTGTAATCAAAGGTGATGTAGGGAGCTGGGATTGGTGTGGCGGGGATCGTGATTGCCGGGTAACCTGTGCCAGTTGAGCCTGTGCACATGCTGACCGTTAATGAGCCATCACTGTTAACGAGGCACTTTATACTAAAGTTTATGTGGTCATCGTACTGGAAATATACCACAAAAGACTTTGTCCCCGGCCCCGTTGGCATAATAGCCATACCCAAAACAAGCCTGCTGCACTTCCTGCCGATACGTGGTGGCCTGATAGTCGGAGTAAAACCAATGATACCTGGACACACCAGCCCCGATGATCCTAAACGTCCGGCGGCTGGGGCGATA
>ORMF011682075.1_pt1 | contig 10136 bp, 11 predicted proteins | sample 1779871 | NCBI WGS metagenome assembly ORMF01 (sample SAMEA104232316, study PRJEB22302) | groundwater metagenome | biome: forest; feature: aquifer; material: groundwater | place: USA | collected 2011-08-07 | depth 5.4 m | reverse complement strand
TGCGCCAGGGCTTTTTCAGAGGCAATCAGTTCGGTGACCCCCGGGCGGGCCTCCAGAAACACCCCTGCAAAGGCTGCCGCAGGTTCTACGTCACGCCCTCCCTGCCCGTCCTGGGCCGTCACGACGCCGGGTTCCACCATCAGGCAAAGAAGCGTCGCCACTCCGAGGGCCGTGAGCATCCGAAGGGACAAAGACCTCAAGCGGAATGCTTTTCGTCCCGTGCCTTGGGCGCCGGTTAGCTGACTATCCGGTTTCGCGCGAACTTGCTTGCCTGGTCCAGGATTTCCCATTTCAACTTCCGAGCGACTCGCGCTCCCCTGCGGGGCCTTGCCCCCCGGCGTCACGTCACGGCCACGCCGTCGGGCTGCTTTGCCCAAAGCTGGACACCACCGCCGAGATGTCCAGAATGCTCACCGCCCCGTCCCCGTTCTGGTCCACGAAGCGCCCCTGCGCGTCTATCCGCGCCGCCGGGCTCGCCCCGAACGATGCCACGGTTGCCGAGATGTCCAGGATAGTTACCGCCGTGTCGCTGTTGACCAGCCCCGCCCGGAGCTGCACTGCAGGAAGACTCACCGCGCTGCTCCCCACTTGGACGTCGGCGCGCTGGGCCGACAGGTACCCAGCCGCCGAGGCCGTGAAGGTGACGGTCCCCGCGCTCACGCCCGAGAACTGGAACGTACCGTCCGCCGCGACGCTGGCGGTGACGCTGCCGGGGCTTATGGTGACCGTGGCGATGTTGTGGCCTACGCCCGTGGGGAAGCTGGCCGTGCGCCCCTGCAGCGTCACCGTGCCGCTGACGGTGACGCCACCGCCAGCCACAAAAGTGAAGCCGTTGCTCAGGGTGCCGGACTGATTGTTCGAGTTGATGACGACGACGTCGACTGCACCTGCAGCCTTGGCCGGGGTGGTGGCGGTCATGCTGGTGCCGGTGCCGTCCACAACGGTGAAGCTCGTTGCATTGGTCCCGCCAAAGGTAACACTGGTAGCCCCAACGAAGCCTGTGCCGGTGATCGTGACGCTGGTCCCCCCAGCCGTGGACCCGTTGCTGGGGACGACGCTTGTGACGGTGGGCGCCGCCACAAAGGTGAAGCTGATGCTCTGGGTGCTGCTCTGGTTGTCCGGGTTGGTGGCGACGACGGTCGCGGCGCCCGCAGCCTTGGCCGGCGTGGTGGCGGTGATGCTGGTGGCGTTGACCACCGTGACGTTGGTAGCCGCGGTGCCGCCGAAGGTCACGGTGGCCCCGCTCACGAAGCCGGTGCCGGTGATCGTGATGTTGGTCCCCCCAGCCGTGGACCCTGAGTTGGGAACGACGCTGGTCACCGTGGGCGCGGGCAGGGGAGTGACGCCGGAGATGATGAGGGTATAGGTCCCGCTGGTGCTCGTGCCCGCGACACCCCCGGTGCCGCCGGTCGCAAATCCGCAGCACTGCCCGACGCCCACCGTGAAGAGGCCTGTTGAGGCCAGGGTAAAGCTAGTGATCCGCGAGTCAAGCGTATTGAGGCTCCCGGTGTCGACGGTAGAATCGTCGCTGGACGTCAGGAGCGTGAAGGTCGGCCCGACGCCGAACAAGGCGATGAACGAATCGAAGTGTCCAGTGGTGGTCTTGGCGGCGCCGTCAATGTCAATGGTGACCTGGTTACCCTGGGTGCCCTGGAAGGTGAAGAAGTCCAGGTCACCGCTCGCCAACGTGGCGGCAACGGTGACGGAACCGGAGGCGGAGACAAAGAGGCGTTGCGCGGACGCAATGGGCTGGTTGGGCTCCGCCTCGGCCGTGATCACCTGGACGGTGGTGGTGGCCGTGGCGCTGTTGTTGGCGCTGTTGGGGTCGGCCTCGTTGGCCGTGACGCTGGCGGTGTTGTTGAGCGTCGCCGCCGCGGTGGGGGTCACGACGATGGTCACCGTCGCGCCGGCGCCCCCGTTGACCGTGCCGAGGTTGCACGTGACGGTGGCCGTGCCGCTACAGCTTCCTTGGCTCGGGACGGCGGAGACAAAGTTGACGCCGCCCGGCAAGGTATCGGTCACCACGACGCCGGTGGCGGCGGTGCTGCCGGCCGTGACGGTAATGGTGTAGGTCAGGTTGCTGCCCACCCCTACGGGGTCGGGGGAGTCGGTCTTGGTCAGGGCTACGTCTCCCGGCGGGGCAGGCACCGCGCCGGTCTGGTTGGCGTTGTTGCGGGGTGTATTCGTGACAAGCGTAAAGGCGCTGTTGCCGAATCCCGCTCCGGTCCGGGTGAGGCTTTGGTTTGCTGTGATAGACAGCGCGGCCGCAGGGTTGCCAAATCCCTCCGTGTTGCCCGTGAAGGTCCCGTAGGAAAGGCAGTCAAAGGGCTCAAGGCCGACGCCGAGTCCCTTGCCCCTTAGGCAGACCTTGCCGCTGGTGGCGCTCATCAGGTTCGCAGACATGATCAAATCGGGCTGCACGGTGGCCACGTTCGCAAACGCCTGCGTACCCACGAGGATTGAGCGGTTGGTCAAGCCTACCGCCGTGTCACTGGGGAAGTTGAAAACGCCGGTCTGGACGCCGGCGGCGTTGAAGAATAGGAGCCTGCTGCCGCGGGACGCGGAGGCTGGTTGGCAGTTCCCTTGGACGAAATCGCCGCCGCCAAGCTGGCAGTTGTTTCCGTCCAGCAGCATGCGTAGTTCCACGAATTCTACGCTGTCATCCCCGTTGGCCCCGGCCATCACCTGATGGATTTGCACTTGGTGGTGGTTGGCCGTGACGGGGGATGGGCCTACCAGCAAGGGGATGCTCAGCAGGGCGATGAGGACAAGAAGGCGAACGATTGCCAGAAGTGGGCGGTTGCTCACGACAAACCCGCCTGGAAGCTGGGCAGGTCTGGGACGCATCCTGGCAGGATTTGTTTCCATTGCACAGCATCCCGCGAATCAGCGTTGGCTCTTGAGACGAGAACCTGCCGAATTATACACATTCCGAGCGGCCTGCCCATACTGCCTGGCGAGTGCTGGAAGCGTGCATGAACTGCGGAAGGTACGTCGTCAGGTATAGGGCACACCAGGGAAGATGGAGCGAGCTGCATGAGAAGCTTGCTCCCAGTGCTGGCCCGGTGAGGTTCGTGGGGCCGCCTGCTACCGCGAGGGCGCCACCTGAGCGAACGCCCGAACGCCGTCGGTGGTCACCAGGTAGAACGTCTCGGTGCGGTCGGGAGACCTGCGGCGGTCCAGCCAGCCCTCTTCCTGGAACCGGGCCAGGTCACGCCTCAGGTCGCTCTCAAGAAAGTCGGTGGTGTTGACCAGCTCCGCCGTCAGGGTGACGTAGCTCACCGGCAGCTTTTTGGGAAGGAGGAACTGCGCGAGGCGGTCACAGGTGTCTCCACCGTAGCCGAGCCGATCGTCCAGCTTGCCTTTGGCCATGCACTCAAGTCCTTGGTGACGTTTCGCTCATGTGTGGTTTGTCACAATTGTAGCAGACGGCGGCCTGGTAGCCACAGCGGTCCGCTGTCGGTCCGCTTGACGCGCCCACGGCGGGCCGTGCTCTCGCTGATGACGGCGTAGCCAGCGGTCCCCAACGCACCCAGGACGCCTTCACGCACGAACCGCAAGAAGAAACCCTTGGAAGCCGCTTGTGCTGTCATTCAACGCAGTCCCTTATTGAGTGCGCTCACCTGCAGGGGTGATCGAGGATACGTCGTTTAGTCAATTCAGTTAAGCTGTCGCTCTTGGCAGCGCGTCGCTGGCTCTCATCGGAGAAGCAATATTCGTAAGTGAACGTCTTTCCCGCGGGTGTCCAGGTCGCAGTGGCAGGGTCATATATGTTTCCCCAAGAGACCTCGCCTGACGCTCCAAGCGGCACTGAGAACTCGCCCCCCACGAGCAGCACGCGTCCGTCCGCAAGGAGAACGGAACTAAAATGCCACTGTGCTATCGGAACCGACTCCGTTATCTTCCATGCCGTTGCGACAGGATCATACAACACCACAGGAGCGCGCTGTTCCTCCGGCAGTGTTTCGGATTCACCCACGATAGCCGTCCCCACAGAGTCGAACACCCTCTTTCCTATCACCATGATCCGACCATCTTGAAGCAGAATGGTTGCTGTAGGGGACTCATCATCGAAGAAGGATGCCGGCACAAAAGACCATTCACCGGTCGTTGGCTCGTAAATCTCCGCGTTGGCGTCGCCGCCTACAACCAGCACCTTCCCATCGTCCAGAAGAACTGCGCCATGGCCATTCCGGGGACCTCTCGCGGCAGAGGTAACAGACCAGCTATTCTGTCGTGGATCATAGACGTCCACCTCGGTTACCAGATCCCCGTTCTTGTCTCTCCCCCCTACCACAAGCACGCGCCCGTCTTGGAGCTTTGTCACCGTACTGAGAGTGCGATGGCGCAAGAGCGGTGCAATGGGAGACCAGTGCCCGGTGTTTGGATCATAGACCTGCGAGCCTAAACGAACGATTAAAACCACGCGCCCGTCGTCCAAGGGGATAAGCGCGGTGCCGTCCCCCCATCCAAGAACCTCGCCAGAGGGCGATTCGGCTTTGGCCCATATGTTGGTTTGGGGATCGTACACGAGGGTGGGGGGAACTTCATCTACGCCTAAGCCAAAATATTGGCCTCCTACAACAAACACCCTGCCGTCGGAGAGCCGAGTAGCCCAATGCCAGATCCTCGAATTGTTGGCCTCGGCCTCGAGACCGGCAGCTGCCACATGACCGGAAACTGGGTCGTAGATTTCAGCGCCGCTCGTGACCGACATACCGGACCCACCTACGATAAGGACTCGCCCGTCGGCCAAGAGCGTTGCGGTATGTCCCCAGCGGACAACAACGTCCTTATATGGCGGCACTAAGCCTCCAAGATCAAAATCCCCAATACACCCCGAGGCAGCTACCAACACCAAGAGAAACATTGACCTCACGACAAAGCGCAATTTGTGTCCCTCCATTGAACTCTCCCGAGCGGTCAACCACGCCTATGATGACGCAGGAATCAATTCATTCCGAACCGTGCGCTACGCTATGGCCTCGCTCTCCGCCAGGTCGGCGATGGTGCGCGCGACGCTTAGGTGCTTATCCTGCACCCTGCTTGGCGAGACGACCGGCCTTCCGAGCGGGCATCCTCAGGGGAATGTCCTCAACCGTGATGCTCCGAAGGGACTTCGCGCCAAGCCTGTCGCATGCGTCGAGAATCTCAATGCCGACAATATGGCCCTCGGGATCCACATCCACCGTGACGCCCTCTTCTATATCCACTCCATGCGAAGGCCTGGCCTCTCGCAAATGAATGTAGAGCGCATCCACTTCTTTGTCGTAGGAGATCTTCATTGCGCCCCCTTTGCTTCTACTTCCTGTCTAACGGAGTGACCGTCACAATGACGTACCGGATCTCCTCTTCTTTGTAGGTCACCCGCAACCATTGCCCTCTGACTTCCCAAGAGGCATTGAACCTCCCTTTTATTGTAGTCTCCACTTGTTCGGCTCGGCTCAGAACTTCGGCAATATTGTCTTCGGTTATGTCGTAGAGGCGCATCCTGCGTCTCGCATGTCGGCTGAAATACAGCGGCTTCACCTATCCCGTCCCCCGCGGCCGGTACTGCAGCGCCTCCGCCAGGTGCGCCACGCCTATCGTCTCGCTCTCGGCCAGGTCCGCGATGGTGCGCGCGACCTTGAGGATGCGGTGGAACGCCCGCGCCGAGAGGTTGAGCTGCTTCATGGCGCCCTGCAGCAGCGTCTTGGCTGGGCCTTCCACCGGGCAGAACTCCCACACCTGCACCGGCCCCATCTCCGCGTTGGATGCGTGCCCCGTGTTCTGGAAGCGCCGGCGCTGCACCAGGCGAGCCCGCGCCACCCGCTCCCGCACCTGCGCGGAGCCTTCCGCGTTGGCGGGCGAGACGAGCTTCTCGTAGTCCACGCGGGGGACCTCCACGAAGAGGTCTATGCGGTCCAGGAGCGGACCGCTGATGCGCCGCTGGTACCGCGTGACCGAGCCGGGCGCGCAGGTGCAGGCTCGGACCGGGTCGCCGTAGAACCCGCACTGGCACGGGTTCATCGCCGCGACGAGGGCGAAGTTGGCCGGAAACGTCGCCGTCCCCTGCGCGCGGCTGATGGTCACCACCTTGTCCTCCATCGGCTGGCGCAGCGACTCCAGCGTGCTCTGCCCAAACTCCGGCAGCTCATCCAGGAACAGCACGCCGTGGTGCGAGAGCGTGATCTCGCCTGGGCGAGGCCAGTGCCCGCCGCCCACCAGGCCCGCGTGCGAGATGCTGTAGTGCGGCGAGCGGAACGGCCGCTGCGCGATGAGCGGCGTGTCCGACTTAAGCAGCCCCGCGATGCTGTAGATCTTGGTGACGCCCAGTGCCTCCGCCGGCGTCATGGGCGGCAGAATGGACGGCAGCGCCCGCGCCAGCAGGGTCTTGCCGCTGCCCGGCGGCCCGCTCATCAGCAGGTTGTGCCCGCCTGCCGCCGCCACCTCCAGGGCGCGCTTGGCGTGCTCCTGGCCACGCACGTCCGCCAGGTCCACGCCGCCGTGCTGCGCCGGTGGGGCCTCCAACAGCAGGCCAAGCGCTTCGTCGCGTGAGTACGGGTCAATGGGGCGCGCGCCGTTCAGGTGGCCGATCAGCTCGGTCAGGGTCTCCACGGGGTAGACCTGCGCGCCCTCCACCAGCGACGCCTCGCGCGCGTCCACCTTCGGCACGTACACCTTGTGGAATCCGTGTTCCACGGCCAGCGCCACCATGGGCAGGATGCCATCCACGTGGCGGAGCGTGCCGTCCAGCGACAGCTCGCCCAGGAACACTGCGTCGGACACGTCGGCGGCAACCTGCTCGGTGCTCAATAGCAAGCCGACGGTGATGGACAGGTCGTACGCGGGGCCTTCCTTGGGCAGGTCGGCGGGCGCGAGGTTGGCGGTGATGCGGCGCAGCGGGAACTCGCAGCCGGAGTTGCGCACCGCGGCGCGGACGCGCTCGCGGGCCTCCTGCACGGTCTTTTCCGGCAAGCCGACCACGTTGAACACCGGCAGCCCCGGCGAGATGTCCACCTCCACCTGGACGATGGAACCCTCCAGGCCCACCACGGCGACGGCGTTGGTCTTGGCGAGCATGCGCTTCGCTCCCCTGTGCGCTGGCGCCCATCATAGCGACGACCACGCGCAGCGTCAAAGAAGCGCCTCCCGTGTGCTACACTTATCCCCTGCCAACCGTGTTTGTCGCCATGCCAGTCAAGGAGCCTCCGCGTGCCAACCTACATCCTCCTCCTCACGCTCACCAACGAGGGCCGCACCAAGATGGCGGAGGACGCAGACAGCGTCCTGCGCGCTGAGAGCGCCATCAGGGTCTTCGGCGTCCAGACCCTGGGCCTCTACGGCGTCCTCGGACCGTACGACTTCGTGGGCATCATAGAAGCGCCGGACAACGAGGCGGCGGGCCGTTTCTCCATTCAACTTGGCGCCCGCGCGGGCGTCCACGTCGTCACCATGCCCACGTTGCCCATCGCGAGGCTTGAGCGTCGCGAGCACGCGGGCGGCCCAGAGCTTGAGACCGGCTTTAGGTTGCCCCGGCCCGGAGTACAGGCCGGCGAAGAGGACCGTTAACGGAAGGCTACGTGTCAGTGCGCTGAGTTGTTCTTGGCTGCCACGGCCTGCTCGAGCTTCTTCAGCTTTTCTTCAAAGTCCGCCGCCTTGGCCTTGAGCGCCTTCATGGTGCTGCCCGGGCCGGCCACAAACGCGTCAATGGACTCAAGCGTATGTCTCATCATGTCCTTGACCTGGGCGGAGGTGGTCACCATGACCTGGTCAAGGGGGATCCCGCCGGCGCCCTTGCCCAGCACGTCCTTGTCGAGGGTTTGCAGGTATTGCATCTGAAACGCGCTGTCCAGCTCGCCGATGACGCGGATGTAGCCCAGGAACGCCGCCTCCAGCTTCACCAGGTCGCTGACCGATTCTGACATCTTCTCCAGCGGCGCGGTCCAGAACGTGGCGGCCAGCGCGGCGATGCCCCCTCCGGCGCCCAGCCCTAAGCCGCCCCAGACCTCGCCCCCCTCTCCACCCCAGCCGAACTGGTACAGCCCAAAGCCCAAGACTGCCAGCCCGGTGACGAACAAAACGGTGCTGAGATTCTGAATGCGGCCGTGGGTGCGCTCAACCTGCTCCACAGCGCGCTTCAGAATCTCCACCAGCTCATCCCCGCGCCCCATGGAGACCTGGTGCGACTTGAGGGCGTTGACTCTGAGGGTCATCAACATCTGCTCCGGGGTCATGTCCGGAGTGAGTGGAAGGAACTGGGACTCTGCACGGGACTGGTCCTTTTTTCGCCTAGCCACCGTCTCCTCCCTTACGCAAAGCGGAGCTGCTGCATCGTGAGGACGGTCACTTTCTCCTTGACGTCCTCCACGATGTAAACGAGCTGGTACTTGAAAGGGGGGTAGCTGACCTCATACGTGTAAGCGTTGGGGAGAGTAGGGACCGGGAACGGGACACATCCTTCAGGCCGAGGGTTGTCCTGGAGCACATCGCGGACGGCGTAGAGTCTGTTCTTGATGTCCGCTCCAAGTGACTCAATCGCCATGCGGGCGCCCGGCAGCATGACGATGCCGTAGAGGACCTTGGTGGCGCCGATCCCCTCAGGAGGCATTGGCGCCTCCCGATTCTCCACCGCGCCGGACTGCGGTAATGACCACACGCTCCTTCTCGTCGTCCACCCGGTAGAAGACATCGCATGACGCGGCTTGCATCATCCGCACATCCGTCTGTCCCGGCGCCTGAGATGACTGGATGGGATGCGGGTCGAATTGCAGCATATCAGCAGCCTCACGGGCGGCTTGGCGCTCGTCACGCCGGTCTTCAGGAAGACGGGCAAGGTAGTCCTGCAGATCGGAGTCAATGACGACGCCGTAGAAGCTCGTCCTGACTTTGGGCAATTGGGCGATGGCCTGGGCTACCTGCTGCCGGTTCTGGCTGATTTCAAGGTCCGCCAGTACGCTGATCTCCTGCTGGGAGACCTCAACGGGCTCGCTGGCGGCGACCGCCCGCTCAAACCGCTGCTCGAACACCGGGCGGAGCTGCGCCACCCGCGAGAGGTACCGATACAGGTAGTAGTTGCTGACCGCGCTCAGCAGAAACGTCGGCAACACCCCAGCAAAGACCAGGACAATGGGCCACCCCCAGACCTGGCCCTTTGTCACCAGTCCATACGCCAGCCAGCCGAACCCGCACAGCACGAGTGACAACGCGATGATGATCGCGATGCCCATCACCAGATTGGAACGGAAGCTGCGCGTTCTCCAGACGCTGGCCGAAGCCTGCCCTATCGCGCTGTTCTGCAATTGCGCTCGAATCGCGCCTCTCCGCTCCGTGTCGACCAATTCAGGCCTGAGCTTGGTCAGCACGCCCAAGACCGCAAGGCCAGCCCCGGCCCCCACGAGCAATGCGACGCCGAGGCGAGAGTCAAACCACACGACCACCAGGCCGACGATGAGGCCAAAGATCCCGCCACCTCCGGCGGCGTAACCAAAGAGGCTCAATGCCAATCCCCGCCAGTCCGTGGGGCCGTGGCTTGTACCCTCGTTGATGAGGCGGACGGCGGCTCCAAGGTCCTCGGCGGTGAGGCTTCTACTCTGTCCACCAGTGGATGGCTCGGCCGGCATGACGGACTCCTCACGCGACAAACGGGCGGTGTTGCTCCCACCGAGACGTCAACCCCGTAACCGAACCTTTTCACATCTTCAATTGCGCCGAGTCTAAGCGTTACGTTTCTGAACGTCAACGTTACGGATCAATAACAGACCAAGACAGCAATGGCCCGCCCGCGTCAAAACGTGCTTCTCGTGAGCCATTCTGTGCGTCGTTCGCTCTCGTCTATGGTATTCTCTGCCGCGAGTCTCCAGATGCTCGGCGACGGAGGTGCGGCTATGCAGCAGCGCTACGACATGATTCTTCGCGGCGGCGAGGTGATTGACCCGTCCCAGAACCTGCGCGGCAAGCGCGACGTCGCCATCTCCAAGGGCAAAGTCGCAGCCATTGCCGAGGCGCTGCCCGCCGACGCCTCCGGCTTCAACCTGGACGTCTCCGGCAAGCTGGTCGTGCCGGGCCTGGTGGACATCCACACGCACTTCTACCACAAGGTCATGAGCCTGGGCGCCGACCCGGACACGTCGTTCCTCCCCGTCGGCGTCACCACC
>ORMF011881242.1_pt1 | contig 10137 bp, 3 predicted proteins | sample 1779871 | NCBI WGS metagenome assembly ORMF01 (sample SAMEA104232316, study PRJEB22302) | groundwater metagenome | biome: forest; feature: aquifer; material: groundwater | place: USA | collected 2011-08-07 | depth 5.4 m | reverse complement strand
GTTTTCGCACCCGCTGCGAATGCAAATGGTTCTGGTTACGCGAGCTTTGCATTTAAAGTCACGGATAATGGCGGCGGTAGTGCAACGAGCAGTAATGCGGCAACGATGACACTCAATGTCACAGCAGTAAATGATGCACCCGTTAATTCAGTCCCCGGCACACAAAGTATCAATGAAGATAATTCACTCACCTTTAATTCTGCCAACAGCAATTTAATTACCATCAGCGATGTTGATAATTCATCACACACCGTCACCCTCACTGCAAGTAATGGCGTGATGACATTAGGTGGCACAACCGGATTGAGTTTCACAAGCGGTGATGGCACAACTGATAGCTCAATGGTATTTAGCGGCACAACCAGTGCAATTAATACCGCGTTAAATGGCTTAGTATTTGCACCAACCACTAATTTCAACGGCTCAGCTAGTATTCAAGTGCAAACATCTGATGGCAGTGCAAGCGATACTGACACCATTAATATTACTGTGAATGCCGTCAACGACGCTCCCACTTTAACAGCCACTGCCGGCAACCCAGTTGTATTGGCATCAACAACAGCCATGCCATCCAGCGTGTTACCATTTCTAAATTCCGCTGTCAGCACAGTTGATAGCGGGCAAACCATCACTAATTTAACCTTCACAATGAGTGGAATATTAAATGGTAGCAGCGAAAAAATTGTGGTAGATGGCACGACGATTACACTCGGTGGCAATAGCTCCGGCACGACCGCTACTAACGGTATGACTTATTCTTCAACCATTAGCTCAGGCACTGCAACCATTTCACTTGATAGCGCGGGTTTAAGCGTCTCTGCAGTAGAAACACTCATTAATCAAATTAGCTACCAAAATGTCGGCCAATCGTTAACAATTGGCGATCGCACTTTCACATTCACACAAATTAAAGATAGCGGCGGCACCGTCGATACCACCACGAGCGGCTTACCTGCTTCAACGGTAGCGATTATTTCAAATACCACCGGTGCTGATACCACTAATGCTGGCAACACCAGTATTAATGGAACAAATCACCCAGCCAGCAATTTATTAATCGGCGGTTACGGTGGCGATACACTCACTGGCGGCACGGGTAACGATATTATTTATGCAGATAACCAAATATTTAATACCAGTGCGATTAGCGGCCTTCAAGTATGGCTAGATGCCACAAATTATGCCGGCAATGGATCGACCACTACTGATAGTGCAGCGATCAGCACCGTTACCGATTTGTCTGGTAATAATCACACTGCAACTGCCGTTAGTGCTGCACTTTACAATCTTGATGCAATTGCAGGTCGCACAACACTGAACTTTAACGGCACGAGCAATTACTACACGATTGGTGGCTTTGGCCTTTCAGACAATTCGAATTATTCAATTTTTTCACTGAGTGCCGTTCCCGTAGCCAGTGCAAATTCGCAACTTTTATTTGGTGATCGCAGCAATGACAGCGTGATCACCAATGAAAATTTAGAGTACGGTTATCGCGCCGACGGTACTTTCACAATGGCACAATTTAACAATGACCTCAATTTAACCATTCCTACTTATGCATCGAGTGTATCTAAAGTTAATATTTCCGATGCTATTTTCAACAATAGCTCAGGGCACTTCTTACGATTAATCGATAGCGGTACCTTGTATAGCACCAGCAACGCCAATACGACAGGCTTATCACACGTAGATGCCGCAAGCAGTACTTGGTTCTTAGGTACAGGCGGTTATTTTTATAATAGCGCCCGTTTTTTCGCCGGCGGCATTGGTGAAATTCTCGTATTCAACACCGCTGTAAGCAGTGCAGACAGAAATACGATAGAGCAATATTTATCCATGAAGTGGGGACAAGTATTACCAGGATTATCATTCGGTGTCGACACCTTAACCGGCGGTGCGGGATCAGACACCTTCACTTGGACAAATGCGTCCTACTCTAATGGCGCAAATACAGACATCATCACTGACTTCAATAGCAGTTCTGGCACTTACAGTAGTAGCGAAGGCGACAAGATCGATATCAGCACCGTCACCAGCGCTAATCACAATCTGCTTGGCAATACAACCTCCTTTAGTGGATTAGCCAATCAGATCAGATGGGCGCAAAGTGGCAGTGACACCATGATCTACTTGGATTATGGTGGCGATAACACAACTGACTTCACGCTCAAATTAGCCAATTTCACTGCAACCAACCTGCGACCTGATGACTTTATCTTTAACAGCAACAGCTTTGTCACCTATACCGGCACCACTGGCAATGACACCGCAACTGGCAATACCACCAAAATCAATTTCATGTATGGATTAGCAGGAAATGACACGCTAACAGGCGGCAAAAATGGAGACTTAATCGATGGTGGCGCCAATGATGACACATTAGTCGGTGGATATGGTGGTGACACATTAGTTGGTGGTGCTGGTAACGATGTCATTTATGCCGATAACACCACTTTTGTCAGCAATACGATTTCCAGCTTAGGCGTTTGGCTTGACGCAAGCGGTGCGAGTAGCGCCAGTACCATTACCGATTTATCCGGCTCCGGTCGTAACGCAACAGCCGTTGTTGCCGCTGCTCTCACTTCAAACGCAATCGCCGGAAAGACTGCATTAGCATTTAACGGTACAAGCCATTATTACAGCCTTGATTATTTAAGTTTTCTATCAGATGGCAATAAGCAATATTCAATCTTTGCTGTGGATGTGCGATCTTCGAGTAGTAGCGGGCTGTATATGCTAGGTAATTTAACGAACAGCGGTGATGGTAATTCGACAAATGAACATCTTTTCTATGGTTATCGTAACAATACAACCTTTACACTAGCCCAATTTTCCAATGACCTTGACGTTACTATTCCAGGTTTTTCAGCTAATACGGTGAACGTATCTGCTGGTATATTTAATGGAAGCAGCCATTACGTCGAATCTATCATAAACGGCATATTATACAGTGCCAGCAATGCAAATACAGCGGGTTTTGATTCAAATCTTAACGGCACATTTGGTCGCTCAACCAGTGGCTACTATGCCGGTAAAATCGGTGAAATTCTCATCTTTGATAAAGCCGTTAGCGCTGCAGAACAAACTGCTATCGAACAATACCTCTCAATGAAATGGGGACAAGTATTACCAGGGTTATCATTTGGTGTCGACACCTTAACCGGCGGCACGGGCTCAGACACGTTCACCTGGAGCAATGCATCTTATTCAAATGGCGTTAACACCGATGTCATTACTGACTTCAACAGTGGCTCTGGAACCTACAGCAGCACGGAAGGTGACACAATCGATATCAGCACCCTAATCGGTGGATCTTATACACTCAATGGTCTCGGCGGAACCAGCAGTACAGCCAATCAAATCTACTGGTCACAAAGCGGCAGTGACACAATCATTAATGTTGATTACGGTGGTGACAATACAGCCGATTTTTCGATTAAATTAGCGAATTTCACTGCAACCAATCTCGATTATAATGACTTTGTTTTCGGATCAACCAGCGCTGCAACAACCACTGGTACAAGTGGTGATGAAACATTAACTGGAACCGCAATAATAGATTTACTGTATGGCCTTGCTGGTAATGACACATTAAATGGTGGCGACAACGGCGACTTCTTAATCGGTGGCGATGGCACGGATACATTGAATGGTGGTAATGGTAACGATATTTTACATGCAGGTAATCTCGATGGCACTGGCACTACAGGGGGTGTCGAAACACTGCATGGTAATGCAGGAGACGATATCTTACATATCGATGTTGCTGATCCCGGTCCTGACAATCTTTATGGTGATGCTGGTAATGATACCTTCTATGGCGCGGCTGGCAGCACAACAGCATCTTACGACAAATTATACGGCGGGGACGGTAATGATAAATTTGTCTTCACCTACAACCAAAATGTGGATTTAACAATCTATGGTGGTGATGCCCCAACAGGGCCAGGGTTAGGCACCGATACCATTGTCTTGAATGGTGCTGGCGCGCTGAATGGAAACTGGACGATGACGCTGACAAGCGGACTCATTACCGCCAACCCTGACGGTGCGAGCGGCACAATAACCCTATCAAACGACGCAAGTGGATCCATCAGCATGAATGATGGCAGTGTTATCACCTTTAATCATATTGATGAAATTCAACATAGTTAAGGCTCTCTAAATGATTCCTTTAATCCTCTTGTAATCGGCTTCAGCAAGTAAGTCATCACCGATTTTTTGCCGGTGATAATATCCACTTGGGTGGTCATACCCGGTTTTAACAAATTCATTTTTGGATCATTACCCACATAATTTTTCTCCAATGACACTTTGGCCAAATAATATGGCAATCCTTTATCAGTCGTGAAAGTGGAAGCGGAAATTTCAATGACTTTTCCATTCACCATACCATAACGCGTAAACTCATAAGCCATGACTTTCACCTGAGCAGGATCACCTAACTTCACATGCCCAATATCTTTCGTGCTGATTTTACATTGGACGATCATTTCTCCACGGGTTGGAACGATTTCCAACACACTTTGCGCAGGAGAAATCACACTGCCCGCAGAAGCGGTTAATCCTTTCACAATACCGGTAACAGGTGCTCGAATAATTAATTTTTTATTTAAATCAGCGTAATTCTGAATGGTATGACGAACTGTTAACAATTCAGAATCAATTTCATCCAGTTTTTCCAACGTTTGTTTATTAAAAACAGAATCTAAATTGGTAAGCTGCTTTTCTGCTTCTTGAATTTCACTCTTCGATGATTCAATTTTTGCAATAACCTGCTTTAACTGAGAGTTGGTTTCGATTGTTTTTCGTTGCGCTTCTAAATAATCCTTTTTAGAGACATATCCTTTTTCCACGACAGATTTATACATGTCTTCTTCTTTTTGATACAAGACCAATTTTTTTTCTAGTTCAAATTTACTATCCGTGAACTGTTTTAATTCTGCGCGCTTCTGTGCAATCTTTTCTTTAAAAATAACATATTGATTTTTGCGCTCATCATTTTGTTGACGCAATAAACTCACATCCTCTTTAATCGATTTTTGTATCATTGTGGAATTAAGGGGTAAATTATAAGCATGATTTTTTATTGCTGCTTGCCAATCAATGGACTCTTCCGGCTTCTTTTCTAAAAAAGCCCTCAATCTGGTTGAATTGAGCAATAACGTCAATTCTCTACTTTGTGCTTTTTGTAATTCTGAATTCACCGTATCCGGATCAAGCTTAACCAACGATTGTCCTTGTTGAACTTCATCCCCATTTTTAACATACACTTTTTCAATGGTGCCGCCTTGTACGTGCTGGATAACATGCACTTCTTCGAGTGGAGCTACCTCACCAAAACTAACTGCGACCTCATTTACGGTTGCCAAAATAGACCAAATAATAAATACCGATATCATCAGGAGAATGAAAGAAATTGTTTTTCTAACCAACAGCGTGTACCCACCTTTTTCAATATATTCGGCGTTAGAAATATGTTTAAATTGCTCTGCATTTTGTAATGATTTATTTTCATTATCCATTAGATCATTCCTTTGGGAATATTTTTTAATACTTCTTCAGGTTTTCCTGCGCTGGCAACAAAACCATCATGCAGCACGATAACGCGATCCGCTAAATGAATACGGCTTGCCCCATGCTCTGTAATAATAATCGTTTTTTTGCCTTTGATACTTTCAAGATAATGGGTAAGCAATTTTATATTTTTTTCATCAAGCCCATTAGTAGGCTCATCTAAAATTAATATGGGTGCGTTTCTTAAATACGCTCTAGCTAAATTCATTTTTTGACAAAAACTGGCACCAAATCGATAGTCGCCATAAAAACGAATGCGCGTATCTAACCCCTCAGGTAATTGATCTATTTCATCTGTTAAATTAGCCGCTTTTATCGCTTCCAATATTTCTTCTTTTGTTGCCAACGGTTGTGTCAATTTTAAATTTTGCTCAATGGTTCCATAAAACAACTCAGCTTCTTGTGGTGCAAATGCGGTATTTTTTCTCAAGAAATGTACGTCAAATTGTTTTATATTTTTTCCATCGATAAGAATAGACCCACCTTGAATCGGATAAAGATTGAGTAATAAATTAATGATCGTACTTTTTCCAGATCCCGCCGCTCCCATGATAAGTAAGATTTCACCTTGCTTCACTGAAAAAGAAATGTTTTTTAATGCAAATATTTCTGATCCAGGGTAACGAAAAGCGACTTGCTCAAATTTAATATTGCCAAGAATTTTACTCGGTGTGTTTTCCCATTGACGCTCACTCGGCATTTCTGTCGGAAAATGCATCAACTCATTTATTTGTTTAACACTCTTTCTAATTTGAACTATTTTGGGAAGCATAACTGATATCGTTTTTATCGGCGCCAGTAGCCGCCAAATGACAAATAAAATAGCAATCAAGGCGCCGATTCCCATTTTTTCATCGATAATCATGACAGCGCCCATCACCAAGGTGCCAAGCCCTGCCAGCAACGTCAACCCATCAAAAACAGCCTCACTCAAACTACTAACCATCAATGCGGTCTTTCCATACAAAGAAGATGATGCGCTTATCTCTTTAAAATTAGTAAACCACGTGTCTTGCAAACCAGCATATTGCAATGACCGCATGCCACTAAAAGTTTCCAATAAATAATTCTGATATTTTGCTTTAACGATGGAATTTTCACTGATATTTTTTTTAGAAAAGAACTCAATTGTCATTGCGACTGCAAAATAAACCAGCGCAGCAACAATAGGCACCACCACCAACATACCACCCAAGAGCCATACAAATAAAAATAAAATAACAACAAAAGGCAACTCAAAAACCGTGCTGAATAATGGCCCACCAAAAAATTCTCGGAGATGATTAAAATCATTTAATCGAAGCAGTTGCCTTGACAGTGGCGCTGACTCAATATACGCCGCTTGCAATTTTAATAATCGCGCAAAAATAACAATGCCCATATTATTCTGCAATCGCGATCCAAAATGGCCGAGAATTCGAGAACGAAAATTCAATAACGCAAATAAACTATATAATGCAAATAGCATTGCAATAGAAAATGAGAACAACATGCCATAAGATGCGGTATTAATGACATTGTCATACAAAAACATAATATAAGCTGGCGCCATTAACAGTAACAGCGCTTGTAAAAAGCTAATCAACATTAAAAGAAAAATCATTCCTTTACAGTTATAAATAACATCGCCAAACCAATTTCGATAATCTTCCTTTATGATTTCATCTCTTTTTTTCTTGAAATGGAGTACTGTGCCATGCATTCCAAGACCTGAGATAATCACGTTTTCTTTTTTTTCAGAATCAAAAACAGATAAGCCGCCCTCTGTTTTTTCAATAACCACCATGGGTCGGGGATTTTCATCCGGTATAAACAAACACGGAAAATTCATTGCGCTGATTTCATCTAATTTAATATGAATTACTTTTGTTGTGTAACCTAAATTTTTCATCACCCATGAAAATTTATCTGTGTTTTCGATATTAACCATATGCGGCATGGATTCGAATAAAAAACTTTCATCACCCTTCCATCCCAGACTTTTTAATAATGGCTTTAAGCAATCATCTAAATGCGAATGTGATGTGTAATGATCTTGATATCTATTGTGTGGCATCGAATGATACTCTTCTTAATTCTTTATTTTTTAACTCATAAACAATATCAGAAAAATAAATGGCATCTCCACTTTTGGGCAAAATAATGATGGTTGCAATTTCTTTTAATATTTTTAAGAGCTCAATTAATTTTTGAGTCAACTGGCTGTCTAAATCCATATCTGCTTCATCAAATAAAATGATTTTCGGTTTATTAACCAATGCACGAATAATGTAAATTAAATTAATAACGCTAACCGGCAACGTTTCCACCGCTTTATCACCCACCAACGTGTCATAACCAGATGGCAATCTAGACACAACCTGATCTAAACCCAATCTTTTTGCAAAACGATCGGCGACTGGAATTAATGTTTGATTGAAGGCACACAAGTTATCCATGATAGAACCTTGAAATAAAGTGCCTGCTTTACTTAAATAGGTAATTTTCGTTCTTAATTGATAGTTTTGAAATTGATCTACATTTTTTCCATCAATCAAATATTCACCCGTGGTTGGGCGTGTAATTGCAGCCAACACATTTAATAATTTTTCTGTGTCAGCTTTTGAATCACCAATAATACTGACCACTGTACAAGGCGGTATTTCCAAATTAATGTCTTTAAAAACCCAATAACTTTCTCCATCAGATTTAGATAAATATCCAATATTATTAAGTTGAATATTTCCTTTTATTTCCGCCGTATCCATTTCTTTTTCAACTGGCAAATTCAATATAATATCCAATTGACTTCGAATGATATTAATCATTTTCCATCGGCTAAAAACAGCCAAGCCGCGAACAAGCGGCATCATGTAACGACCCGAAATTAAGATACAAGCAATCAATGATCCAACCGCAATGTTGCCATGCATGACCGATATCGCACCTAAACTCGCCATTAAAATAGTGCTGCCCTGACTGGCTACGGATTTTACCGTTGCTAAATCGCCTGTTTGCACTGTGGATTCATAATTGATGCTAACAGCGGTATTTTGCATTCTTTCATATCGTCGAATCAGCAAATTTTCCATGCCCAATGATTTTGCCGTGTGAATACTACTCAATACATTGACTAGAAAATCACTTTCTCGTGATTCATGTGTTAGCTTTTCTTCAAGCGCAGACTGCCACTCATCGATGTGCTTAAACGATAAATGCACCAATAGCACAGTTAAAAACAAGGGCACTAAAACTAACCATCCTGCGATATAGAAAATAACGAGCAGAAATACAATTAAAAAGGGCATGTCACAAATCGCGACTAATAACTGGTTATTATAAAAACCACGCATCTGATCAAGAACCGCAAACTGTTTTATTCGCGTACCAATATCGGTGTTTTCATAAACATAGAGCGGCACATGGAGCAAATTACTAAATGCTTTTTTACTTAATTCATATTCGTATTTTGCATCACTCCAGAGATTAATATACGATCTCGCAATGCGCAGAATCATTTCTAAAATAATGGCAATAGTGACACCGATCATCAGTACCACCAACGTTGACATTGCCTGATTAGGAATAACGCGGTCATACACTTGCATTAATGACAGCGGGTATGCCAACGCCAAAATATTAATAAAAAAACCCGTCAGCAACGTTATTTTTCTAACATCGTAGGTGGATGCTTCATACAGTTGTTTATACCATTCATACTGTTGAATTTGCTTGCAGGTTGTTTGATATTGTTCAGAAACAAACTGTTTTGTCATCGAAACCATTTTCGATGCATTTATTTGACAATTTTTTAATACTGCATTTAATTTTTTATGCTTATTTATTTGTTTACCGACAAATGCGGATACGATGGCATATTTTGCAACAATATAAACCCACACTGCGGCCAGTTTTTTTTTCGCACTAGCAATGATTTTTTTAACCCACTGCACATACGCTTCTTTTTTAGCGCTGTCTTCTTTTATAAAGATATTTATTTTTTGATATTGCTCAATCAGGAAATCTTTTGACGTAAAAAAAACCGCTTTTGTTTTTAAATAAATTTTTTTCAAGTATCGATCATATACTGCGTGCTTTTTCCATTGATCAACAATGTAGGCGCATACTTTTTGACAGTTTACGATGAGATAGCGCGCTGCAGCGCTAAAAAAGTTTTTTAAAGCAACAGTGGACTGTCGCGCCTTGAGATACATCGCATTCAAATTGAGTTTAATTTTTTGAATCAATGAGTTCATATTCAATTTGAATCACTTCCGTGTGAATTACTCCCCATCTTTCATTTTTTCACGATAACAAATTAATTTCACTAAAATTCTGATATATAAGTGATTTTTAAAACCTAAAATAAATACAAACCACTGGTATAAACCAAATTCTCATAAATACCCTAATATTATTACTTGAAACTGGTTTTTAAAGGCTGGGGTGTTAACGGAAAGGAATTATATCCCTGCTGTGTTGGTTGTTAGATCCACATTTTACGCACTTGCTGGCGCGCGCGCGTCCATCGCTGCTAATTAAATGCAGTAATGAGTTCATTAGCAGCGATGGAAGCGC